>Ga0302130_1000424_pt1 | contig 28819 bp, 20 predicted proteins | sample CB9_surface_MG_FD_203117 | JGI IMG/M metagenome (GOLD analysis project Ga0302130, IMG submission 203117) | Marine microbial communities from Western Arctic Ocean, Canada - CB9_surface | ecosystem: Environmental > Aquatic > Marine > Oceanic | place: Canada: Western Arctic Ocean | collected... | reverse complement strand
TCACAGTCAAATCTATAACCACTTCAACCATGAAAGACATCTAGAAAGCAGGCAATCCTTCAAGCAAAAACGTACAACTGCTCTCACAGAGTGGTTCAATTTCTGTGCCGCATGATGATTGACTTGAGGTGCCTTTTACGGGTGTTCAAGTTTGTCTGACAACACCGTAGATTCGCCGAAGCGGACCGGCTAGAAGCCGGTGGTTTCGATCCATCAGGTAGAAAATGAACACATCTCCTGCGATATCCGTTATGGAAGTTCGCTTGGGAAACTTGCCTCTGTTATGCTGGCGAGTCTAGAGCGCAATCGGATCAGACAAGATGGCATGCGACGCGGCGTCCGCCGCCAACGTCGCGCAGAGGTGGCACTTCTGATGCACAGCGGCCCTCGGCTAGGGGACAGCGGTCTCGAAATCTGCACCCTGAGGGCGGATTGCGCGCGTCAGGTAGGCCTCCGGTAATTGGCAGGGGGGCGTGGCTCTGGTCCACGCGCGGGATTGGGACCGCCTGCACCAGCGCCTTGGTGTAGGGGTGCAGCGGGTTTCCAACGATGTCGGCTGTCGGACCATCCTCGACGACAGCGCCCAGATACATCGTGATTGTGCGGGCGCAAACATAGCGCACCAATGCCAGATCGTGGCTGATGAAAACCGCAGCCAAACCCATGCGATCGCGCACTTCGCGCAGCACGTTCAGGATGCCAGCGCGGACAGATACATCCAGCATCGACACCGGTTCATCCGCAAGGATGAATTCGGGGCGCAGCACCAATGCGCGGGCCAGCACCACCCGTTGCAGCTGACCGCCTGAAAGTTGGTGTGGGAGGCTTTGCAAAAAGTGATCAGGCGCGGGCAAGTGCACCATACCCATAGCTTCGGCAATGCGCGACACGTGTTCTTCGCCGGGAACGCGGGCATTGTGCAGCGGTTCGCGCAGGCTGCGCAGGATGGTGAAGTGCGGGTTCAACGCATCAAATGGGTTTTGAAAGACAAGCTGTGCTCGGCGGCGAAAGGCCAGTTCAGCCGTGCGGTCCATGCCTGATATATTCTTACCATCAAACAGGATTGTGCCTTCTGAGGGAGGGATTAACTTGATAAGCATACGGCCTAGCGTGGTCTTGCCACAGCCACTTTCACCAACGATTCCCAACGTCTCGCCCCGTTGCAGGGTGAAATTCACATCCGTTACGGCCTGCAACTGTGGGCGCTTTCCAGTCAGGATGTCGGTCATGGAGCGGGAGACGTCGAAGCGCTTAGTCAATCTTTCGACGGCGATTAGGGGCTTGTTCATTCTGTTGTTACTCCGACCCATGTCTCTGTGCGTTTGGCTGTTTCGCGCAGATCGGCGGCTTCGGTTGCGCGGTGGCAGTTGGCAATATGACCCTCGCCCACAAGATGCTCGGGCGGGTCCTGCGTACATGTGGCGATGGAAAAGGGACAGCGGGCGCGAAAGCGGCACCCCTGTGGCGGGTCCAGCAGGTCAGGCGGAGAGCCTTCAATGGGGGACAGTTCTCGGTCGTCACCGGACAATTCTGGAAAGGCATTATAAAGACCCATGGTGTAAGGGTGGGCCGGGCGGTCAAGAACGTCAGCAACTGGGCCAGATTCGACGACTTTGCCAGCGTACATCACAACCACATAGTCGCAGACATAGGCCACAACCGAAATATCGTGGGTGACAAGGACCACCGAAACGTTGAGTTGCTTTTGCAGAGTAGCGAAGGTGTCAAGGACTTGGCGCTGGATCACCACGTCGAGGGCCGTCACAGGTTCGTCCGCAATCACCAGTTTGGGCGACAATGCAAGCGCCAGGGCGATAGAAGCGCGCTGGCGCATTCCGCCAGAGAATTGATGCGGATAATCGCTGAGCCGATTGGCCCCTAGCCCAACCATGGCAAACAGTTCCTCTGAACGTACGCGGGCGGCCTTTTTTTCCATGCCGCCTCGGGCAACCAGCACTTCCTCGACTTGCCTGCCCACACGCCAGACTGGGTCGAGCGCATTCATTGCAGATTGCGGGACATAGGCGATGTCACGCCACAGATGCTTTTGCATGTCCCGTTCGGACAGTTTGACCAGATCTGTTCCATTAAGTGAGATGCTGCCGCCGGAAAACACTGCAGAGGACGGCATGACGCGGGTAATGGCACGCACAGCGGTGGTTTTACCACAGCCAGACTCTCCGACAATGCCAATAATCGCGCCTGCAGGTACGTTGAAGCTGACCCCGTCCACAGCGCGAACCCGTCCACGTGTTGAACGGTAGTCGATCACTAAATCACGGACTTCAAGCAGCATGAGCGATCAATCCTTCAATTTGGGGAAAAGTATTTCTTCATAGCCACGGCTGATGAAGAAGCCCGCAACAACGACACCAATGATGCACAGGCCCGGCGGAATGAACCAATAATATTGCCCCCGGCCAAGCGCCTGCGAGGCATAGGCATCTTGTAGCATATAGCCCCATGTGACGCTGTCAGAGGGCCCGAAGCCAAGGAACGAGATTGACGCTTCGGTCAGGATCGCCCAGCCGACAGCAATGGAGGCGTAGAGGAACGATAGCGACAACACGTTTGGTGCAATATGGACAAACATGATGCGCCAAGGTCCGGCCCCTGTCACCCGTGCTGCCTCAATAAAGGCGCGCTCACGCAGGGTCATAACTTGTGCGCGGATCACCCGTGCAGATTGCGGCCAAAGCAGTAGTGCGATGCCGAAAACCACGTTCCATTGACTGGGATTAAGGAAGGCGGCAAGCACGATAACGAAGGGCAGGAATGGCACACCCAAAGCGATGTCTGCAAGCCGCATTAGGAGTGTGTCTGTCAGGCCGCCAAAGTAACCCGCTATCAGGCCAACCACGGTGCCAATGGCCACAACACAGACCGCAGCCGTTACGCCAACAACCAGCGCACCGCGCGTGCCCATGACCAGTTGGGAATATATATCACGGCCCGAATACGTGGTGCCAAGGATATGATCGCCCCCCGGCGTGAGGTTGCTGGCTAGATCATACTCATCGTTGAACAGGATTTCGCGTGGGTCGTGGGTGATCAGGCTATCTGCGAAAACCGCAATCAAGATGAAGATTAAGTACAGGACAAGTCCAGCAAATGCGAAAGGGTCACGCCGAGGGATGGTGGACGCCGCAACCAGCCAGCGAGAGATGCTGGACAGGATGCGCGTTTCGCGTTTAGGAAGTGCTATTTCTTTAGCGTGTTGCAAATCGGACCCTCGGATCTAAAAAATGATAAGAAACGTCAGCAATAAAGTTCATGATCACAAGTACGGCAGTGATCATCAGGAAAGCGCCCTGTGCTAACGGATAGTCGGAGGCCGCGACGGCGTTGACCAAAAGACGGCCAATGCCGGGCCAAGAGAACACAGTTTCCACCACGACATTACCGCCAACTGCCCCGCCGATGCCAAGCGCAAAGGCGGTGGCCACGGGCAGCAGCGCGTTACGGGCCGCGTGGCGTATTACGATAGTCCAGGTCGAAAGCCCCTTCATCCGGGCCATAGTTATGAATTCTTCCTGCAGCACGTTGAGCATATTCGAGCGCATCAACAACAGCGGCAAGCCCTGAAGGTAAATCGCCAGCGTGATCGCAGGCAGCGCAAGATGTGACATGTAATCAAGCGAGGTGACACGCTGCCAGTCACTGGTCCATTCGGAGCCAGAACTATTTGCGCCGCCCGATGGAAACCAGCCAAGATAGAAACTGAAAAACGCTAACAGCACCATACCAAGCCAAAATTCAGGAGCCGCGCGGGTCGTCAGTACAAGCGGGATGCCAAAACCTTCGACCCAAGACCCGCGGCGCCAAGCGAGGTAGGCGCCTGCAACAATACCAAACAGATAGGCCACAATTAACGACGTAAGGGTCAAGATGACGGAGTTTGGGAACACTTCCATCACAACTTCAACCACAGGCTTCTTGAAGAAAAAAGACTGCCCCAAATCCCCTTGCAAGGCGTTTGTCAGGAACAGCCAATATTGTTCGCCCAATGACTTATCGAGCCCAAACTGGCGGATCAGCGCGTCCTGCTGTTCGGCCGTGGTTGTGTTATCGATGAACGCAGCGAGTGGTGTCCCCGGCATTGTGCGGAACATAAAGAAGAGGATTGTGGCAACCGCCCAAAGGACGAAAACCATATGTGCAAACCGCTTTAAAAAATAAGTCATACCGGGGAATATCTTTGCTTAACCAATTATTCGTTGAATTGTTCAGTTTTGCCAGCCGGGTAGTGTAGCTTGCCATCTTCGACTACATAACCTGCGTCACTGAGGATCGTTTTGGCAAGGTCCATTCCAGTCGGAAGTTCCTTTTCAATCCCGGCTTTGTGCCAGAAGGACAGTGCTGGTGAGACAACTGAATTTGCAGTCACCGCAAAACCATTATAGGCTGCTTTGCGGATCAGTTCGCGGTTGATGGCTGCAGACAAGGACCGGCGGAACGCTGCATCGTCAAACGGTGGACGGCGCAGATTGAACGCAAGGTACTGGAACCCAATATCGACAGATTCCACTACATCGAGGTCGCCGTCTGAATCCGCGGCTTCGATCAAGAGTTTCGGATCTCCTGTGTAGTCAGACAGGAAATTCAGTTCTGCTGTACGCAGCATGCCCAACGTCGCTTCGACGTTCAGCACTATCCGCAAAATCCAACGGTCCATCTTGGGCGCAGCCCAATGATCTTTGTTGGTATCCAGAACGACTTCCTGCTGTGTGACCCAGCGATTGAACTTGAATGGGCCAGACCCAATGCGGGTATCTTCTCGGATCGATTCAGCGCTTTCTCCCTCACCAAGGGCTATTAGACGAGGCTCCCATACATGTTTCGGTACAAGGTTCAGCTTGGCCAATGTCGAGGTTTCAAAAGCCGCATTTGGCTCCGTCAGGTCAAACCGAACAGTTGCCGCGTCCAGCACTTCGATATTTGCAATGCCCTCCACGAAGGGCTTGTACATAGGCGCAAATTTGACCGGCGCAGTGAACGAAAACACCACATCGTCAGTGGTGACAGGGGCGCCGTCATGCCACATCATCCCATCGCGCAGGGTGACAGTTACGCTTTTGGCATCATCTGCCCACTCGACAGATTTCGCCGCCCAAGGTTCCGCAAGCCCAGTTGGGCCAATCCGCATCATGCGGTCCCAGATCAGTTCGGTTATCCAGCTGTCTGTCGCACCTGAAATATAGAATGGGTTGATTGCCTTCAGTTCATCCGAAGAGTTGAGGATCATGTCCTTTTGTTCGCCCAGCGGGGCGATGTTGGAAAAGGTCCAGAAGTTCTTAATGCCCAGCCCAGGCTGCACAACTGTCGTTGAGGCGTCCCAGACCGTCTTGTCAAAGGCAAAGGTCTGAAGCGGATGCACCAGGAAGGCATACACTTGATCTTCGTTGATGATGTCCTGAAGCTGGTCGATCAGCACCTTGCGATCATCGCGGTTTGCGGTCACGCGCTGCTGTTCTGCAATCTTGTCATATTCTGGATTTACGTAACCCACAAAGTTGTAGCCTTTTTCCACAGTGGTGGAGTGGAACAAGTTATAGATCAGTTCATCAGGGTCAGATCGCTCAGGCCGTCCGGCCATTTGCCACATCGTCAGATCCCATGTGTCGCGGTTGTACCAAACGGCGTCGGACTGTTGTGGGCGGGGCATACCCTGTACTTCGATATCCAAACCAAGTTTGCGCCAAGCCTGCGCGATCAGTTCGGCTGCTTGGAATTGTTGGGGATTGGCGGCTTGGGCGCGGCTGATCAGGGTCAGCTTGCGGATGGCATCCCCGCTCTCTGCGGCAACAGGCAAGCTGCCAGCCAGAAGCGTGGATGTTGCGGCCACGGTGAAAGCTACTTTTAGCAGCCTTTTAGAGTTCATTAGCATAGTCATCTCCTTGTTGAGACGCTTCATATTTCGGGTCTGCCCCATGGCGATCCCATCTGCGTCGATTTTTCACTGACCGAAACGTTGTTTTATTACTATGCAGCAAGCCATCCTTCTGGTAAACACTTTTTTTAATCAAGGGAGAGCTAGTTTTGGGACACGCTTCAGAGAACGCAATAATTGAGCAGGCCGCACTCGATCATGCATGGGACTTAGTCGAAACCTTTTCGGGCATGCCCAGATGGCGCCCCGGCGATGTAAACGTGGCGGGCGATTTGATTGCTGACCGTCTGCGCGCGCTCGGAGTGCCTGTCACCGTTCATCGCCCACAGGTGTATCTTAGCGTGCCGCATGACGCTTCCGTGGCGGCAGGGAAGACCACCTACCGGGCCAAGCCACCTTCTTCATCCGCGCATTGCCCTGATGGGGTCACGGGTGAGCTGGTATATGTGCCGTCTCAGAAGGCGAGCTTGCGCTCGTATACGAAGAGCGCCATTGCATTTTTTGGCGATGAGGGGGCTGATTTAGGGCCCCAATTGAAGGGCTGCGTCCTACTGACTGAAGGTTTTGGAAATCCAGCGCTCACAGCCCTTGCAGAAGAGTGGGGCGCGGTTGGTCTGATCGCAATCAATCCCGGTGTCGATATACATTGGGGCACGTGCACCACAATCTGGGGCTCGCCCGATCTGGACGACTTGCCACGGAAACCAAAAATTCCTGTGGTTTCGGTCAACAAAGAAAGTGGTGCTGCCCTTATTGCCGAGGCGGGTGACGGTGGCACAGCGACCATTCGCACAGTTATGGAAGAAGGCTGGTTCGAGCAGGCTGTGCCTGTTGTCGAAATCCCCGGAAATGCCGACTCGGATCATTTCGTCCTACTGCATGGCCACTATGATTCGTGGGATGTGGGTGTCGGTGACAACGCCACAGGTGATGCCACGATGCTGGAAATCGCAAGGGTCCTTTGGGCCAACCGGGGTGAATTGCGCCGCTCGGTGCGGATCGCTTGGTGGCCGGGCCACTCTACAGGGCGTTATGCGGGCTCCACTTGGTTTGCCGATCACTTTGCTCAGGAGCTGGATGAGCATTGCGTGGCACAGGTGAACTGTGATTCTCCCGGGTGCCGATGGGCGACAAGTTATCATCAAACCACCTGCATGGCTGAAATGCAGCCGCTTGTGACCTCGATTATTGAGCAAATTACAGGCCAGACCCCAATTTTCAAACGCCCCAATCAAGCAGGCGATTATTCATTTAACAATATCGGGCTGTCGAGTTTTTACATGCTGTCTTCTACAATGCCGGACGCAGTGCGCGAAGAAAAAGGGTACTACGCGGTATCTGGTTGTGGCGGGAACATCGCATGGCACACGGAAAACGATACGCTTGAGATTGCCGACAAAGAGGTGTTGCTGCGCGATATTCAGATTTATCTGCTATCCGTGCTGCGGATGGCCCAGTCCGAGGTTTTGCCCGTGGATTGGCGCATGTTAACGGCGGAATTCACCGCGACACTCAAGGACTATCAAACGGCTTGTGGAGCGGACTTTGATTTGACCCCGGCAGCGCAAGGTGTGGCAGCGCTTGATGCGGCATTGGAGCACTTAGATGCCGGGATTGCTTCGGGACGTGTAAGCGCCGACGCGGCCAATGCTGTGCGTCAGGATCTGGCTCGAATTCTGGTACCGCTCAATTATATCCGCTCACCTCGGTTTAGCCATGACCCAGCGATCACCTGCCCGCCACTACCAATGCTGGATGTGGCGCTTGATCTAGCCACATTGGATGACAACATGAAGGGATTTGCCCTGACGCAAGCCGCGCGGGCTAGAAATCGCGTTGTGGCCGAATTGCGTATGGCGCGGAACAGAGTCGAAGCTGCTATAATCTAAGCGCTGCGTTTGATTTCATGGGTTACCCTGCGCTTTTGCGCAGGGTACGCGTGGCATCCGCATCGACGTGTTTCCCTACTGGATCAAGGACAACAGCGTAGTCCCGTTGCGCCATTTCGGGACTGATATAACCATCGCGAAGATCTAGCGCGATATGGGCGGGATCACGATCGCAGGCGGGTCCAAAGCCACCGCCGCCGGGTTGGCGCAAAGTGACCCGGTCGCCCGTTGTCAGATCAACCCTGTCAGAGTGTTCAAAAACTGGCCCATCATTGACCATGATTTCGCCTTTGGCCCCCTGTGTACCGCCTTCCATACCGGGCGCTGGATAGTGGAACCGCCCCCCAGAAAGGGCACTTCGGATGGGGTGTTTGCCGCGGGCTTCTAGCACAGTTTCTTGACCCAGGCCCCCACGATACTTCCCCGGTCCGCCGGAATCGGGGATAAGAGCACGCCTGCGGACAAGCATGGGCGTCTCATATTCGAAAAGTTCCACCGAGGTTGATGCAATGTTGCCGGGAAACACAACTGCGGTAACGCCATCCCGGTCGTGGAACGCACCTTGTCCGCCCTGAGCATTGAAATGGTTCACGAAATCGCGCCCGTCCGCCTGTTTGCCCGCGAACTTTTGAATCCAAAGCGGGTAGGTGCCCGACGGTGCCATGACGCGGTCAGGGGCCAGCTTTTGCAACGCGCCCATAATCACCTCAACCGTGAAGTACGATAATAAACTGCGGTACATACCAGGGGCCGGATAAGTTGGATTAAGTACGGTTCCCTCGGGCACATGGATTTCAATCGGGCGGAATGCGCCTGCATTCATCGGCAAATCGGGGCAAAGCGTGGCGATGAAGGGAAAGACGCAATAGGCCCGTGTGATGTTGAGTACCGCATTTATCGGCTTGGCCACTTGCGGCGATGTGCCCGTAAAGTCAAGCATCGCCCCCCGTTCTGACAATTCTAGGCGCAGTGATAGTCGCAGACGCTCACCTGTCTCATTGGTGATTTCATGCAGGACTTCGTGGCTCACCGTCCCGTTGGGTAGGGTCGCAATGGCCGCGCGTAAGGCTTGTTCGGACCGCGCCGTGACCGCCATGGATAATTCAGTCAATGATGTCAGCATAAATTCATCCATCATCCGACGAATGCCGGCCGCACCCACATGGTTGGCAGAGATCTGGGCGCGCAAATCACCCATGACTTTCTCGGGTGTGCGCACATTGCGGGTGATCAAGCGAAACAACTCATCATTGGGGACACCTGCCTGGATCAGCTTTGACACCGGGATGATCACCCCTTCTTCATAAACGTCGCGGGCGTCCGTCGCACCCAACCGCCCCCCCATGTCCACGTGATGTGCGCAGGTACATGCAAACCCCGCCAAAACGCCTTCGTGAAAGATTGGCGTCGCGATAAATACGTCCGGACAATGACCGGCACCAATCCAAGGATCGTTGCAGATCAACACATCGCCATCTTTCAGTGTCTCAGGGGGGTAGACACTCAGCATATCGTTCATGACAGATGGGGTCGAACCAGCCTGTCCGGGGGTGCATTGGGTTGACTGGGCCAACATAGAGCCCCGGCTGTCATACAGCGCACACGCATAATCGTGATTGTCTCGCACGATCAGGGAAAAGGCGGTTTTTACCAAAGTAGTCGCGATCTCATCAGCCACCGAAATGAGCCGGGACCAAAGCACCTGAAATCGAAGACCTGTTAACGGTTCGGACATGCGTGCGCCTCCAATGTTATTGCCAGCCAGCCGCCCGATTTTAGTTCGGCACGCGCGCCTGCGCCGATCAGAATTGTCGCGCCTGGTTGTGACAACAAGACGGGACCTTCGATAGACTCTGAGACCGATTCAAACGGTCGCACCTCATGGGGGACCATTGCATTTATGGTCGGATCCCAAGCTGGTCGTGATGTGGGGATGGCCTTTTCACCGACGCGACCACCTGTCACCGACGCTGTTGGTTGGTCCGCCACCGCTGCAAGGCGCAGGGTAACAATTTCAGGTTCCAGATCATCATAGGCATAACCGTATGCCGCGCGGTAGGTAGCCGCGAAGGCCTCTGCGATGGCCTCAGGTTCAAGCACATCTAGCGGAACACGAAGCTGGTGGCCCTGTCCGACATACCGCATTTCAGCGATCTTTTTGTGCAGGATCGCGGCACCGGGCGCGGCTTGAGAAACCACAGCGTCTGCTTCCGCTGCAAGGGGCGCGAACGTTTTAGACAGTATTTCAGGCGTTACATCCGCCAGCCGCATCGGGCGTGAGCGTGCAACTTCATAGGCCGGCGCAGCTGCCAGAAAACCAAGGGCTGAGAATACGCCTGCCACTTCCGGGATCAGGATTTCGCGGACGCCAAGTTTGCGGGCGATCTGGTGGGCATGCAGTGGGCCACCACCGCCAAAGGCCACCATAACGGCCCGTTCCAGATCACCGCCTCGCTCAGCGACATACATGCGAGCGGCTTGCGCCATATTCTCGTTCACAACCTCGATCATCGCAGCCGCCGCTTGTCGTGGGGATAGTCCCAGAGGTGCGCCGACATCGTGGGCGATGGCCTGCTCGGCGGCTTTGACATCAAGCTGCATGGCCCCCGCGAGGAAGTCCGCAGGGTCAAGATAGCCCAGCAGTAAATTAGCATCCGTCACCGTCGCGCGTGTGCCACCGCGCCCATAGCAGGCAGGGCCGGGGTCAGCCGCAGCACTTTCTGGGCCGATTCGGATAAGCCCCAGCGTATCGACAGACACGAAAGAACCGCCCCCTGCACCAATTTCAATCAGGTCGACCGTAGGGGCAGCAATGGGCGTGCCAGAACCCTTTTTGAAACGATGGACCCGGTCAACTTCATAGGCGCGGGTGATCGGCATTTCGCCCCCAGAAATCAAACAGATTTTGGCAGTTGTGCCACCCATATCAAAGGCGATTGCATCCATATATCCAGCCGCCTCAGCCAAAGCACGGGAAGCCAGTGCGCCGCCGACGGGACCAGATTCCGCTAGTCGGACAGGTGCTGCCCGGGCCGCTGGTGCCGCTATGATCCCACCGCCGGATTGCATCAGGAACAACGGGCGGGCATAGCCGGCGTGGGCAAGTCGCGCCTCCATCTGCCCTAAATAAGTGTTCACTTTAGGTCGAACATACGCGTTGATAGCGGTTGTTGCGGTGCGCTCAAATTCCTGAATTTCGGGAAGAACCTTGGAGGACAGGGACACATCAAGGGGCAGATCGTGGTCTCGGACCAGCTTTTCTATGGCCTTCTCATGCCCCGGATTGGCATAGGCGTGGATCAGACACACAGCCACTGAAGTGACCCCTTCGGCCACGAGCTCGCGCAGCGTGGCCAGCGCCTGTTTTTCATCCAGCGGCGTATCGACAGTACCATCTGCCAGCATCCGCTCTGTCACTTCACGACGACGGCGGCGCGGAACCAAGGGCGCTGGAAATCGCTGACGTATATCATAAATATCGTATCTAATCTCACGGCGGGTTTCCAAAATGTCGCGAAAGCCCCTTGTTGCAATCAGCGCAGTCTCGGCCCCCTTACGTTCAATAATCGCATTGATTACCAGCGTTGTGCCATGAATAACTGCCGTCAGATTGCCCATCAATCCTGGGTGCCGGACCGCCAATATGGCAAGGCCGTGCATCACACCATCTTCTGGTGCCTCGGGCGTGGTAGGAACCTTGAGCGTGGAGATAGCACCAGTCACTTCATTATGGATCAGGAAATCGGTAAATGTCCCGCCCACATCGCAGCCCAGACGCAGGTTCATGTCAGCCGCTCCAAAAGGCCGCGCATCAACAGGCGGCGCGGTTGCAGCGAACTGATTTTGAGTTGTTCATAATCTGTATGTCCGCCTTTTCCATCGACGCCAAGACCGTCAAGTGTTGGTGTGTGTGGTGCTGTAAAGTTCCCGTCCGAACCGCCCCCTGTCTTCAGCCCCTCCAATTCCCAACCGATGTCTGCGGCCACTGCTTTGGCGTGATCGAAAAGCGCGTCGATACCCGAATCACGCTCGTAAGGTGGGCGGTCGAGACCACCAGTGATTTCTATCCGCACATCGGGGTCTTCCGGGGTTATCGCGGCCACAAAAGTCTCCACCTCGTCCAGCGCCGCCATATCAGAAATGCGAATATCAACCTTGATCCAGCACTTGGCGGGCACAACGTTGGTGCCAGTGCCGCCGGTGATTAGGCCAACATTGCAGGTCGTGCCGCGATCATAGTCAGTCAGCGCCTCAAACTTCATAATGGTGTAGGCCATTTCCTTGATGGCACTGCGCCCGTCGGGATGACGCGCACCGGCATGGCTGGCCTCGCCGTGGGTTGTCACTTCGTAACGAACAGCGCCTTTGCGGGCGACGACGATTTTGCCGCCTTCGCGTGCAGGTTCGGTGACCAACACATATTTTGCGGCTTTGCCAAGGTCGATGATGAGGTCCTTGGAGGTAGGGCTGCCGATTTCCTCATCAGCCACAAACAGATGCGTCACGGGCAGAGGCGCACCGCCGGATACTGCCAGATCGCTGACCGCGCGCAAGGCACAATAGGCGCCACCCTTCATGTCATAAATCCCCGGACCAAAGGCCAAATCGCTTTCCGTGCGAAAAGGGAACGTCTCAAGTGTGCCTTTGGGATGGACAGTATCCATATGACTGATGATCAGGATGCCAGGCGTGTTGGTCTGCCCCCCCCAAGGCGCGCGCACAACTAGATGATCGCCATAACCTGTGCCTGCAATCCGCGTGACCGCTGCACCGCTGGGCTGATAATCAGCAGTGATCCGGTCAGCCATGGCATTGACACCTTCAATGTCGAGAGTGTGGCTCTCGATCTCGACCCAAGTGCGGATGCCGGCCAGAAGATCGGCTGTTTCAGCTGAGATAGGATGGATCATTGAGGGCGCCCTTGTGCTTCGCCGAGGTCCCAGAAGACGCCAGCCATAATGGAAAGGGCCTCGCGCGTGAGCGGGGCAAGGATGTGTTCGTCGGGGCCATGCTGACGGCAACCGCCATAGCTGTGTGGGATCCATAGGATCGGACAGCCAAGCGCGCGACCAAACAGCTCAGACGGCAACCCACCTGATGAGTTGGGAACAACAAGCGGCGGCGTCCCTGTGGTGCGCGCCACGCTATTGACGGTCCAGTTGACCCAAGGGTTTTCGGGGTCAGTGCGCCATGCGGGAAAGAAGTTCTCACGCACTGGCGTGATCTCAACCATCTGAAAGTTGTGGGCGTCAAGGTGCGCACGCAAGGCGGGCAAAAAACGTGTGTGGTCGGCATCGACGGTGAAGCGCAATTGGCACCGGGCGCGCGCGTCAGGTTGCACGCCGTTCACCGGGTTTTCGGGGCGTCCTGTGATCATAGCGAGAACGATGAAGCTGGTCCAGCCATACATCTTTTCAGCCGTGCTTAGTCCCGGCTCGCCCCAGTCGTCGGGCATGACTAACGTTGGATCAGCGGGATCAATCTCAAGGTTCTTGAGGGCTGACTGCACTTTAGGCGGTATGGATTTGGGCAGCCAGTCATCCACCAAAATCCGCCCACGCGGCGTAGTGATGCAGGATATCGCTTGTGCAAGGATTACGCCGGGGTCCTCAAGCACACCGCCCCAATGGCCGGAATGGCGCGAGCCTTCACGCAGGTTTAGCGACAGATCAAAGGCGATGCCGCCCCGATTGCCAAGTTTCACATCCGCCCGTCGCGGCGTCATGCGCGGTCCGTCGGATGCCAGCATTAGGTCAGTGCCCATGTCTGCGGCATGTTCGGTCAGGAAGGTATCAAGACCGGGTGAGCCGATCTCTTCGCTGGTCTCAATCAGGATGCGGGAGTTGAAACCATGATGCCCACGTTCGGCCAACACAGCTTCAAGGGCAGCGATAACGATGGAGTGCTGGCCCTTGTTGTCCGCCGTGCCGCGGCCATACCACCGCTCCCCCTCAATGGTGATATCCCACGGGTTCAGCCCGTCGCGCCATTGCTCGGGGATGCCACGCACAACGTCGCCGTGGCCATAGGTAAGGAGGGTCGGCAAGCTTGGATCCTCGATCCGTTCGGACATCAGAAACGGCCCGCCACCGGGTACGCTGTTGGGCGTGATCTGGCTTATATAGCCCAAAGGGGCCATCGACGGCGCAATTTCGTCCTCAAGATATCGGCGAAGATCAGGCAGCCGATCTGGTTCCTGGCTCTCGGTTGGGATGGCCACGCGGCGGCGCAAAGTTTTCAGAAAAGCGCCACTATCAAAGGTGTCGCGCACCCGTGATATGGCACCTTCCCGGCTCATGGTGTGGCCCCTTGAACAAGGCGCGTTGCGTCGTTCAGGGCAGAAGCAACCCGATTCACACCCCGCACCATCTGAGTCTGGGCGAAGCCAATTGTCTCGGGACTATGACCAGCCAAGTCTTGTGCGACGGCAATCGCTGGGAGAGCCTGCACCGGCAATGCCGGGTCATGACGAAAGCGTGGTTGATTGGTGTGATTTATCGGGACAAGAATACGTGCGAGGCGTTGGATAACAGGGTTGGCCTGCGCAGCGGCTAAGCTGCCAGTGTCAACGGCGCCGTAGAAAGCATCAAGGGCCGATGACAAGGTCGTGGCTGCCAAAGCAGCGGGGGTGAGGTCAGCGAGTTTGCCTGCTTCCTTTTGATAGGCCACGATGGTCTCGGAGAATTCCGCCACCTGAGCCCGCCAATCAAAGGGCAGAACCTCAGCATTGGCCACACCAAGGACTGCCGCCAGATAGACTTTTATATCGCGCAACAGGATGTCCCGGTCAGCAATTTCCATCAGATCATGCTCTGTATGCCATGCGATGTTACCCCCGCAGCCGCCCACCGTGTAATAATCTTTCTCTTTGCGCAGCGCTTCGGGCATGGTTGATGACAGCATGAAAAAGCTGCTCAGCCCGATATTGTTGAAGGCATAATCACCTGCGCGGTGGGGCCGCTCACCATAAGATTTAAGCCCTGTGACCTCATGAATGGTTTGCTGGCAATACGCCTCGGCCTCTTTCATCCATGACACATCGCTAAATTCGGTCGCCCAACGGCAACCGGGGCTGTCACAGTTCACCTGCGCCACGCAATTTTCATCCAAGTCCAATGCGAACGTATCTGCATACCAAGTGGATCCGGCATAACGGCCAGTCGAATGGCCGGGCCACCAAGCGATTCGCACTGTGCGCTTTGATACCCCCCGATTGGCCCAAAGCACACGCGCGATTTCCAGCATGGTGGCGTCGCCCGTAGCATTGTCGCCGACGCCCACGTCCCAGCTGTCATAGTGTCCGTGCAACAGGACAAACTTGTCCGGCTCCTCAGTGCCCTCAATTTCGACTACTGGGATAAGGGATTTGTACCACCCTTCTTCCATTTTGGTGCGGATCGTAACCTCGCCACCAGCCCGCGCGATCTCAAGCAGTTTTTGCCCATCTGGGTTGTTAACGGCTGCAACTGGGATTGTGGGTTTGCGCGGTAAATCATCTAGATCAGGCGTGCCCCAGATCGACGTACAAATGCCCCAATGGGAATCCGCGCCGGGGTTGATGGCGATTACACCAAGTGCGCCTTTCTCTTCAAATTCCAATATCTTACCGGGGAAAGAAAATCCTTCGGAGATCACAATCTTGCCCCGGATATTCTCGGTGGTACTTGCTTCTGCATTCTGACTTTTGACAAACAACGTGCTGATCGAGGTGCTGAATATGGCCGGTACATGGACTAGTGCGGCGGTCAGGCCGTCGCGGCAATCGCGGGCATAGGCGGGTGGCTTTGCGTTAAAGGTGGTGCCATTTGCACTAACCGAAGCGGCATAGGGTATCGAAAGATACAGGTTGGCCTCAAGCAGGTTTACGGGCACGCCAAGATCGCCCAAGCGGCGGGCAATTTCGTGGGCTGCACCCTCAACATCTGCGGGCTTCCAGCGGGGCATCGTGGAGAATGCTTCGACCAGGCTCCAAGGCGCGTCGAGCGCGACCTGATCAATAAGGGTGGCGAAGGGAGAGGTCACGGGCGTACTCCTTGTTGGGGCATTGCTTCTTGAAACTGCATCAAATTGAAACACTGTTTTGTTAGATGAAAACGTGTTTTAATCCAATTTGCAATAGCGAACATGGCAAGCTGCCGCAAATGCAGACGCAAAAGAGCTACAAGAGGCACGGTAAAGGACACCGGCATTCCAATTTTCAGTTATCTAGAAAGGGCCCGAGATCAGGTCAAATGCCTTCAAAAGGTCCGTCGGTAGCCCAGCATCTGCGAAAGCTGATCTGCGTTGGACAGGACTGCGGCACGGATTCTGTCCATATTTGTGTCGCTCAAACGCCCTGTTGGACCATTGACTGAAAGTGCGGCAATTACCTCACCCGTATGATCGCGCACGGGTGCCGCAATCGAGAACGTATTGGGATCAAGTTCACCAACAGACATGCTGCACCCTTCGGCGCGGATCTGGTTGAGCGTCGCCGTCAACGCATCAGCCTCGAAAATCGACATTTTCATGAAGGACTTAGGTGCGCCAGAGATCACCTGCTGTTGAATATCCCTGGATGCAAAAGCCAGCAAAATCTTTGGCCCCCCTCCTGCATGCAAAGGTCCATGGCGGCCAACGGCGGCAAATATGCGTAACGGCTCAGGCGAAGCGTGCATAGAGATACAAATTGAATGCAGGTCCTCGCGCACCAACAACAGGGCGTTCTCGCGGGTGGTATTGGAAAGCTCAGCAAGAATGGGTTCAGCAGTTAAAATCAGATCAGACTGTCGGCGGGACTGATCCCCCAGCAAGAGCGCTCCATACCCCAATGTATAAGTACGTCGCTCTGCGTCTTTGCGCACAAGTCCGCGAAGCTCAAGCGTGTGGAGAAGGCGAAAGGTCAGGCTCTTCGTGTTCTGGGTTGCGTTCGCCAGCTCAGTCACGCCGCTGTTAGGGTGTTCGGCCAATGTCAGCAATAAATGCACCGCACGATCAACCGAGGAAATGACGTAGGACGAAGCTTCCTTGGCAGGCGCATCCACCTTGTTGGACGCAGCCGTATTATTTTTCTTTTTTTTCGTATCGGCCATGTGCTATACTTTCTGAAACACTGCTTCACTGAATGAAACAATGGAGGAATCTAAAAATGGATAGCCTAAATGCCACTTTGCGAAAAGGAATCAATTTAACTGCTCCATGGGGCCTAATAGAGAAATTTGCAAATCAACACAGGGAAAAGCCCGAAGACGCCAATCGCGCAGCCGAAATGATCGCCGAGGCGCTGAGGGCTGAGGGCGTGCCGGTCACGATACACGCGCCCGAACTTTTCTTGTCGCTACCGGGTACGGCTTCCGTTGAGGTCGACGGGGTGCGCTTTGCTGCAAAGCCGCCTGCCTTTTGCGCCTCGGTCCCAGATGGGGTCGAAGCAGAATTGATCTATGTGGCCGAGGCTAGCGGAGGCACGCCGCTTGACCGCAGCCCTGCGGGCACCCACGCTGACGTGGCAGGCAAGATCGCAGTGATTGAAGGATTTGCCTTGCCCAATTTCGTTGCAGGGCTTGAGACCGCAGGTGCAGTTGGTGTGATTGCGGTCAATCCGGGCGAAATGATCCATTGGGGCACGGTATCGACAATCTGGGGCACCCCAGAACCTGCAGATCTTTCGCGTTTGCCCCGCATCCCTTCAGCGGCTGTCAATCAGCCTGACGGTCAAAAGCTGATAGCTATGGCAAAACGCGGCGTGCGTGCGCGGATCCGCACGGAGCTTGAGACCGGTTGGTTCGCTCAGAAAATGCCAGTGGTCGAGATAGCCGGTAGTGAAACTCCTGAGGAGTTTGTTCTGCTTCATGGCCACTACGACAGTTGGCGTGAGGGCGTGGGAGATAATGGCACCGGTAATGCCTGCATGTTGGAAGTTGCACGTGTTTTGTGGGCGCACCGTGACAAATTAAAGCGCTCGGTCCGGCTTGCTTGGTGGGCGGGGCACTCTACCGGGCGCTATGGAGGCTCGGCTTGGTTCGCGGATACGTTTGCGATTGATCTGGCAGAAAACTGCGTGGCCCATATGAATTGCGACTCGCCAGGTTGCCGCTGGGCGACGGATTATTCCAGCATCTCTTGCATGTCTGAGACGGAAACGCTGGTGCAACAGGTTGTATCCGAAGTGACCGGGCAAAAAGCCGCACGCAAACGACCGCAGCGAAACTCGGACTACTCCTTTAATAATATTGGTATCTCAGCCTGTTTCATGGCCTCGTCGATGATGACGGATGAGGCACGGGCCGAGAAGGGATATTACGTTGTTGGTGGCTGTGGTGGGAATATCGCGTGGCATACTGAAGCTGACACCTTCGAAATTGCGGACAAGGATGTGCTGGCCAAAGACATTGCGCTTTATATTGAGGCTGTGACCAAAGTTGCCAATGCAGATGTTTTGCCCATGGATTGGCGCGCGACTGCAACTGAATTGGCAGCAACCATTGCGGAGTATCAAACAGCGGCTGGGGATCGTTTCGATCTTAGCCCAGCGGCGGTGGCAGCTGCGAACCTTTCCGGTGCTCTAGACCTGCTCCACAGTGCTCTGGATTCAGGCGAGATTTCCGCTCAGAAAGCCAACCCCGTGCTCAAAGGACTGGCGCGCATTCTGGTGCCTATCAACTATACCCGAGGGCCACGTTTCTCCCATGACCCGGCACTAAATGTGCCGCCGCTACCAGCCATTGCCGAGGCTGCGGCTTTGAACTGTGTGCCCCAAGATCAAATGGGATTCGCCCTGACGCAGCTGTTGCGTGGACGCAATCGAGTTGTGGCTGCATTACGCGAGGCGACACAGCTGATCGAGGCGGCCCTTTGACCACAATGAAAGCAGTTCGCTACCTGCACACTGGCCCAGCGGCAGAGGTGCTGGAGCTTGTTCGGCTTCCCATGCCTAGTCCGGGGCCGGGCGAAGTGCGGGTGCGGGTGCATGCGTCGGGGGTCAATCCCCATGATACAAAACGACGATCCGGCTGGACCGGGGCTACAGTACCCCGTGGCGGGATCGTTCCCCATAGTGATGGGGCAGGGGTGATCGACATGGTCGGGGACGAAGTTTCTCCCTGCAGGATCTCTGAGCGAGTTTACGTTCTTGGCGCGAAGGTTCAGGGCGCAGCTGCTGATTACGTTTGCGTACGCTCTGAACAGGCCATCACTTTACCCGAAACGATGAGTTTTGCTGAAGGTGCCTGCATCGGCGTGCCTGCGTTTACGGCATGGTTGGCAGTCTTGTCGGATGGGCCCGTGACCGGGCAAACGATTTTGGTGCAAGGCGGTGGTGGTGCTGTGGGCCGTGTCGTTGTGGAACTGGCGCAGCGCAGTGGTGCGCGGGTTATTGCGACGGCGGGCTCTGAAGCCAGCCGTGCTGTAGCAATGGCCAAAGGGGCCGAAATCGTGCTCGACAGACATGACGACGATGTTGTGGCCACCGTGATGGAGGTCACGGAAGGTAGCGGCGCCGCGCGCATCGTTGAGGTCGATTTTGGTGCCAATGCCGTGCTCGATATTCAAGCACTCGCGCCACACGGGACATTGGCGGCCTATTCCTCAAGCAGCGAACCCATGCCGGTGCTCGACTATTATGCCTTCGCGCGAAAGTCGGCACGGCTTGATTTTATCCAAGGTGCGCTCTTGTCAGTTGCGCAACTTGCAGATGCCGCCGTTTCAATTGGTGCGTTTCTGGGGGCTGGGCTGCTTAGGCCCGATGTTGCCAAGGTATTCTCGCTGGAAGAAGCCGCCCGGGCCCACGAAATGGTCGAAGCAGGGGCGCCCGCAAATGTAGTGGTCGGAACGCCCGACAACGATACCTGAAATCTGCTTAAAAAAAAGAGGATCTGACATCATGAACCAACAGATTTCACCGCCCCTAACTCATTGCGATCCCGTCACATTGGAAATTGTGCGCGGTGCGATAACCGCTGCTCAGCGAGAGATGGAAGCCTTGATCGAGCGTACAGCAATTTCCGCCTTTATCCGCGAGAAAAAGGACTTCTATACCGCTCTGTTTGATAGTGAAGGGGTGATGGCTGTCGGTTCTATGGTGCCAATCTTTGGCGATATGACAGGACCCGTGTTTAAACGTTTCCCGCGCGAGACGATGTGCGAGGGCGACCTTTATTGGTACAACGATTGTTACGGCTCGCAAGGGGCAGTTTCACATTCCAATGACCAGGTATTGCTGGCACCGGTGTTTCGCAACGGGCGGTTGTGTGCCTTTGTCATGGGGTGGGCGCATTTTGCAGACATTGGCGGCTTGCGGCCCGGCTCTATCAGCCCCGACACCAAAGAGATTTTTCACGAAGGGATCATCATTCCGCCCACCAAATTAGTGGACAGGGGGACATTGAACGAAGGCGCGCTCGCGATCTTTCATCGCAATTCGCGTTTTCCGGAACAAAGTGCGGGTGACATGAGCGCGCTAATGGCAGCGGTAGACCTTGGGGTCACGCGCGTAGCGGAAATTGTCGACCGATTTGGCGCTAATGTGATGGCAGATGGGCTGGCACAACTACTGACGCGGACACGCAAATTGGTACGCAGAAAACTAGCAGAGACGTTTGCCTATGGCACCCACAGCTTTACCGATCGGATCGACAGTGATGGGCATGGCGGCGGGCCTTATGCCTTGCGGTTTTCGCTAACCCGCGAAAAGACAGATGGCGACGACAGGTTCATCTTTGACGCTAGAGCGACTGATGATCAGGCCCCCGGGCCAATAAATTTCTTGATGAACCCGGGCGTGCCTGGGATGGCCTTGGGGCTATTCTACCTCGGTGGTGACGCAAGTCAGGTCTGCAATGCGGGCGGCCCAATGGCGCTGGATGAGGTACGGCTGCGCGAAGGATCGCTGGTCCAGCCAAAGTGGCCCGCACCGCTTGGCATGCGTGGGCTGACAATGATGCGCACTCTTTCGGCGCTGAACGGTCTGGTGAATACGGCAGGCGGGAGCGCACCGGCTTCTCATGCAGCTTACGTGATCGCGATTATGCGCGGGACGTTCACTGCAAAGGATGCCTCTACACAGCCCTATCTGCTCGCTGACGGAATCGGTGTTGGATACGGGGCGCGCAGTTTTGCCGATGGGATCGACGCTGTTTATTTCGTGGCACAAGAAAATTATCCGATTGAGTTTCTGGAGCTTGGCTACCCGATCCGTCTGCGCGAATACGGGATTGTGTGTGACAGTGGCGGGGCAGGGCGGCATCGTGGCGGCGTCGGAATTGCCCGCGAATACGAAATTCTGGCGGATACCAGTGTTCTGGGCATCCGCATTGATGGGGTGCAGAACCCACCATGGGGTATCGCCGGTGGCATGGGCGGGGGGTCGGGTAAGGTTGTGGTTAATCCGGGCCTCCCCAACATGCGCGAGCTCAACCCGCTGTCGGATGGCAATCCTCTGATTAAGGGCGATATATTAAGGATCGAGACCGGTGGTGGTGGCGGTCATGGTCATCCGTTTGACCGGCCCTCTGGCGCGGTGCTGAACGACGTGCTGGGCGGCTATGTTAGCAAAAAATTTGCGGCGCAGCTTTATGGTGTGGCAGTGACTGATCGCCAAATTAATTTGCACGAAACCGCGCGACTGCGAGCAGTACGTCCTGAAGTGAAAGCGTTTCATCGCAAGGAGTATGTAGATGTCCTCGACTGATCTGGCTTTGGCTGTCGATATTGGTGGAACGTTCACGGATGTGGCCCTGCGCGATGGTGCCACAGGGCAAGTCTGGCGCGCCAAAACGCCCAGTACGCCCGATGATCCGTCTGGCGCTTTTCTGGACGGACTCAGGCGTGCGCTGTCGGAATCTGGCCACAAGGCGAGCGATCTTACTGAGGTTCTTCACGGCACCACAGTCGCTACCAATATGATCCTAGAAGACAAAGGCGCGCGGGCGGCCTTAGTCACAACACGTGGCTTTCGTCACGTGTTGTCCCTTGGGCGGCAAGACATCCCGCGCAAGGCCAACCTCTATAATTGGGTCAAGCCGCGCCGACCAATCCCGCCTAATCGCATCGTCGAGGTGACAGAGCGGGTAGCAGCGGGCGGCGCAGTGCTCGAGACTTTGGATGAATTCTCAGTCCATGAGGCAGCGGATGCATTGCTAGAATTGGATGTTGAGGCAGTTGCGGTCTGTCTGCTGCATGCCTTTGCCAACCCCGCACACGAATCCCGCGTCGCCACAATCTTGCGAGAGCGACTGCCCGGCGTGGCGGTGACAACGTCAACTGACGTGTTACCCGTGGTGCGAGAATACGAGCGTACGGTGGCGTCGGTTTTGAATGCCATCGTGATGCCTGGCGTGACGACCTATGTCGGTCGTATTGAGGAACGCTTGGCGGCTGAAGGCGTGACCGCACCGCTTTTGCTGATGCAATCGAATGGCGGTGTGGCGGGGGCTGCGAAGATCAGGCAAGCGCCTGCATTGACGGCCCTGTCCGGCCCTGCGGCTGGCGTGGTGGGGGCGCTGGCCGAGGCACAGGCCTGCGGTATCGAAGATATTGTGACTGTCGATATCGGCGGAACCAGCGCAGATATCTGCCTGATCGCGGGGGGGGTTATTGGGCTTACTCAGAGCGGACAGGTGGGGGAATGGCCGTTGCCGTTGCCCATGGTTGATATGATCACTATCGGGGCGGGCGGCGGTTCTATCGCGGTGGTGGCTGACGGCACACTCTCTGTGGGCCCACGCAGTGCTGGTGCGGCCCCAGGACCTGCCGCCTACAATCAGGGCGGAACAGAACCCACAGTGACAGATGCTCATGTGGTTTTGGGCCATCTACCTGCTCGCCTTTTGGGTGGCCGCATGGCGCTGGACTTCGACGCTGCAACTAGGGCTGTTCAGCGCAGTGTGGCAGATCCGCTTGGGCTTACGCTGGTGGACGCCGCGCGCGGTATTTTGGCTATCGCCGACAACCATATGGTGGGCGCGGTGCGCGTTGTTTCGGTTGAGCGCGGGCACGATCCGCGTGATTTCACCCTTGTACCCTTTGGGGGTGCGGGGCCGCTTCATGGGTGCGCGTTGGCCGATCTTTTGGGAATTCGACGTGTCCTAATTGCCCGTGCGCCAGGCATTCTATGCGCTGATGGGCTGCTCGACGCGGACCTAAAGGCCGATTTTAGCCAAGCTCTTCCAGAGGCATTGCCTGCAACCCTTGCTCAAACTGATGGACTGGTTGCCGGCTTAGAAGCTAAAGCCGAGGCGTGGTTCGAAGAAGAAGGTGTCGCGCCCAATCGGCGACAGGTACACTGCGTGGCGTTAATGCGCTATTTTGGTCAAGGGGGCGAATTGGCTGTGCCGATGGGGGGCGATCTAGCCGCTGATTTTGCGGCAGCGCACACGGCGCTTTACGGCTTTGCACTGGATGCGATGGTTGAACTGGTCACTGTTCGGGTGGAAGCGACTGGCCTTGCCACCATGCGCAGCACTTTGAACCTTGCGACTGGTACCAGCGTTGCACCTGTGGGCGAAGCCAAAATCGCAGGACCTACAGGCCGACAAACCGTTCTCGTCGTGGACCGGATGAGCCTTGGCGCGGGAGCAGTATTGAACGGCCCTATGATCTTGTCGCAACTTGATACCACAATCCTGATTGCGGAAGGGTGGCTTGGCACGGTCCAGCCCTCGGGCGCGATCCTTTTGAATCGCAAGGATGCCACATGACCCATTCCGACGCACCGCTCGACGCAGTATTCGCCCACATCGACTCCCGGTCCGACAGCTTTGTGACACGCCTGATGGACTATGTTCGCCACCCCAGCATTAGCGCCCAAAATATTGGCATTCGCGAAGTTTCAGCCCTTTTGGTCGAAATCCTCACGGGCTTGGGCATGGAAGCAGGAGAAGTGGCCACATCCGGTCATCCAATGGTTCTTGGGCGGCGGGGCAATGATCCAAGCAAGCCCACTGTGCTGCTTTATGGCCATTACGATGTGCAGCCGCCGGAACCGCTAGAGCTGTGGGATTCGCCACCCTTTGAGCCAGAAATACGCGACGGGCGCATCTGGGCGCGCGGCGTGGGCGACAATAAGGGGCAGCATTTTGCGCAAATTTTGGCGATCGAAAGCCATCTGGCGGTGCACGGCGATCTACCCTGCAACGTGATCTTTCTGCTCGAAGGCGAAGAAGAAATCGGTAGCCCTCATATTGCTGAGTTTGTGCGCACGCACTGCGACTGGCTGCGTGCTGATCTGGTTGTAACGGCTGATGGCCCGCTACATGCCTCAGGCCGCCCGCTGATAACTTTTGGTGTGCGCGGCATGGTGGGTTTTGAACTGCGCGCCAAAACGGCTAATAGCGACGCCCACTCTGGCAATTTCGGCGGGGTCATGCCCAATGCAATTTGGAAACTGGTCCACTTGCTATCCACTATGAAAAAGCCGGACGGGACAATTAAGATTGAGGGACTGCACGATCCGATCATTCCACCCACGGATAACGAGCGCGAGGCAGCTGCAAACCTGCCGCTCGACCTGCCAGAATTTCTGAAAACAGCTGGAATGGCTGAGCTTGACGCACCCTTGGATCGTCCATTTTATGACAGGCTGATGTTCTACCCAACGCTAACGATTAATGGCCTGCACGGGGGGTATAGTGGCCCCGGTTCTAAGACTGTGCTGCCCGCTGAGGCAGTAGCCAAATGCGATATTCGGCTGGTGGAGGCGATGACACCCGAGCAAGCCTTGGCATGCGTGACCGCTCATGTAGCACGCCATGCTCCCGATGTAGAAGTTGTGCCAATGGGTGGCATGCTGCCGTCCAAGACCCCCATGGACGAACCGTTTGCAGACGCTTTAATTGCCGCTGTGAAGAGGGCGCATGGGATTACGCCTCTGCTGTATCCGGTAGTTGGTGGCAGTCTTCCTGACTATGTCTTTACAAAGATCCTTGGCTTACCCGCTTTCGTAATACCCTATGCTAACGCTGATGAGGCCAATCATGCCCCCAACGAAAACCTCGAAATTGCTTTGTTCTTGAAAGGCATCAAGACTGGTGCAGCCCTTCTCGCAGCATTGGGGGATCGTCCGTTGCCGACTGCCTAAGTAAGAATACAGGAAGTAAAGGTAATATCGCAAGCTTTCAGAGGACTGTTGCGTTTTGTAACGCCCCGGTTCAATGGGTTCTTTTTCCAAAACCAATATCAGGATTGAGACATTGATCAGTTTCAAAGGCGCGCATTACCCTAAATCTGTGATTTTGTACGCGGTCTATTTCTACGTTTGGTTTGGCGTCTCGCATCGGAGAATACACAAAAAGTGTGGGGCAATTAGGTGGCTTTCTTATTAATTCTGGCTCCCGTCTCCACGGCTTTCATTTCCGGATACCATTGCTCGAACTTGTTGCGGAGGGCTTAGGCTCAAGTTTCAAATGCAACACTCAGAGCCCTTTGGGCATAGGATGTTGTGATGGACATACGAAGCAAGCACCTCAGCAGCGAGGACCGTGGCGTGATATTAGCCGAGCATAATAGGGGCAGCAGTCAGCGGTTGATCGGCCAGCTTTTGCATCGCCCGGCGAGCACGATCTGCCGTGAGCTGGCGCGAGGTCGGCAGGGATAGTTTTGGCGGGATCGACTGGAACATATGCACATGGTAGCGACCCAGCACGCCTTTCATGATATGGACGCCCATTTCTGCATAAGTTTGCATGATAATCTCACGTATCCGCTCCCGCATCGGAGCCTGCAGAACCTTGTACTGATATTTTGTGACCCAAACGACGTGAAATCAGTAGTAGATTCGCCGAAGCGGACCGGCTAGAAGCCGGTGGTTTCGATCCATTAGGTGGAAAATGAATGGGCTTGGCCGTGCCAAGTACGAGGCTGTTGCATGACCTAAATCATGGAAAGGGAAACTAGCGACTACAGATGCTTCCCAGAAACAAGGCCCTGAGGTTCAATCATCCGGTGAACGATCGGCAACCCCTCTCCGCGATGCAGCGCGAGTAGCCGATCAAAAAGTGTGGCGTCAGCTTGCGTGCGTCGTTCGTTGTGACGCACATATTCCCCCCATGTCGGGACGCGATAGCTTTCACTCCAGTGTCCAGGCTTTTCAAGATCGCGCAGCAAGGCCCACTGCTGCGCACCGTCTCGGATGCGCACTCGTCGTCGCTGGCTCATCACAGTCAGAAATTCGGGGATGTCGGGTTTCGCAATCTGGTAATCGACCATCACCATTACCGGACCACTGTTATAATTTAAATCAAACCCCAGGGCAGGTTCTTTGAACCTGTTGAGCGGATCAAGGTTCATCCCCGCAAACTCTGGCAAGGGCAAGCTTAATCCTATCAAGGCACCTATGACCAGCAGGACCGCGGCCAGCGTCAATGCCATTGCGGGACTGCTCTGGTCGGCGAGCATGCCCCAGATCAGGCTTCCTGCTGTCATGCCACCAAACGTCCCCGTTTGGTACAAGGCCAGTGCCCGCCCGACGATCCACCGTGGCGTTGAGAGCTGGATTGTGACGTTGAATATCGACAGCGCCAACACCCAGCACGCACCCGCAGGCAACAGCGCCGCACCGCTCAGCACATTATGGGTACTTAACCCAATTATCAGACTGGCAAGGCCAAACCCCACGAAAGCACAACGGGCAATTGCTTCATTATTAAAACGCGCCCGAAGTCGTGCGTTTATCAGGGCACCGCCAACTGCTCCCAATCCAAAGCACCCCAACATGACACCATATTCTACAGAGCCACCCTGAAGAGTCTCGCGGACCACAACGGGCAACAGAGCCAGCATTGCAATAGCGGACATGCCAAACCAGAAACCGCGCAAGATGACTCGAAGCAAGTTTGGCGACATCGCGACATAACGCAACCCAGCGGAAAACGCGCTACCCATCGGTTCCCGCGGTAGTCTGGTATCACGCGGCGGGGCCTGCCAGCGGAGCAATGCCAGAATGATCGCGATGTAGCTTAGAGCATTGATGGCAAAGGCGGCAGCAGCACCGGCCAATGCCACAATTGTTCCTCCAATAGCGGGCCCTAAGCTGCGCATGAGGTTAAAGCCCATACTATTGAGCGATACCGCCGAGGGCAGTTCCTCACGACTGACAATGTCCCCCATCGTGGCTTGCCACGATGGGTTATGGAGTGCTGTGCCGCACCCAATCAGAAAGGTGAACCCCAATAAGAGCCAAGGCGTGAGCCAGCCCTTAATCGCCATCACGGTCAGCACAATCGACACGACGAACATAAACCCCTGCGCAATCAGCATGACGCGACGACGATCAAAATTATCCGCGAACACGCCTGCCAATAAAGAAAAGACCATGATTGGAAGAGCAACTGAGCCTTGGACAAGTGCAACCATGCTCTGACTATCCGATAGTATAGTCATCAGCCATGCCGCTCCGACCGCCTGCACTAGCCCTCCAAAATTTGACAAAAGTGCTGCAATCCAAAGGGACCGGAATGTTCGATTGCCAAAGAGCGCCAGCGGTGAAGTTGTGTTGGGCAAGTGTAGTCTCCTGATTTTGTCGACTTCGCAAAAAGCTGGGCGGCGCAGCGGCCAGTCTCCTCTAAACGTAGGATGGCTAGATAGATTAGTTTGGTTGCCGCGTGGTCGGTGGGAAAGCTGCCGCGGGTTTTGGTAGTTCTTCGGATCACCCTGTTCAGATTTCCAATCAAATTTGTAGTGTCGATGAAACCTCATGACTGGGGCGCAAACGCCTAATTTTTTACTACTGCGACCGTGTCATTCGACTTACGGAATCCGCAACAGCTACAAAAAGATGCCGGCGGCGTGTCACATTCCTACCTTAAGACGTTTTCAACGTTTCGTTGTCGATCTCTGCAAACGCGGCTTGGATGGAATCTATTGTCGTTGTGCGCCTTCAGAGCTTCACGGGCTTTGGAAACGTAACTCGGCTGTGTGTTAGACCAGCGCCAACGAGCATCTCCGCCGCCCGCAGAGATAACCGGACCGAGTTGAGCACTGGTACGCCTATTTCCGGGGCAATTTCCTCGGCCAGAAGTGACATACTGGCACAGGCGCACACGATGGCTTCGGCGCCGTCCTGTTCCACACATTTGCGGGCCAAAACTATAAGACTCTCTATTGTTTTCGGATCACGCTCTCGAATTTTCTCGACCGGCATATTGAACGCTTCGATGGATGCAACGAATGGATGCACCCCAGCCTTATGAGTTTGCTCGCGCGCTAAAGGGACAGTTTCAGGAAGAGGTGATATGATCGAAAAATAGTGCGAAATCATTCGTGCGGTCAAAAGTGCCGTTTCACCCGGCGCAATCACCGGAATGCGGACGCGCTCGCGTGCGGCCTCGACTCCTGGGTCACCGAAACAGCCGGTGATGATGGCGTCGAATCCACGCTTTTCAGCCTCTACAGACCGCTCGATAATCCAAAAGGCAAGTTCAAGCTCTTCGGCACGACTTTCTATGCTGGAAGGACGTAGCGTTTTCCCCACAAAATCTGTCATGTTGTCGAGTTTGACGCCTACGCTAGCATGGTTTTGGAGATAAGCTAGGCGTTCGTTAGTGCCTAGAAAACAGATATGCATTTTTTTTACCTATTTATGTGCATCAATAGCGTCTCGGAGATAATCTCCGAAAGTGTTAAAGGCCAGCACGCATACAAAGATCAGCGCGCCGGGAATAGACAGTCAAAGTGAGTATCTGAACGATGTAGCTGAGTGCGATCTCGTGAATCGTAAGCTGTGTCAGGCTTGTTTGTCAATGTTCTACGGCATGAGTTCATCGATACGCGCGCTTGGTTGACCTGCTGCGATGGCCTCGAGCGCTGCCTTAACGTAGGCGTATGGCTCGACGCGGTTCTGTCAGACAAAACCACTTGAGACGGGCAGGGCATTTACAGCGTCTTCTAATGACAAAACACCCAGCATTCCGCTACTTTAAACCTGGCACGGGGTTACTGAACCATCTTGCCTAAGCCCGTGGACCGGGAACCAAGAGCCACAGGCCACAGACAATAGAGCAACCAACTAAGTCCTACCTGCGGTGGGCTGTGAAGTTGCTGAGCGTAACTTAGAAGTTATGATTTGGAGTGC
>Ga0302130_1000414_pt1 | contig 29219 bp, 19 predicted proteins | sample CB9_surface_MG_FD_203117 | JGI IMG/M metagenome (GOLD analysis project Ga0302130, IMG submission 203117) | Marine microbial communities from Western Arctic Ocean, Canada - CB9_surface | ecosystem: Environmental > Aquatic > Marine > Oceanic | place: Canada: Western Arctic Ocean | collected... | reverse complement strand
GGCTTGCGAACGTTGGCTTGCTAATGTGGCTTGCTAATGTGGCTTGCTAATGTGGCTTGCTAATGTGGCTTGCTAATGTGGCTTGCTAATGTGACTTGCTAATGTGACTTGCTAATGTGACTTGCTGATGCGGCTTGCCTAGTTTTAAATCTATCAGCTCTCTTTTTTTGCTTTATTAGAGTTGTAATTAAAAAAAATTTAAACCTTGTTATCACTATAGTGCGAAAATCCAATAAAGAAAAACATCTTTTGAAGTTAAAAGAGTTAATCTGCAAGGTTTTAAATCAAAAGTATCAGCTAAGTCGTTGAGTATGCGAGCATTGGATAACTTTGCCCGTCAAAAAATTATCTGTGATAATCGCTCCTTAATAAATAAAGTGACAAAACGCCATGAATAATGCTTTAGGTCCATTGATGTTGGACTTGGAAGGCACATCTCTTTCCGATTTTGAAAAAACGCTACTGCAACGACCTGCAGTAGGGGGGCTAATCCTATTTTCCCGCAATTATCAGTCGCCTGAGCAGTTGCTAGAGCTTACTGCCGCTATTCGCGCGGTTCGGCCTAAGCTGCTCATAGCGGTAGATCAAGAGGGTGGAAGAGTTCAGCGTCTTAAGGCTGGTTTTTTAAAGTTGCCGGCGCTGAGGTTGATTGGCGAACTTTATGAACAAAGCCACGAAAAGGGGCTGGCAGTAGCCAAAATTTGTGGCTGGGCTATGGCTGCTGAAGTTGTTCATCATGGCATTGATTTTAGTTTTGCCCCGGTCTTAGATTTGTTTACCCCACAAAGCGAGATAATTAAGGATCGAGCTTTTTCTGCTGATTTTGAATCTGTGAGTCTCATGGCCCGGGCTTATGTTGAGGGAATGAACGATGCAGGTATGGCAGCCACCGGTAAGCACTTCCCTGGTCATGGCACGGTTATAGCCGATTCTCATCTTGAATTACCGGTAGACTCCCGAGCGGCTGAGAAAATACTTGAGAATGATTATCAGGCATTTTCCCGTTCTGTAGCGTTTCTGGGTGCAATTATGCCGGCTCACGTGAAATACCCTTCATTGGATGGAGACTGCGCGGGCTATTCATCCTTTTGGATTAAGCAAAAGCTGCGCAAAGAGTTAGGTTTTAAGGGCGTGGTATTTAGCGACGACCTGACCATGGAAGCCGCGCATTCGGCGGGAACTGTCTGCGTTCGAGCTAATTTAGCGTTGGCAGCAGGCTGCGATATGGTGCTGGTATGCAACGATAGGGCCGCGGCCGTGGAGGTGGCGGAGTACTTAGAAGCGAAATCCGCTACCGGCGCCTTTGGAGACGGTGCAGATTATGATGAAAAGTTAAGCCTGCGCCTAAAAACTATGTCGGCTCAAAAGAAAAATTTAAGCGACCTCTATAATTCTCAGCAATGGCTTGACGCAAGTGCTGCGATAGATGAACTACTAAAAAATAACTCGAGGAAATAATGGAATATTTGTCAAGTATAGAAAGTTTCAAAGACCTTAATTGGGGTGTCGAAGTTTTTGCCGCCGTGATGATTACGTTTGTAGGCCGCTATATCGCTATTAGAGCCTTGAACATCATGGGTAAGCATCTAGAGAAGACACGCAATGTCTGGGATGATGCGCTGTTTGAAGCCGCGAGAAGGCCTGTGAACCTTTTAATCCTTATATTGGGATTAGTTTGGGCGATTCAGATTAGTGATACCTACCTCCAGTCAGAATTGTTCTCTCCACGTAATTTAGGGTTAGTTCGGCAGCTCACCTTTATTGTTCTGATAACGATGTTTCTCGTGAGCTTTGTCTCCCTGGCTGAAGCTAGAATTCTGGAGAGCCTCAGTGCTGAAAAGTCATCAGATCAAACACGCTTAGACCCAACGACATTGCACGCGCTGGCAAAGCTAATAAGGCTGTCTGTAGTAATTTCCTCGATCTTAGTAGCCTTGCCAACAATTGGTATCGAAATTCATGCCCTGTTAGCTTTTGGCGGTGTAGGTGGAATTGCGGTCGGTTTTGCGGCTCAAGATATACTGTCGAATTTTTTTGGCGGTCTAATGATTTATCTTGATCGTCCTTTCGCTATCGGTGACTGGGTTCGGTCACCGGACAGAGAGGTTGAAGGTACTGTAGAGGAGATAGGTTGGCGCTTAACGGTTGTACGAACATTTGATAAGCGGCCTTTGTATATCCCGAACGCTGTCTTCAATACCATTACACTGGAGAATCCGTCGCGAATGAGTAATCGGCGTATTTATGAAAAAATCGGCATACGCTATCAAGATTCGCAGAGGATGAGTTCAGTTGTCGAAGACGTAAAAGACATGCTGAAAAACCATCCTGATATTGATAGCACACTGACGCTTATCGTGAACTTTAATGGCTATGGGCCATCTTCATTAGATTTTTTCATCTACACCTTTACCAAAACAACTAACTGGATTCAATTCCACGAGGTGAAGCAAGATGTGATGTTAAAGATCGTTGAGATAGTGCATAAAAATGCTGCCGATTTTGCTTTCCCAACAACAACTATAGATGGTCTTGAGAACATGAAACTACAATCGGTCATGCATGGCCCTGACGCGTCATAAGGAAGACTTATGGATCACGCGACATTGAGTGCTGTTTTTGGTCGATCTTCTCGGCTTTACAGCGAGGCGGAAGTTGAGACGGCGCTGGATAAGATGGCGTTAGCTATATCGGAACAACTAAGTGAGAAAGATCCCATACTTCTTTGCGTGATGAACGGTGGGTTAATTACAACCGGTAAATTAGCCACTCGGTTGAACTTTCCGCTGCAGCTTGATTATTTACACGCTTCTCGATACCGCGGTGAAACCAGCGGCTCTGATCTTCATTGGGAAAAGCGTCCGAGTTTAGATGTAAAGGGCAGGGTGGTTTTAGTCATTGATGATATCTTTGATGAGGGCGCTACTCTCGATGCTATTGTCAGTTATTGCTCTTACGAAGGAGCAGCGGAAATATTTACCGCCGTGTTAACCGATAAGCAACACGATCGAAAGTTAACCACGCTGCGAGCCGATTTTGTAGGTCTAAAAATTCCAGATAAATATGTGTTTGGATACGGGCTAGATTATAAAGGCTATTTAAGAAATGCCGCCGGCATTTACGCCATTGATGGCGCTGATTACTAGCATCGGGTTAGCGGCATAAAGTTGCTATAGCTATATCAAAGTTCAATTAACTTCTGAATGCTGGTTAAGTATAGAGCCAATTTTGTTTTTCGACTTTCTAGCTGTGCAAATAGACTGCCATAGTTAGACAGTTGAGATTTGTAACGCTCTTTCATGGTTTGAATAAAAGCATCATTGGATTGTGATGCGCTGGGGTGGCCAGTCTTAAAGTCTATAATCCAGCGTGTGCCATCTTTATCAATTAGAGTTCGATCGACAATAAAGAGCCTGTTGTGCTGGTTGGTTAGCGCTAGCTCGGACTGTGCTTCCAAACCTTTTTCATCAAAAATCCAGGCAATGTCTTTATTGGCAGTATTGCTTTCTATGGTCCTTTTTATATCGCCTAAAACAGCCTGCAACTGAGTCTCATCGTCAATATGTTGACGTAAATAGAGGCTCCAGAAGTTGCGCTGATTGTTTAAGTTTTCTAACCATAATCCTTTGTCTTGCGAGATTGTATAGCTTTCTAAACTGCTGTGAATAAGTATGCCGATGGCTGCGGCAAGACTGTTGTCCTGCTCAAATTCCTGCAGATCTGAAGTGTTTTTCTGCTCTTGAATATTTTCCTGAGCAACCGGCGTTGGGCTATATATTTTGAGTGCTTGGTTAAGAGAATCTATCTCCACTGTGTTGAGTTCTAAAGCAGATTTAAACCGATTGATCGATGTGACTTCAGGATATAGATTGCCGCTGGCTTTTTCTTCATTAGTTCCGTCGCCATGAAGTTCTTGCATCGTCTGCTCTGTTAAATTTTCTTTCCTAAGATTGAAGTTTCCACTGTTTAATTGTGCCCATATTCTATTCAATAAACAGCTTTTAGGAGGGTGGAATTCGCCTTTACTATCCTCCGCAAGGGTGCCCAGCAGCAGTGCTGAAGTACGAGCCCTGGTTACCGCTATGTAAAGTAGACGAGTATCCTCTAGCAAATTTTTCTGCTGCTGCTCATACCGCATTAAGCTGTATAGTTTATTCTCGTCGTTACCTACTGCTGTTTGAGTCGTTAGGAATAATCGGTTCTCCCCGTCAGCATTTAATCTTTCGTACCACTGCAGTAGTTGCTTGTCATCACTGGCTGGGGTGCGCGTAAGTCCTGGTAAAATAATGTGGTCAAATTCAAGCCCTTTTGATTTGTGCATGGTAAGAATGTTGACAGGGTTACTAGAGCCAACTTCTGGAGGTGGGCTTACAAAAGATTGGCTAACTCGCTCTTGAAACTCAGCGACGTTCAAAAGGCCATTGCCTAATTCATACTGTTCTAAGAGTGAAAAATAGTGTGCGACACTAACAAATGCTTCATTACTAGTAGAGGTGCAAACACCCCTTAGTAAGGTCCAGGTAGATTCAATTAGATCTCGAAGTCGTATTCTGAAACGTATCGACATGGCGTGCTGCAGTATTTTTACAATACTTCTCATCCTTGCAGCTCCATCTGGAGAGAGGCCTGCAAGTCCCTCACAGCTCTCGCTGCTTTCGTCAATATTGTTGTTGCTGGCGAAGGTTTGTAGTCCCCGCCAAATGCTGTTGTTTCCAGCGTGCTCGGTTATCGCAAACAAATCATTACTGGTGAGTCCGCACCAAGGTGCTCGCAAAACTGAAAGCCACGCAACACGATCGGCAAGATTCAATAGCGCTTTGGTTAAGCTTAACAAATCCTCTATAACTGGCAAGGTGCCTAGTCGATCTATGTCGGTGGCAAGCCACGAAATCTGCTCTTCCTTTAATAGCGGAATTATTTTAGCGAGATGAGATCTGCTTCTAACTAAAATCGCAATGCTAGAGCCGGCATCGTGAAGTTGAATAGATTTTATCTGGCTGATGACTGCGTCTGCTTCTACTTTTTGTGCCGCGATTTTATCAATGCTTTGATGTTGAATTACTAGAGCAGAAATTCCAAATTCGATTTCCGTCGGATTAATTGGCACAGAGGCTGAATAAGGCACCGCACCGCGAGAGCTATCAGGCTGTGATGGGAATGCCTGAGAGAATACCTGATTAACCCACGCAACAATTTTTTCTTGTGATCTGAAGTTTGTTTGCAGTGTCAATGATTCTAATTGAATCTCACCAATGCCATGCTTACGAACGTTGAGATAAATCCCTACATTGGCGTTACGAAAGCCGTAGCAGGATTGCATGGCATCCCCAACTAAAAACAGGCTCCTATTATCGCCAGGCTGCCATCCAGCAGTCAGCTGCTGAAGGATTTCTAATTGCAATTGAGAGGTGTCTTGAAATTCATCAACTAAAATATGCTGGATGCTGTGGTCAAGTGACATAGCGAGATCGGTAGGATTGTCTTCACTACCTAGCGAATTCCTAGCCGCTGCGCCTGCTTGGGCGTAATCCATCATGCCAAACTGACTAAAAGAGATGAGTAGTTCGCCGCTCATGTGTATGAGAACACGGGTCAGCGCAGATAAAAATGCCCACTGTTCGGTTTCCGAATTAGGGTCAGGTAGGCGACGGATGTAGTCTAGAGCTTCGAGCAATTCTGGCTGCTCTTTCAAGTCCGTCATCAGCTCATTAAATTCTTGTTTGCGCTGCTTGCAAAGGCTGTCAAATTCTTTATCTAATTTGTCTCCTGCTGGAAACCCTTGGCGTTTATCTATTCGAGAACGCCAGCTTCCATCTTTGGTCAAAAAGAGATCTGCGAGTATTTTCCACACAGGTAAATCGGAAGTAGTCCCGCCCGGCAAGGTAGTAAGCAATTCGATGGTTTCCCATAACTTACTTTCGGTCCGTCTATTATGGGCGGAAAATCTAAGTAAGGTGCAGACTTGGCTGGCGATTGGCGCTAGGGAATATGCAGCTGTTTCTAGGGTCTCAGCAACAAGCTCCTCCAAGCTTTGCAGCAGGTAGTCCTGTGCGTCTTGACCTGAATGCTTAATGAAAAGAACGTGGGATACCCATTGGTCTCTTTTATTTAGTAGATCGGCGAGTAGCTTTTCAACTTTGTTAGTATTGTTGTCGAGGTGTTGTAATAATAGTGCGATGTCGTCACTAAGCTCTACACGTTTGTCGAGCATCGAAAGAGTGTTATTGATGGCGTGGCGATAGATATGGTTAACATCTTCACTAAGCAATGGATTGCCCCCAACTCTTGAGAGAACCGGCATTTGATTGGCGAGGTAGAAACAAAAGCTATCGATTGTTTGAACTCGAAGACGCGAGGGGTTTTTTAGCAGATTCCAGTTGCAGTCGTTGTCATGGGCGATTACGGCACTGGCTATGGACAGGCGTTGCTTTTCAAATTCTTTTTCGGGGACGACGCCAGTGGCTTCAACTTCCACAGCCCATGCTAACGTAGATAAAATTCGGTCTCGCATTTCACTTGCTGCCTTGCGAGTGAATGTGATGGCCAGCACCTCTTCAGGCTGCTTGGATATACCTAGCAGGCGAAGGTATCTTAGGGTGAGTAATTCAGTTTTTCCTGACCCTGCTGGCGCCTGTACTATGCACGATAGATTGATATTCAGGGCCTGTTCTCTGGCGGATGCATCCGCCAGTGTAAAAGACTCGGGCGAGCTCACGCTAAGCCTCCCACTTCAACGTAGTCATTATTTCCGTTTGAAATAGACTCGCGTAATTCTTGCACTCGACACAAAGATTGTAAGCCGCAATACAGGCAAGTTTTTTCATCATTAACCGGGTTCACATTTGCCTTGCTGTTAATGAATTCATCAGCAAGCAGGGCGATACGCTTGCTCCACAATTCACCGAGTTCGTCCCAGGTATACTCGATTTTGTCGTCATCATTTACCGGTTTAAGTAAGTGGCCAAAACTATCAGTGGCTGCAAGCCCGCAAAATTCTATTTTTTCAATATTTACGTGAGCTATCGACAGTGCACCGATTGCCTTTTCTTCAGACTTACTAGCGACGACAAAGTAGAGTGGTAGCTGCATGTCCTCGGGGCGTTCTTGTAGCCAGGATTGGCGCGTAGTGGCGTGTTTTCCGGTTTTGTAATCAATCAATGCCAAGCTGTTATCGCTAAGTTGATCGACCCGGTCCATTTTCAAAGTAAGATGTAAATTCCCATGTTGCCACTCATAACTTTTTTCTTGTGAAAGAAGAGTGAAATCTTGTCTCTTAACATCAAGTTCGACAAAAAGAGATAGCAGGACTTCTAGCCTGGTTTGTTCAATTTCAGAAAACTTAGGCGTCATTACACGGCGAAAATTGCGATTAAGATAGGTAACAGCCTCATGACTTGCTGACTCTATTCGACGCTGAAGTTCCTGTGTCGGAAGGTTTTTCAGGTCGCTGAGTCTTTGGATTTGTGAATAGAATAATTCCATGGCTATATGGACGGCAGTGCCTCTTGCCATGCTGCTTAATCCGCTGCTGAATTGCTGCAAAGTATCTGCATTGAGGCGGTGCTTGGCAAACCCTCGAAAAGGGCAGCTGGATTGGTTGCTTAGTACGCTCTGCCCTCCTCTTACTCTAGCATCGCTCGCCAAAGCTGGTGCGCCAATATCGTTAGTGTACGAAAGTTCTTTGCTTGACTGATAGCTTTTGCAATACAGATTTAAAGGCCAGGTATCTGCGGCGTTTGCCTGAGTCGGGGTGATATGTTTTATAAAACTACTGGCCCTTAACTGCTGGTCATTGTCAGTTTCAAAGTGGCTGTAAACTAAATCGTGTTGGACAGATTCTATGAGAGCACGAAAGCTTTGTTGGGCCATAGCAAACTGGTTTTCTCCGTGACTCGCTGGCATCCGATGCTCACGTTGTAACTCATAGGGTAAAAAAGGTGATGGAGATGAGGGCGGCGGCCAGCTTTGGTCATCGAATCCCAATAACCATGCGTGATCAAATCGTAGCCCGATTGACTCACTCACCGTATAGAAAGACAGCTGGCGTTTAGATGAAAATCCGGGTCTTGGTGATAGCTTTGATAAAAGGCTACGAAATTTTCTGAGCGCGCCACTATGGTTAAGTTGCCCTAAACAGTTAGACGATTCAGCAAATAAGGTTAAGCCTTCTTTCCACAATACCAGCAGCTTTTTTTCCTCTTTGGACTGGCGAGTTCCTGGCCATTGAAATTGTTCAAGTATCTTGGTAAAAAGTCCGGCCCATTGCCTGGGTGAACCATTGCTAGGCATCGACCTCAATAAAGTTTTTGACTGCAATAGGCTAAGAGAAAATTGAGGGCTACTAGCGCTAAGTTTCGTGTTTTCGAGAACTGCAGATATTTCAGCGACGCTGCAGCGCGATGAGAAGTTTCTCCGCATAACTGACTGAGCTTGGAGTAGTGACTCAGTTTCCTCTGAGTCCGGCATAATAAAAGGACTTTGAAGAAGGCGGCAGATTTCATTACTGTCTTGGTCTGACGCCAGCAGTGATAGTAATAACAGTGCATCGTGAATCATTCCGAAATCGGTCAACGGCACAGAGTCGCCTGTATTGTTGAACAAAGGCTCTTTGTCTACTGGGGCGATCGCATTTTCATGATTAAATATGTCTTCGAAACAGCGTATGACAGAGGCTTTATCAGGTCCCGCAGATGGCATGATTATGCCGATGTGCGCGCTGGGTTCAGACTCACATAGTTTTAAAGCCCATTGGGCGCAATTTTTAATTTCCTGGTTCCGATCGGAGAAGATATAGCGAGTCGCCGGCTCATTTCGCGAAGTGCTCGCAAGTGTGGTGCTGGACACATTTGTAAGATTGGCCAATGCTGCAAACAAGCGCACATATAAAGGCGGTGGATCATCGAAATTGCTGAGTGCTATTTCTTCAGGCAAATAAGAACGGTCAGAGTTTTCCAACGCATCTATGAGTCTTCTAGTGCAGTCCACTAAGCTTATTAGTTGCCTGTCAGCGCACACTGCCTGATAGGTTTTAGCCCACTCAATAAATGTGGCTACGTCTAGATTGGATTGATAATGGGAGCCGCCATCAAGTAGAGAGTCCCAAAGAGCCCACTGCTGAAGTGTTTGATAACTTGTACTTACTTGCGTGGCTGTTTCTTGAGGGTTGAGAAGAGGAATACTGTGGCTGCTTTCTTCTATTATCTGGGTCCAAACGAAAAGCTCCTGGGCGCCGCTCATGAGCTGCCAGTCGCAGCTAGGTGATATTCCTGCCACACCTCTCAAGTTCCATAGGTTTTTAATCCACACATCGATAGGGACGACGCTAGGTGCTTTGTAAGCTGTTTGGTTCTGCTTACTATGAACTTCAGCAAGTATGGCGTCCTTAATTCGTAAGCTCGGCACAATAACTGTGGCACTGCGAGAAAGTGCCTCATCAATTGGTCTTGAGTCAAAGCGTGAAATAGCCACTAGGATGCCTCAGGGTTGATACTTTTAGCCCAGCTGAGAAACTCATCATCATTGCCGCGAAAGACGATACGATCCGACTTTTTAGCGAGCTGATAGTCGTACATTGGGTCGTAGTAATTTATTAGTAATATTCTTATCCAATCTTTGTGCTGCGAACTATCGCCGCTGATAGATTGAGCGTGCAGGGCGCTTACCATTATGTCTCGAATTTGGGCATGCAGATCATCGCCCAAGCGCCGCCTTATTTTATCAAGGTTTGCCATAAGAGATTCGCTGAACAAGTGCAGACCCTCTTCAGCATAAACGGTAGTGAAGTCGAGATAGTTTCTGTGAATGTAGTCGTCTAAGATGACCGAGGTGCGAGATGAAACGGTGGCTTCGATGATAGCCAAAGGAGACGATTTCATCGATGCATACAAAGTAGGCGGCAAGTGAATTGAGCCTATAGAATGGCTTTCATCTTCAATAAAAACCCGATTTAGGTCGGCATTAGGCAATTTGATGAAATCAATCGCAAGGCTGTTTTCAAAATCAATTTGCGTGGGCTGTGGGGAGACTCTCCGGCCAAAGGCTGAACCGCGATGATTCGCTCTTCCTTCAAGGTCTACACTGGCGTTAAGGGTGTTTATGAGATGGGTTTTGCCGCAGCCGGTTTTTCCACCGGCGATAATGAAATTATCAGCTGAAGAAACTTGCTCGAGTTTGTCGATTAAAAAGCGCCGTAAAGCTTTAAAACCTCCCTCTATCATGGGAACTTCATAGCCATATTCAGCCAGCCATTGTTGAACAAGCTTGGATCTCTGTCCCCCGCGATAGCAATATAGTACTGTGCTTGGGTAGGCCTTTAAAAGCTGTTGCCACTGTCTGAGCAGCTCATCTTTAACCTCGCCGTGAATAAGCTTGTGACCAAGCTCAACTGCTGCGTCATGGCCTTGCTGTTTATACAGCGTGCCCACTTGCTCTCTTGCGCTATCGTTTAACAAAGCAATATTGGTGGCGCTAGGAAATGAACCTCGGGCATATTCAATAGGGGCGCGAACATCGAGAAGAGGGGTGTCAGATTTCAGTAAATCTGCGAAGGCGGTCTGGGGGATAGAATAAGACATTAAGAAGCAGACGCAGTGATAACCCGTGAGTAATTGACAAAATCAAGTGTATCACTGGCCTGCCTATAATCCCTAGCTTATGCAGCTTCAATCCTTGGGAGCTTAACTATTGGGTTACAAGAATTCACTGATGTTTGGTTAAGTAAATGCATCTATAGCCACTTTCTGTGCCTTGGCTATACCTTCCTAGCTGAGTGCAGTCCCAATCCTTGAAATATTAACCATTGGATTGCAATAATTAACCTGTGTTTGGTTAAGTAAATGCATCCGCAGCCACTTCCTGTGGCCTGACAATAACTTCCTAGCTTAGCGCAGTCTCAACCCTTGAGAACTTAACTTTTAGAGTGCAGTAATCAACCTGTGTTTGGTTAAGTAAATGCATCCGCAGCCACTTCTTGTGGCGTGACTATAAATTCCTAGCTTAGCGCGGTCTCAATCCTTGAGAACTTAACTATCTAGTTGCAGCACCTAACCACTGTCAGATTAAGTAATGCATCTCTGACAATTCCTGAGGCCTGCTTATAGTTCCTTGCGTATTGCTATCCCAATCCCTGGGCGCTGCTCCATTGGGTTGCAATCCTTAATCACTGCTAGACTAAGAAGATGCATCCATTGCCACTTCCTGTGGCATGTCAATCATCCTTGAATGGAACGTCCTTGTAATACTTCTTGGTGGTTAAACTACTCTCAGTTAAACCGCTTTGAAGCGCCTGCTTTCTTTCTTAAAAAGCTGATCTTGTAACTAACTATAGCAGCTGTTTTGAAAAGTAATGGATTAATTGCTTGTTGCTTATAAATTATTTCTATTACCTCGTTGAGCCGGTTTTTTTTGTACTCTGGCCTATACTTTTTTAAAGGTTTTAGGGTTGAGTCATTAGGGTTTGATTATTTTAAAGTCATCGTCAGGGCCGGTAACCTATAGACTTTTTGCGTTTTATTAATCTGAAGGCAAGTATGCGTGCTTGTCGGTTAAAGTAGGAATTTTATGACACGTTGCTTGTTTTTTTTGTTTATTCTAAATCTCAGCGCCTGCACTTCGATAAGTGAAAGCGTGATATCAGGGCGGGATATCGCAATGGACAATAGTTTGTTCAGCCGTGGATCTAGCTCGCGAACTAGTCGCTGGGTACTCAGCCGCGACTCTCAGTTCTATATCGCCCGAAACAATAAATTGACTGCATTAAATTCGGCAAACTCTGACGCTTTATCTGCCGTGATTGGGCAAGCCATTTCGGAAAACTTTGCCCTCAGCCAAATTGGGCTGTTACCAGAGTCATTCCAGCAGGCTCTTGAAAAAGCTGATTCCTTGGGCGCAGATTTTCTTGTGTTTCCTAGTATCGTAAAATGGGATGACAAGGTCGGATTTGGCACTGAAGTCGGTTCTAAGTATAGTTATGATGCAAGCACTAAAATCAGTTTAAGATTCGGCTTGGATCGTGCGCTAGTCCAGCTTATGATTGTGCATGCATCGACGGGGTCTGTTTTAGATGTCATTAGACTAGAAGCAAGCAGTGGTTTATTGACGCCTTTTAGCACCAGAACAATCAGCCCCCAATCAATTCTTCTGCCGGAGTTGCAAACATTGTTTGCAGGTTTGGTGGCGATAACAGGATAGAGCCATCACAACTCCTCCGAAAAATACGACTTCAACTGTTGATCCATTTGCCTTTGTTCGAGAGATCAAAGGCAAGGGTCCGGCACCTGTTCACCTATGGAACCCGCCTTTTTGTGGTGATATCGACATGCTTGTCAGCAAAGATGGGGTCTGGCATCACGACGGCAAACCCATTCGTCGACCTGCCATGGTTAGACTTTTTGCCTCGATACTTACATTAGAAAATGGCAGTGACTATTTCTTAGTAACGCCGGTTGAAAAAGTGGGAATCAAGGTTGAAGATTGTCCGTTCCTCATAACTGAAATGGATGTGTCTGGGGCTGGTTCAGATCAGGTTATTGAATTTACGACGAATACAGACGAGCGCTTCCAGATCAACCATGACCATCCGATTGCATTAAATTCAACTGATTCTGGCGCCGAACCCCATCCCACGGCGCACGTTAGGTCCGGTTTAATGGGGCTGATCAGTCGGCCGGTCTTTTATCGACTGGTTGAATTGGCGATCGAGGTTGATGTTACTGTAGAGGCTGACGGAAAACCCGAAAGCCAGCTTGGTGTGTGGAGTTCGGGTCAGTTCTTTAAATTTGGCTAACAAATATTAAAATATTAACTGGAAGGGCACATAGGTTGAGCTTTACTAAAAAGCTTAGCCGGTTTTAATTAGCTACTATTAAGTAGCGTCAATAAAAGTGCTGAACAGCCTCTTTCTAATGGTCAAACATCCTATCTGCCTGACTAGTCGGGCCCCAAACTAGGCCCATCTAGTGTGCTCTTTTTTTGCTCCATTGTTACGTTCTACAGCTTTTCAAAGGCACATTGACGAATTTACTGAAGTCGGCGCTCCTTTGGCTTCAATTTTACCAATAGATTAGAGCACAAGGGTGCGGCAATATTGACCTTGGCCATCAAAAACGGCATTATTAGGCCCATTTTTTAACTGTCACAGAACCGGTTACCTATCCGACTCGCAATGGCGCGCTTAACATGCTCGCCAAGGCATTCTATTAGCAAACGGAACAAATCTTGGCAGCGAAGATTACAGTTCAATAAATAAGTTTCAATTTTGTTAAATCAATATGGAGAATCCATGAAGGTTCTTGTTGGAGTTAAGCGCGTCGTTGATGCGTATGTCAGAGTCAGAGTAAAGTCTGATGGAACAGGGGTTGATCTTAACAACGCTAAGATGGCTATCAATCCTTTTTGTGAAATCGCTGTTGAAGAAGCCATTCGGATGAAAGAAGCCGGTACGGTCGACGAAATCATCGCTGTTTCTGTGGGCCCTCAAGCGGCTCAAGAGCAAATACGCACAGCCCTAGCGCTGGGCGCAGATAGAGGCATATTGGTGCTGTCCGATGAGCAGGTAGAACCCCTTGCTGTTGCGAAAATATTTAAAGCCATCGTAGAAAAGGAAGGTATCGATCTGGTGATCCTTGGTAAACAGTCCATTGATACGGATAACAACCAAGTAGGTCAAATGCTAGCGGCCCTGTGTGATTTCCCGCAAGGGACTTTCGCCTGTAATGCTGAATTTAAAGATGGCAAAATTGAAGTCACTCGTGAGATAGATGGCGGTGAACAGACTGTCTTGCTAGATCTCCCTGCGGTTGTTACTACGGATTTGCGTCTTAACGAGCCTCGTTATGCGTCGCTTCCTAATATAATGAAAGCCAAGAAGAAGCCAATCGATTCGATTACGGCTACAGACCTTGGCGTTGACACAACATCAAAGTTAACCGTACTAAGCGTGGCTCCGCCAGCCGAGAGAAGTGCTGGCATCATTGTTGAATCAGTTGCAGAGCTGGTCAATAAACTGAAAACTGAGGCAAAGGTAATTTAGGGAGCAATATGTCAATTTTAGTCATCGCTGAACACGATAACAGTTCACTAAAAGCCGCTACTTTGGTTGTGGTTTCAGCCGCAAAAGCCATTGGTGGCGATATAATTATTTTGGTTGCCGGCTCAGGCTGCGCCGCTGCGGCAGCAGAAGCTGCCGAATTAGATGGAGTAAGTAAGATAGTTGTCGCTGACGCTGCGTGCTACGAGCACCAGTTTCCTGAAGCTATTGCACCGCTTGTAGTCTCGATAGCCAAAGACTGCACCCATATACTTTCTGCTGCGACCACTACAGGCAAAAATATTTCACCGCGTGTAGCGGCTTTGTTAGATGTGGCTCAGATATCAGATATTATTGAAGTTAAAGCCCCTGACACCTTTGTTCGTCCGACATACGCCGGTAGCGCTTTAGCTACAGTGCAGTCAGCGGATTCAGTCAAGGTTATCACTGTTCGTACTACAGCTTATGACGATGCTCCTAAGGGTGGCAGTGCGACTGTTGAGGCAACTGATTTTACTGTTGAGCAAACTGGAACAGTTTTCGTAGCAGAGGAATTATCAGTATCAGAACGCCCTGAGCTTACCGCTGCTTCGATTATTATCTCCGGTGGCCGTGGCATGCAAAATGGCGAGAATTTTGTGTTACTTGAAAAAGTGGCGGACAAGCTCGGTGCAGGTATTGGCGCATCTCGTGCAGCTGTAGACGCAGGCTTTGTGCCAAACGACTATCAAGTTGGGCAAACTGGAAAGATTGTGGCTCCTGATCTTTACATCGCGGTGGGGATTTCCGGCGCTATTCAGCATCTCGCGGGTATGAAAGACTCAAAAGTCATTGTTGCAATTAACAAGGACGAAGAAGCACCAATTTTCCAAGTGGCTGACTACGGTTTAGTGGCAGATTTATTTAAGGTGTTGCCAGAACTTGAAGCAGCTTTATAGATAAAACCTGGTTCCTCTTACTGTCTACTTGCTAGGTAATAGGCTGGAGGGGAATAAGGATTAGGTTGATACTCGTTTTAGAGCCGAACACAAAAAAGCCCGGATAACCGGGCTTTTTTGTGGGTCTTAAGTAGCCGCTTATCTAAAATTAGAAAGCGGCTACTTAAAACGCATCAGTTACTGATTTTTTTGCTCAGCTAACTGACGTTTCTTAACTTCTCGCGGGTCGTTTGGAGCTCTACCTTTAGGCTTGGCTGGAGCAGCGCTGGCTTCTGGCTTAACAACCGCTGCCGCTGCTTTTTCTTGGGCTGGGGCAATCGTTGGAGCTGGCTCAGTTGCAGGAGCGAGGGGCTTTGCAGCTTTTTTCTCACTGCTAGTCGTTGCAGGCTTTGCTTTGCGGGCTGAGCTGGATACTCCAGCTGATGGGTTACTAGCTTCGGCAACAGGAGTTGCGGGTTCTGCTTTTACCACTGGATCAGCTGGCTTTTCTGCAGAAGCTGAGTCACCTTTACTTTCGGTTTTTGCTGCTGGACGCTGCCTCTTTCGTGGTTGACGAGTCGCAGCAGGTTTAGCTTTGACTTCTTCTGATGGCTCAGCTCGATTACCGTCTACTTCTTCTTTTGCTGATGCTGGTGTGCTATTTCCATCGGAATTACCAGTAGCTTCTGATTTATTGTCACTGGTTTTAACATCATTTTCTACAGGCTCACTCTTATCCGCAGAGGTTTCAGCTTCTGGTTTTGTTTCCGGTTTAGCCGCAGTGGTTTTTTCCACAGGGCTGCCTACGTCAGCGTCAGCGGCTGTTTCGTCAGGGCGTTCGCGTCTTGCCGGTTGGCGTCGTCGCTTCGCAGGAGCCTTGGGGGCTGGTGCATCATTAGCTGGTGACTCTGGCGTCGTCGCTGATGCTGATGCGTCACTGGCCGTTACAGCAGCTGCTGTATTGCTTTCCGCATTGTCTGCTGCAAAAGTAGTTGCAGATTCGTGCTTGGACTGAGCCTGGATCGTGCTTTCAGTTTCCGCTACGTTAGTCTCCGCTACGCTAGTTTCTGCAGTAGTTTCTGGTCTTGGTCCACGGCGTCGCTGGTTGTTGTTACGAGTGCGCTTAGATGAAGGTCGTCTTTCCGCAGAAGACTCGCCGTCACCATTGTCACTCTTAGCCTGAGCCGGATTAGTCGGCTGGCCTTCGCGATTAGGCTTGTTGCGATCTTCTTGGCCGCGGCCTCGTCCTCTAGATTCTCCTTGCTTGGTTTGAGCTGGGCGGGAAGAATCCTGATTATTAGTTTCGCGCTTGTCAGTATCTTTGTCTTCATTTCTCGCATTCGCAGATTTATTCTGCTGATTGCGTCCCTTGCCCTGGCCACGCTGGCTCTGACGGGTGCGGTTTCTATTTTGAGAAGGGCGCTGTGCTGGCTTTTCTTCGACAACAGGCTTCGATGCTTCACCAAACAAGCCAGAAAACAGTTTGGAGAAAAACCCTTTCTCAATTGGCTTTGGCGGCGGTGTGCGCTGAGGAATAGTGCTGACGGTTGGTTTCTCTACGGCTGCGGCTTCTTGAACGGGTGGTTTGATGTTTACTGAGGGTTCTGGCTCAGACGTGGCATCCACTTCATAGCTTTCAGCATTTTGATTAATGCCAACGATCTCGTAATGAGGTGTAAGTAGCTCTGGAACAGGATTTATATAAACTTTGGTTTTGCTTTGCTCCTCGATTTCAGAGAGTACATTGCGCTTTTCATTTACCAGATAAGACGAGACAACTAACGGGACGTTGGCTTGCACTTGTTGGCACTTCTGCTTGTTTGCTTCTTCTTGAATAATTCGAAGAATAGAGAGCGCTAAAGATTCGACGTCTCTAATGCTGCCTTGGCCAGAGCAGCGAGGGCAAACTATGGCGCTAGTTTCACCAAGCGACGGCCGTAAGCGCTGTCTAGACATTTCCAGTAGGCCAAAGCGTGAAATTCTTCCTACTTGAACGCGAGCTCGATCTGGTTCAAGCGCATCTTTCATGCGGTTTTCAACATCTCGCTGATTGCGGTTGGAGGTCATATCGATAAAATCGATGACAACCAAACCGCCCATATCGCGAAGACGCAGCTGACGAGCAATTTCGTCGGCCGCTTCTAGGTTAGTATTTAGCGCCGTTTCTTCAATATCTGCACCGCGTGTTGCACGAGATGAGTTGATGTCGATAGATATAAGGGCTTCTGTAGGGTCGATAACCACTGATCCACCAGAAGGGAGCTTAACTTCGCGCTCGAAAGCACTCTCTATTTGAGTCTCTATTTGATAGCGATTGAATAGTGGTAGTTTGTCTTCGTATAGCTTTATGCGATTTTCATACTGCGGCATGACTTGTTTGATGAAGCTCAATGCTTCTTCATAAGATTCAACGGTGTCAAACAGGACTTCGCCGATGTCTTTACGCAAGTAGTCGCGGATCATGCGAATTATTACGTTGCTTTCTTGATAGATCAAAAAAGGTGCTGGCTTTCCTTCAGAGGCGTCTTGAATCGACTGCCAAAGAGCAAGTAGGTAGTTCAAATCCCACTGTAATTCTTCTGGATCTTTACCAACGCCTGCAGTTCTTACGATCAGGCCCATGCCGTCAGGAATTTGTAGCGTGCGCAGCGCATCTCTAAGTTCAGACCTATCATCACCTTCAATGCGGCGGGATATGCCGCCAGCTTTAGGGTTGTTTGGCATTAGAACCAAGTAACGACCTGCTAAGCTGATATAGGTAGTAAGTGCCGCACCTTTATTGCCGCGTTCTTCTTTTTCAACCTGAACGACGACTTCTGTGCCTTCAGGGATTAGTTCGCGCATTGAGCCGCGTTCGCCAGACTTAGCGTTTTTGGAGTGGTATTGCTTAGAAATTTCTTTAAGAGGGAGAAAGCCGTGGCGCTCTGCACCAAAATCAACAAAGGCTGCTTCTAAGCTGGGTTCTACGCGAGTGATCTTACCTTTATAGAGATTGGCTTTCTTTTGGATGCGAGTGCGGTTTTCAATGTCCAAATCGTAGAGACGTTGGCCATCGACTAGTGCTACTCGGAGTTCTTCTTCCTGAGTCGCGTTTATTAACATTCTTTTCATGATGAGTTCACTTATCTGTTTAGGGCAGAACAGTAGACTCGGGGAGGTCTTCGAGGGACTTAAGAGAAGGATAATTCCTTACTTGAGTCTTTGATTCGGCCGAGGGCCAGATCAGGCAAGCGATCTTAAACTAAACAAATAAATATCACGAAAATTGAGGGTATAGCCGCCAATTTTTTGGTTTATTCCGTTCCGTTGAGGCTATATAAGGCATCTAAGGCTCTGTTTTAATTATAAAATCTAAATTCTAGCTTGCTTTAATTTTGCGATGACGCTTTAGCGTTTTATCGCAAAATAATTCGAATACTGTTTCCTGAATGCTGTTCTGCTGTCTTATTCACGCTAAAAATCGTGAAAAGTAAATTTGTAAAACTTTAAAGCGGTGATTTCGCCTTCGGCTTGTCTTAACAAGTCTTAAGAGGGATCACTACCGCCTACCGGAACCTGAGGGTTAACTGAGGCTTAGTTATGATTAGTGCCGTTAACCATTTGCAACTTGAGTTCAAGCGCAGCGTTGATTTGACACCTTTTCGAGTAAAGGAAGCAAAGGCTTGGCTTTTTCTCGATTGAGCAGTTCAAACAAATGTTATAACTACTATCCGGCAGGAATATAACAGCAAAATACGAGAGACTCAATTAAGGAACTGACTTTAAGTTGAAAAAAAGAAATAAAAACAAGCAATTGCGCTAATTACTTACAATTTATGGCAACTATAAGTCGATTCGCATCAATGCCTAAGGATGTGACTTGATTAAAAAAAAGTCGTGGGGTTAAAATGGCCATCAAAGTGGCTTTGCTAATACGCAGACACATGCCCTAAGGTGTATGAGCATAGGACGGGTAAAGGTTTGAAAGCCGAGTCACTGCTTAATGTGACGATAGATGTGATAAAAAGAGGCCAGATTGAGCTGAATAGCTGTGATCTAGACTCAAGAACAAAAAATATGATGATCAGTATCTATTGCTCTAGGATGAGTTGGGTGCTGGGAACTAAAGCTAGGGACACCACGGGGAACACGCAAAATGACTATTTATTCTTATTGCCGGACATCTGAATTAGAGGCGAGCTTTGGAAGTAGCAAACTCGAAGAAATTCTAGAGCCAGAAATGCTAGCGATCCAAACTTACTGTTTGGCTGAGCAATGGTATATGACTGAAACGCTTAGGGATGACGATTGTAATTGGAATTTGGAGTTTCATAAGCGTCTGAATGGCAAGCGATTAATGACAATGCTGCGACCGGGTGATGTAGTCCTTTGTAGTAAGCTGGAGCGGATAGTTAGTTCCGGCAGTCAAGCTCTAGCATTGATTCGCCAGCTAAGAGAGAAGTCAGTAAAGCTGCACGTCGCCGAACTCGGCGGTGATATTGGCAGTTCAGAGTTCAGTGTTAATTTTGAGAAAGCCGCTAGCATTTTTGCTGCCTTGGAGCGTCGTAAATCTGCGGAGCGCATCAAAGGGGTTAAGCAAACTCAGCGTAAGCAAGGACGTTATCTCGGCGGTAGCCGACCGTTTGGCTACATGATCCACGAAAATGGGCGCCTTATCGAGAATCCAATGGAGCAACGCGTGCTTCGTAAAATTATGGACCTTAAGAAACAGGGCAAGTCACTGAGAGCTATTTCTAGCGCAGTATCTACGCCAGTTATGCCTGTTAGTTTTAAAACAGTTCAACGCTTGCTGCAAAGACACGCTGAGTTGATGTCGGCTTAAGACCTATGCGCTCCCGATGTAATCGTTATGTTGGGGATTTTAAAAGGTAACTTATATTAGCTTAGTTAGGAAAATGTTCTCATCTTTGATAAGTCCAATTCGCGCTTATCACGCGTCATTAATAGGCCATAGCAGAATTGCTTAGACCTCCACTTGGTATTTACGTTTATGGCACTACCACTTTCGTTATGGATAGGCCTGCGCTTTACTCTAGCTCGTAAAAAGAGCCAGATTCTTTCGTTTGTATCATTAATTTCCATGCTGGGTATCAGCTTAGGTGTCCTAATCTTAATCGTTGCGCTGTCGGTTATCAACGGCTCAATTTCCACTCTTCGTGGAGAAGCATTAAAGGCTGTGCCCCACGTCAATGTTGGCGGGAGAGTAGTTGAGGAGGGATGGGAAAGGCTATTATCCGAACTTAAAAGCTCAAAAAGAGTGGTGGCCGTAGCCCCATATATGGTGGGAGATGCGACCCTTAGGTTTCAAGGAGCTAATGCTTTTGTCCAGATCCGTGGCATTGCCCCAGAATTAGAAGCAGCCGTTGTTAACAACCCGAGTAGGCAATATCAAAAACTTCTGACAGAGCTTGGTAGCACCGATAATGGCATCATCTTGGGGGTACGTTTAGCCAGTCAGCTAGGTATTTTTACTGCAGCTGATGTCAGTGCCATGGCTTTGCAAAGTTTGATAAGTCGCTCTTTTAATGACGCGGCTAGTTTTAGTGTTGTCGGTTTCGCTGATTTTGGTTTATATGGAAATAATACCGTTGCGCTGGTTAATCTGGCGGCAGCCAAATCCTTATTCGAAAGTGACGCCGGTACCGCTGTCAGACTCCGAATGAAGGTTGAAGATATCTTCGCGGCAAAAGAAATTGCGGCTACCGCTTTTGCTAGTATCAAATTAGACAGCGCGACGCGCAATGAGCTTCAGTTAGAAACTTGGGATGAGGCTCAGGCTAGTCTTTTCAATGCCCTCAATATGGAAAAGTACCTCACTGGGTTTATGCTACTTATGATCGTTGTAATAGGTGCGGTCAATATCATCAGTACCTTGGTTATGGCAGTTTCAGATAAAAGCGCTGATATCGCGATACTGCGTACGATGGGAGCGAGTAAGGGTACGATTACCCGTATTTTTATTTTTCAAGGCATGGTCGCCGGTCTAATTGGGACTCTCGTTGGTGCTGCAGTCGGAGTGCTATTGGCTTTTTCTATCACGGATATTAGTTTAGCGATCGAAGGAGGGCTAAATGCATTGTTCCCCGGTGCTAATATCTACCTGATATCTCATTTAGACACAGTTATCAGCTGGCAAGAGGTTGCTGGGGTAAGTGCCGCAGCTTTGATAATTAGCTTTTTAGCAACAATTTACCCCGCCTACAGGGCGAGTAAGGTTCAACCCGCAGAGGTTCTCCGATATGAGTAGTGCTGAGTGTGTTCTTTCTTGCGTCGATCTTCACAAACGCTACGACGAAGGGCCAACCCCCGTGGAAGTTCTGCGAGGTGTAAATTTAGAGATTAAAAGCCAGGAGCAGGTTGCCATAGTTGGCAGCTCGGGGTCTGGAAAAACCACTTTGTTGAACTTACTAGGCGGCTTGGATTTTGCCAGTTCTGGCTACGTGACGGTCGCAGGGCAGGAGCTATCAGCTTTGGGTGAAGTCGAGCGGGGCAGACTACGCAACGCCTACCTTGGTTTTGTTTATCAGTTTCATCATCTATTACGTGAATTTACTGCGTTGGAGAATGTCTGTATGCCCTTGCTTATTGGCGGTTTGAAGGGTTCTGAGGCTTCAGTTAGAGCCGCCGCGATGCTTGAGAAAGTTGGATTAAGCCCCAGAGTTGGCCACAAGCCAGCTCAACTGTCAGGCGGTGAGCGGCAACGTGTTGCTATCGCTAGAGCTTTGGTGACGGAGCCCCGCTGCGTGCTGCTGGATGAACCCACAGGCAATTTAGATCGACACACGGCTTTAGATATTCAGCAATTAATGACCGATCTCAATCAGCAGTTGGGTATTAGTTTTGTCATCGTTACCCACGACGAAGTACTGGCAGATTCTTTGGATCGCAAGCTTATTCTTGAGGATGGACAGCTTGTCGGCTAATTCCTTAAGTAACAGTTCCATAGTCGCTATTCCGCGCTTTATTGCTTTACGCTATGTAAGTGTTGGTAAGCGAAGCCATTTAGTTTCCTTCATGTCGGCGATTTCTATTTTTGGTTTGGCCTTGGGCATTGCCATTTTAATCACTGTTCTGTCTGTGATGAACGGATTCGATCGTGAAATGCGTGAAAATATCCTCGGTATCGTTCCCCATTTGACAATAAGCACCGATGAAAACCTCGGCCCAGCACAGTGGGCGGATATCCGTGCCAGTATTGCGGAGCAAAGCAGCATAGTAGCTGTCGCGCCAGTGATTGAGGTAGGAGGTATTGCCGCCACTACTCGAAGTAGTCGGGGTGTACTAATCAATGGTATTGAGGCTCAGTCCGAATCGTCAGTCTCAGCAATTGGCCGGTTTGTTCGTCAGGGCAGTTTAGAAGCCCTCATAGATAACCGTTGGGGTGTAGTGATTGGCGAGCCCCTTGCTCAGCAGCTTGGGGTTGGACTTGGTGATGACATCGAGTTGTTTTCATCGGTTATATCTATTAATCCAATTTCGCCGAGACCGATTTTCAAAAATTTTACGATAGTGGGCCTGTTTAAAGTGGGCTCTCAAGAATTGGACAACGCGCTGGTTATTACCAACCTGTCTGCCCTTAAGGCGTTGTTTAGAATAAGAGCTGACTATAATGGCCTGCGGCTGCGCAGTAATGATGTTTTAGCGGCCGATCAGATTCGACTCATGCTTTACAATGAAATGCCCTACGGAGTAACGGTCTCGAGCTGGACTAGCCAGTTTGGCGGCATCTACCGAAACATTCAGTTTTCGAGAACCATAATAGGCTTCATGCTCTGGCTACTTATTGGTGTTGCGGCATTTAACCTCGTAGTCAGTATGATTATGATCGTGCGTGATAAGACTGGCGATATAGCAATTCTTCGAACGATGGGTGCGAGCCCAAAGATGATTAGTCATATATTTATGTGGCAAGGGCTGTTCATAGGCTCAATTGCGATTACTATCGGGGTGGTGTTGGGTGTCATTGGCTCACTTAATGTCTCCGCGTTTGCAGTGAGTTTAGAGGCGTCGTTGGGTGTGCAGTTTCTTAATGCTGATGTCTACCCGATAGACTTTCTTCCCTCTGAATTGAATCTTTTGGATGTTGTCTTCGTCGTTATAGGGGTTTTTGTGCTGTCTCTGCTGGCAACGGTTTACCCGGCCCGAAAAGCGGCAGCAATCCAGCCTGCAGAGGCACTGCGGACCGAATAGGTTCTCGTTTATTTCGCAGCGTTGTAAATATACACAGATTCTTGGTCAAAACCCGCGTCCTTTACTAAGGTAAAAGCTCCTGTCTCTCGGAGCTCGCTGTGCTTCAACTCTCCTTGATTGCTTATTCCCTCGGAATGTTAACGGTGATCGCTTTGCCTTGCTTGTCTTGGCTACTATTCAAGGTCGCGGCCGCCTTCACACTTTCTATGGTTATTGTTTGGTTAATTATTTCCCGCCTCTGTAAATCAGATAGGGCGCGGTATTTAACGAAGCTGGGTATGGCGGGTCTAATGTCCTTTTTGTTGGGATTTAGTTGGCATGTTTATTGGGGGCGCAGCGGTCTGGATGCTTGGTTACCGGCGGCTTTAGAAGGATTGGATGTGACTGTCGATGGGTCGGTAGTGAGTTTGCCCCGGACCACAGAGTTTGGCGTCCAATATCATTTTCGAATTCAGGAGAGTGATCTAGGGTTTACGGGCAAGGTGTTGCTGAACGATTACGAAGCTGATGAGGGCCAAATTCGCGCAGGCCAGAGACGACAGATGCAAGTGAGGATGAAACGGCCTCACGGTGTCGCTAACCCTGGAGGCTATGACCGAGAAGCTAATTTATTACGTCAGGGGCTGGTTGCCACAGGCTATGTTCGCAAAATTTGGTCGAGTGCAGGATCTAAAGGCCCCAGTTTGCTTGCTCTAAGGCAATTCCTGCTAAAAAGGATGAGCTTATATACAAGTGAGTCTGAGGTGGGAGGCCTGTTTGTGGCTCTAGTTTTGGGACTCGCGGATCAAATCGATCCGGCCCATGCAGGTCTATTTTCAAATACGGGTACATCCCATTTGTTTGTGATCTCTGGACTTCATGTTGGTCTGGTTGCGGGGGTGGTTTATTGGTTAGCGGGTATGTGTCTGCGCCCGTTTACCGGTCTGAGCTTTTTCTTACCAAGGCAAAAGCTGGCCATGCTTTTCGCTATGTTCGCAGCGACCCTGTACGCCGGTTTGGCGGGTTTCACATTGCCAACTATAAGGGCGCTGGTCATGTCGGTTGTGCTTATGGCCGTTTATCTCAGTGCCCGAAAACTCCCAATATTTCTCCGTTGGCTGATTGCTTTGGCGGCAGTGCTGAGCTTGGATCCACTGGCACCGCTCAGCCAAGGATTCTGGTTTTCGTTTATAGCGGTCGCGGCGTTAATATTGCTAATAGATGGAAATCAGCGGACTCGGCGCCCGGAGCCAGAGTCTGCTGATGCGACGGAGCAAGATCATTGGCGTTGGACAATTACCCACATGGCTGTAACTCTGCGGTTGTTAATTTCCTCTCAGCTCAATGTTTTTATCGCATTGTTACTGCCCTTACTTTTTTGGGGGCTACCGGTTTCTCTATTCGCGCCGTTAATCAATCTTATTGCGATACCAGTACTTGGTTTTGTTGTAGTTCCCCTTTGTTTGCTGTTCGCCTTGCTGGCTGGGCTCGAGACTAGCCTAGCCGCACCAATTTTTTTACTAGTAGAATATTTGCTGGAATCCTTAGTGTGGGGGCTTCAGCAAATATCGAGTTGGAACCTCGGGCAAATGGCGCTACTTGATCTGAAGCTGACCTCGGCAAATGCAGTGCCATGGGTGTTTGCCGCCATCGGTTTGTGTCTGCAACTGTATCCAGTTCTGGGTATGACTCGCTGGCTAGGGGTTCCGCTATTGATGCCACTGCTGTGGTCTGCACCTGAACAAAATGCGTTTCGGTTGAGAGTAAATGTTCTGGATGTGGGCCAGGGTTTGGCGGTATTGGTGCGAACTGCGGAGCATAATTTGATTTATGATACAGGCAATGGCCGTGACACTGGGTATAGTGCTGGGCGTGCTATTATCGGGCCAGCCCTAAGAAGCATGGGCATTTCAAAGCTTGACATGATAGTGGTCAGTCATGGTGACACTGATCATGCAGGTGGACTTGGCGGATTGTTGGCGGTTATTCCGGCTAAATTCATAGCAGCTGCTGATGATGTGAAGGTAAGCTCTCAGCCAGCGGTAAATTGCCATGAGTTAGAGGACTGGGTGTGGGATGGGGTTGAATTTAGCTTCTTAGAAACAGCATTTATCGAGGGATCTCGCAATAATAACTCCTGTGTTTTGCAAGCTAGATATGGCGATTTAGCGGTGTTGATTCCTGGCGATGTCGAAAAAAAAGCTGAATATCAATTACTCAGTCGCTATGGAGTTGGTTTGCAAAGCACTTTGTTAATAGCTCCGCACCATGGCAGTAAAACCTCATCAACCTATCCGTTTTTGAAAACGGTAAAGCCTATTCAAGCAGTTTTCGCAGCGGGCTATGGTAATCGCTTTAACCATCCGGCTGAGGAAATACGTTCGAGGTACCACGCATTAGGAATAACTACTTACACAACCTCGGACACTGGGATGCTTAGCTTTGAACTTGGCAACGATGCCGGGGAGGGCGCAGCTAAACGATTCCGCGGGGAAAGGGCTTTCGATGATGCGCTTGGCTTTAGAAAGGCTCAGCCTCGGTATTGGCGATGTCTCTAAACATGCCGATACCAGTACAAGTATATAGCGCGAATATGTTAATCTAACGCGCTGATTTATCGGAGAAAAGTTGTGGTAGAAATCATCAGGGCAGGCGGCTTGCTAATGCTGCCTATTATTCTTTGTTCCATTGTTGCTATTGCCATTGTAATCGAGCGTTTTTGGACACTTAGTTCTACACGTATTACCCCAAAATATGTACTTGCCCAAGTGTGGACCTGGCTTAAGAATAATCAGCTGGATTCAACAAAGCTCAGGGAGCTTAGACTTTCATCTCCTTTAGGCCAAATATTAGCAGCTGGTTTGCTGACATCTAAATATGGTCGAGCTGCCATGATTGAAAGTATTGAGCTGTCGGCAGCGCAGGTAGTTCATGATCTTGAGCGCTATTTAAACACCTTAGGCACTATTGCTGCGATTACTCCATTGCTTGGCTTGCTTGGAACTGTCGTCGGCATGATTCGGGTATTTAGTGAAATCATGTTGCAGGGTACGGGCAATGCCAACGCATTAGCCGGTGGAATATCGGAAGCTCTTATAACAACTGCCGCAGGCTTAAGTGTGGCGATACCGACATACATGTTTCACCGGTTTTTTGCACGTAAGGTAGACTCTTTAGTGCTCGGGTTGGAGCAAGAGTCTATAAAGTTAGTTGATGCATTGCACAGTGATCGCAAGGTGGAAGTAAAGTGATCGAGCCGACACAATTTAATCTGGATCGATGCAGATGAAATTTAAGCGCACTGTCAGAGAGGAGCTAGTCGTCAACATCACACCCTTAATTGATGTGGTTTTTTTGTTGTTGATTTTTTTCATGGTCACAACTACTTTTAGCCGTGAGACTCGCCTGCTGGTTAATCTGCCGGAGGCTAACGCTAATGTGGTAGAGGCCGATCAAGAGCAGATTGAAATCATTGTGTCCGTAGATGGTACTTACACCGTTAATGGGAAGGGATTGGTTAATACACAGCCTGAAACCTTAGCTAGAGCGCTTGAAATTGAAGCAAATGTCGATCTTGGTCTACCGGTGCTTTTGGTTGCCGATGCCTTGGCCTCTCATCAATCGGTTGTTACCGCGATGGATGTAATTGGCAAATCTGGCTTCACTCGTCTACGCATCGCCACTGCCCGACCTGGTGATGACTCTGGCTCTGGGGTGATTAACTAATCAATGACGACTAACCCTGAAAAAGAAACTACACCTGCTGAAGAAACAGATGGCTGGCTTTTATACAAGCGTTTGCTCTCTTATGTGAGTAGTCAGCGTCTTGCTATTGGTGCCAGTATTATCGGTTTTATCATTTTTGCTGCCACGGCGCCGGCTGCTAATGCTTGGCTGGGCTGGACTGTTGACGCCATAGAGGCCGAAAATTACACCGAGCTCAGAATATTAAGTCCGTTGGCACTGATTTCCATTGTTATTGTGCGAGGGATTGGCGGTTTTTTGGGCGGATACTCGATGGCCCATTTAGCAAACTACATTATGCATTGCCTCCGCGGTGAGCTGGTTAGAACTTTAGTACGCCTACCTTCCAGCTACTTTGATAAAAGTAATGCTGGACGCTTAGTCTCAAAAATGACTTACGATGTCACCCAAGTAGCCGCGGCTGCCAGTGACGCGGTAGCGGTAGTGTTTCGAGAAGGCCTCACGGTAATCGGTCTATTGGCCTTTTTGATTTATATAGATTGGCAGTTGACGCTGGCCTTTATTGTGATCGGTCCTGTGGTGGGCCAGATCGTCAGCTATACCTCCAAAAAATTTAGGAAGTACAGCACACGTATTCAGGACTCTATGGGTGATGTGACTCAAATTACCAACGAGGCGATAAAAGGCCACAGGGTAATTCGAACTTTTAACGCTGCGGATTTTGTCTCTGATAAGCTGATTGCGGCTAGCGAGCGCACTCGTGCGCAAAACATGAAAATGGCATTTATCAGAGCCGCCAGCGCCCCAATCGTCCAGCTAATTGTTGGCATGGCACTGGCATTTCTGGTGTGGCTGGCTATGTCGCCAAGCTTTTTTGCAGACAAGTCAGCCGGTGACTTTGTCGCCTTTATCGGGGCATCTGCCCAACTCGCAAAACCCATTCGGCAATTAACTCAAATCAATGCGGTGATTCAACGTGGGATATCCGCAGCAGAAAGCATATTTGCCCTTATTGATGAGGACAGTGAGGCTGACAATGGCAGCTTCGAGGTCCACAGGGCTGCTGGAAAATTTGAATTTGAAAGAGTTCGATTTGCTTATGACGATCGCGCGGTAGCACTCGATGATGTGAGCTTTGACGTTAAGCCTGGCCAAACCATAGCCCTAGTGGGTAAGTCCGGCAGCGGTAAGTCTAGTTTGGTAAGTTTAATATCACGTTTTTATGAATATAATGACGGCCTTATTAAGCTGGATGGTGTTCCCATTCGAGATTACACGCTTAGAAATCTGCGTGATCAAATGTCCATAGTGACTCAAGATGTAGTTCTTTTTAACGGCACAATTTCTGACAATATTGCCTACGGCGAAACCGAAATTGATGTTGATCGTCTTATCAAGGCCGCGACTAATGCTCATGCGATGGAATTTATTTCAAAACTGGAATTGGGTCTAGAGACCCATGTTGGTGATGATGCTAAATTATTGTCCGGTGGCCAGCGGCAACGAATAGCGATAGCCAGAGCGCTTTTGAAAGATGCGCCGATATTGATATTAGACGAAGCTACTTCGGCACTGGACTCTGAGTCCGAACAGCACATCCAAGAGGCTCTTAAGACCCTGATAAAGGGTAGGACCACATTTGTGATTGCCCATCGACTCTCGACTATAGAAAATGCCGATTTAATTTTGGTTATGGATGAAGGGAAAATCATCGAGTCAGGCAGCCATGACGAACTGCTTAAATTCAATGGCCATTATTCGAAACTACACCGTATTCAATTTTCAGATAACGATTCACTTTAGCCGCAATGAACTTTTTAGAAAAATCATGGTGTAAAAAATCTGCTTGGCTAGTCCTGCTCGTGCCGCTGTCTGTGCTATTTAATCTATTGGCGAAGTCTCGCCGAAAAAAACTGGAGTCCAATCCTAATCGGCTTATTTTATCCGTGCCGGTGATTGTTATCGGTAACATCAGCGCGGGAGGCACCGGTAAAACTCCTGTAGTTATTGCATTGATCGAAGAGCTTAAATCCCGGGGCTATAAGCCCGGAGTAATAAGCCGGGGCTATGGGGGTGATCCCCAAGACACTCCATTGAGCGTTGATGAAAGCACTTCAGTTGCCCAAAGCGGGGATGAAGCGAAACTTATTGCACAGCTGTGTGCCGTGCCTGTGGTGGTTGACCCTCGTCGAGATTGTGCTTACACCCATATAGTGGACTCTTTTAATGTTGATGTGGTGGTAAGTGATGACGGTCTACAGCATTATAAATTGCCCCGGACGATTGAGGTTGCTGTGGTCGATGGGCAGCGCATGTTTGGAAACGAAAGGGTCTTTCCTGCAGGTCCATTGCGGGAACCGGTAGAGCGCTTGGCCGATGTTGATTTTATTTTACTTAACGGT
>Ga0302130_1000410_pt1 | contig 29364 bp, 23 predicted proteins | sample CB9_surface_MG_FD_203117 | JGI IMG/M metagenome (GOLD analysis project Ga0302130, IMG submission 203117) | Marine microbial communities from Western Arctic Ocean, Canada - CB9_surface | ecosystem: Environmental > Aquatic > Marine > Oceanic | place: Canada: Western Arctic Ocean | collected... | reverse complement strand
TTTGATATCCGACTGCTGTTCGAGCAATAGTCGACAGATCGTAGTGCCGAGACGTCCAGCACCTATACAAGAGACGGTTAGATGAGTAGTCGCCACAGCAGAGGTCGTCATAGGCTACCCGAGCAGCGCTTTGTAGCTCTGCACGGTTTTGGCCATGCCCAGAGTCAGTGAATCAACGGTAAAGGCATGGCCAATGGAGACTTCGAGCAGGCTGGGTATGCTGGCAAACCTAGCCAGATTGTGGAGGTTGAGATCGTGGCCGGCATTGACGCCCATACCCAGACGGGTCGCTAGCTCAGCGGCGGCTAGATGTTGCTGAAACAAGCTCTCCTGTTGATCGCTGCCCCAGGCCGCGGCATAGGGTCCGGTGTAGAGTTCGATACGATCGGCGCCGATCTCTTTGGCCAGCTCAATCTGTGCTAGATCCGGGTCCATAAACAGGCTCACGCGTATGCCTAATTTGTGTAGCTGCTCGATAATCGGTCGCAGCGGGTCTCCAGAGCTAGTCAGATCAAAGCCATGATCTGAGGTCAGCTGATCATCGCCATCGGGAACCAGCGTACATTGATCGGGCATGGTCTCAGTGACCAGTTCAATAAACCCCGGATAGTCTTCCACAGCGGGTGCAAATGGATTGCCTTCGACGTTGAATTCGACACTGGCTAGAGGTTTAACCAGAGCGGCCAGACGGCGCACATCGTCTGGACGAATATGGCGCTGATCTGGGCGCGGGTGCACGGTGATGCCGTCAGCACCCTGATCTATGCAGAGTTGGGCAAACGCCACTACATCGGGATAACTGCCCTCTCGGGAATTGCGGATCAGGGCGATTTTATTGAGATTAATACTGAGATCGGTCATATCTACTTATCATCTAAAGAGGGGCTGCTAAAAACAAGCTGTTAAAAAAAAGGCTATTAAAAAAGCCTAGTAAAAAAGAGCCTAGAAAAAAAGGTTCTGCTATCGAATAGGAATTGGCTTTTCAAACGCCGGCAGTTTCTTCGGTTCTGCAAGAGGCTTCCAAGCTTCAGGATTTACCAATCGCGCCGTAAGAATACGGATAGCGGTCACTGGGACATTCTGATACATGCCCTTATTCGCCACCTCAGTCTCAGCGATAATATCGACCACATCCATGCCTTTAATCACCGAACCAAATACGGCATAGCCGGCTTTTGCGCCCCGCGCATTGAGAGACTTATTGTTGCCGTGGTTGATAAAAAACTGGGCTTTGGCACTATCGGGATCACCGGTTCGCGCCATCGAAATGGTACCACGACCATTGCTAAGACCATTGAATGATTCATTGATGATCGGTGGGCGCTCTGATTCCCGCACGGTCAGATCAAAGGTATGACCGCCGCTCTGAATCATAAAGCCTTTGATCACGCGATGAAAAATCAGGCCATCGTAGTGGAAGCTATTGGCGAGCTTAATAAAGTTGTCCACTGAAATTGGAGCCTGCTCTGGATACAGCTCAAGCAGAATATCGCCCATATCGGTTTGCAGTTTAACCTGTGGGTTTTCGGCGTAAGCATTTGTCGAAAAAGCCTGGGATAGCAGTACTAGAGAAACCAACAGTAAGCGACTGAACAATGTGTAGTTGACCTTTTGCATGCTGCCTCCGGATAATTTTCTATGAGAAATTTTTATTAGGGTGACGGTTACTGCCACTCAGAAAAACGTTTTCGACCACGCAGTTTAGGAATCAGAATCACTAAGATAGCACCGAGAAATACGGTTAAGCCGCCATAGAGAAATGACTCATTGCGTTGATCTTTTTGCAGATCATCGACATTGGCCTTTAGCGAATCGTTCTCGCGCTGCAGCATATGGTTATTTTTCACCAGCTGCTGGTTTTGCTCGCTGAGGGCGATGGAATCGGAAGAGATCTCGCGGATCTCAGCCAGCTCGGTTGCCAAACTCTGTTGGTTATCTTGGCTATTGTCGAGTTCGCCGCGAACAGCCTTGGATGCCTGACTGAGTTCGCTGACTTTTTTGTCCAGTTCGCTATTGCGTTTTTTCAGCGCCGCCAACTCTTTCTGTTGCTCATTGACTCTAATGCGCGCAATCGGCTGATCCGTCAGATACTGCCCTTCCATCCAACCCTCAACACCTCGATTGGTGATCACATGTCCCCAGCCATCAACCCGCTCTAAAAGGCGCATCTCGGTGCCAGATTTAAGACCGCGGTGAACAATGGTACAGCGAGAGCAGGGTGTAGAGCGCAGTGGCACCAGAAATTCATCGCTAACCCAGACTGATTTATCCTCTAGATAAACTTTTTCCTCAGCTTCGGGAGCGGCGGTATCAGCGTCCTGGCCAAGCACAGAATGGCTGATTGAAAGGGCTAAAATAGGTAGGGCCAAAAATAGATAATTCATGGTTTTAAAAATGATCAGTTAGAAAGGTTTGGATAATACTCTGATCAGCAGCAAATGATAACCATTTGGCTGCTAATCATCGCGTCTTATAAAGCGGTTAGGGCAGTACTTTCTTGAAAGGCTTAACAGTGACCTGCTGATAGACACCCGCTGTAACATAGGGGTCGGCATCGGCCCACTGCTGCGCATCGGCCAGCGATGGGAACTCGGCGATCACCAAACTACCAGTAAATCCTGCTTCACCAGGTTCCAGGGAATCAATCGCCGGATGGGGGCCGGCGACAAACAGGCGTCCATCATCTTTCAATTCTTGTAGTCGCTGCAAATGCGCCGGGCGCGCTGCTAGGCGTTGGGCAAGGCTGTTTTCAATATCTTCGCTGATTATTGCGTACCACATAAAATCACTCTTACTTTTAAATTTAGTTTATTTCTGTTTAATAATTTCGTCTAGGGACAAGCCAGTAATGCGTGTAATGCCCTTAAAGAGATAAAACATATCGCCAATCATCACCAGCATAGCGGGCACAGCGATAACGGGGAAACTCAATGCCGTCATCTTGCCGAGCTGCTCATTAAAAGTCTGAGTGCCAGGGTCTGCGGTGAGCAGATAGACCGCGAGAAAATAGTTCAGTACCGCAGAGAGTAGAAATGAGCCAGCCAGAATCCAGGATGCGTTGATTAGTAGCTGGTCAAATTCCGGCTTGCGATTGCGGCTCAGCAGCGAGGCATTGATCTTATCGATCTCAAGCACCGAGTCATTGAGCAGAAAGGTATGGATCAAAGGCTGCGAGGTCTTTAGCGAAATTAATGTCGCCAGACCAAACAGGGCAGGGATGCTGGCCTCTTTAATGGCGATATAGATCGCGTCCAATTCCATCAGGCTAATGCCACCAGTCAAGGCAACACTGACCACCCCCAGTGCGGAAAAGAAGTTGATTTTGCCGCGGACAAAAAAGTCGCGGACACCGTAAATAATCGGAAATGATAGCGCCACAATGATCGCCAGTTTAATCCCCAGATAGTCTTCGCCGCTAAGTTTAGTTAGCACCAGAGTGGGTATGGCGATATTAAACGCCAGATTTAAAAGTAGGCTCTCTTTCTTCTCTGCGGGCTGCGGTTGATTATCAGTGGTATCAGTCATAGTGGTCTTTTGTCTATTTCAGGAGCGCATTGTAACCACTCCGCTGTCTATGTCGAGACGCCAGCATGGAAACAGGCGTATCCAACATATTCACAAGCAAATTGGGTTGATAAGGCGTAATTCATCATCTATTAATCAATTTAACAAAAAAACACTTTAACATTTCTTTGTATCGCATTAATTTATAAGGGAAAAAAAATGACCGACATAGAAACTAAAGAACGGTGCCGGGCTGTTACACCAATGGGACCAAAGATGGCGGATTTACTCGTCGCCTATCTTGAACAATTGGGCGTTGAATATGTTTTTGGCGTGCCAGGCGGTGCTATAGAGCCGCTCTATGATGCGCTGGCCCGCAGTGAAAGGCGCGGCGGGGTAAGGGCTGTGGTGGCCCGTCACGAAACCGGCGCCGCCTTTATGGCCGATGGCTACGCCAGAAACAGCGGCAAGCTGGGAGTCTGTTGTTCAACCACCGGGCCCGGCGCCACCAATATGATTACCGGGGTCGCCTCCGCCTACGAAAACAATGTGCCAATGTTAGTGATCACCGCCCAGACGGCGATTTCAACCTTTGGTAAAGGGGCCATTCAGGACTCCTCCTGCACCGGCGTCAACACAGTAGGCCTCTACTCCCACTGCACCAGATACAACACGCTTATCTCCCATATTGACCAGTTTGAACACAAACTCGCCGCCGCCATTATGTCGGCCATGGGCTCGCCCGCTGGGCCGGCTCATATCAGTGTGCCGCGGGATGTGATGGCGATGGACAACCTTATCAGCCAGACGCACTATCAATTGGATAATTTATTGGATCGGCCAGCGCTAATTGATGACCATGCCGTTGAGCAGCTCTTTCAGTCGTTGAGTGCTGCGAAAAACCCTGTCTTTATTATTGGCGATGAAGCCTGTGATGCGATTGGCAGTATTCTCTCGCTTGTGGTCAAAACTGGCGCGCCGTTGCTTGTGACGCCCCAAGGCAAAGGCTTAGTCAGTCCCTATCACCCGCAATTTAAGGGTGTCTTTGGTTTTGCCGGCCACGCTGATGCCGGTGAGGTATTGTCTAACCCCAAGGTCGACTTGGTTATTGCCATTGGTGCGCGCTTTGGTGAGTTTTCCAGCAACGCCTGGGATACCAAAAATTTGCTTAATGGCAAGTTAGTGCATGTGGAATCCACCGAGGCAAACTTGACTCGAACGCCCATGGCAAAACTGCATGTACGCGGTTGTATCGAAACAATTTTTGACCGTATCGCCAATCGTTTTGGGATCGACACGAAAAAATATCTGCGCCTGGTGAAGTCTACCAGCGCCGAGTCAGAAGCGACTTTAACTCGACATTTTCAGTTCGATGACGAAGAGGGTTATTGTTCTGATGCGACGCCGATTAAGCCGCAGCGTCTTATGCGCGATTTACCGCTGTTATTTCCCGCGCATACCCGATACCTAGTGGATACCGGAAATAGTCTCGCTTGGGGAACCCACTACCTGAACCCATTTGATCGGAGATTTTCCGGTAAGCGCGAAGCGCGCGGCGGCTTATTTAGCGCCTCAGTTGATTTTGCTTCAATGGGCTGGGCTATTGGTAATGCAGTGGGAACCAGTATGGCATTGGATAATACACCGGTGATCTGTATCACTGGTGATGGCAGTTGGCTGATGAGTGGGCAAGAGTTGACCGTTGCCATAGAAGAAAAGTTAACCATTATCTTTGTAATCTTAAATGACCATGCCTACGGCATGGTCAAACATGGCCAAACCCTCACTGGAGCCGAACCCACGGCCAATCAGTTAACCCCGGTAGATTTTTCGGCGATGGCCAAATCCATGGGCGCACCGGGCCATATTATTCATTCACCGGCAGACTTAAATAGTCTCGATATCAAAACTATCTGCGCGCGCAAAGGGCCAACGGTTCTCGATGTGCGCATTGATGTCAATGAAGCACCGCCAATCGGTTTGCGCACTAATGTGTTGCAAAGTGGATGAGTGATACTCCAGTAGAGCAAATCACGACAAAAATATGGCGCGAAACTCCCGAGCCTGACAATCCATTTGCCGCGGCCAGCTGTTATTGCTGTGGTTATGATGTTTACGGCGACCTCTTAAAACACGCTAGCTATATAGATTATCTGTATCTGCTATTTAAGCAGCAACAGCCGACACCCGAGCAGTCAGCGCTGCTTCAGGGGTTGGCCATTGCATTGGCAAACCCCGGCCCCAGAGATCACAGCGTTAGGGCGGCTATGAGTGCCGGAGTTGGCGGTTCGACCCATGCCTCGGCCATTATCGCGGCTATTGCTGTGGGCGCAGGTAACTTGGGTGGAGCCCGTGAAGTCTTTCATGCCATGGCGTATTGGCAGCAGTGCCAGAATAACCTTGAAGACTGGCAGCAGTTGATTGAAAACCCGCCACAACTAGAACGCGAGGATGTCTGGCTGCCCATGGAGCATGTCCCGGGTTTTGATCCCAATGGTGTCAGCTGCCCAACGCCGGTAAAAGAAACTCTGGCGCATCTTGCCGATGCCGGTAAAGGCGCAAACCTGCGATGGCTGCATGAGAACCGCACTGCATTAGAAGAGTTTGCCGAATGCCCCTTAGCCTTTTCCGGTGTTGCCGCAGCCGCCCTCTATGATCTCGATTTTTTACCGGAACAAGCCGAGATGCTGTTTTTATTGTTGCGTTTGCCTGGAGCGGCAGTTCACAGCCTCGAGCAAGAGCGGCTGGGTTGGCGCAAATATCCGTTTTTTGCGAACGGGTTCAAATTAAATCCGTGAGGCCATTCGGTCCAGTGAGAAAACTGTATGCCTGTTCACAGTAAGTTAGAGAAGTTTGAGGATAATTGGCGCACTTCTATGGGTGGTTGGTCCCTTGAGGGAAAGGTTGTACTGCGCGGCAAAGATGTTTTTAAGGAGTTAGGTAATAACTCATGGATGGAGTATTTACTGTTTGCCAGCACAGGAAAAGAGTCGCCAAAGATTGCGCGTTTAATGGAGGGGATGTGGGTTATTTGTACCAGCTTTCCCGATCCGCGTATTTGGAATAACCGGGTCTCGGCACTGGCCGGCACCGCCCGCTCCACAGGGGTACTTGCTGCAGCGGCATCAGTGGCAGTCAGTGAGGCGACGATTTATGGCTTAAAGCCGATTAAAGGAGCGACTGATTTTTTATACCGCGCCGATAAGCGATTGGCTGAGGGTGAGACGCTAGAACAGATTGTTAAAACAGAGTTAAAGCAGTATCGGAGTGTCTATGGCTATGGACGGCCATTAGTTACGGGGGATGAACGAGTAGAACCAATGATGAATTTTGCTCGTTCAATAGGTTGCGGTGAAGGCAAATATATCAAACTAGCCTTTGCTGTAGCGGAGTATTTAAGCAATAGCCGGTTTAAATATCAGATCAATATAGCGGCTGTTTGCGCTGGCTTATTGGCCGATGAAGGATTGAAGCCTATGGAATTTTACCATATGGCAACGTTGGCTTTTACTGCCGGTGCAATGCCGTGTTTTATCGATACATTAAATCATCAAGAAGGATGTTTTTTTCCCTTACGGACTTCTCGACTCAACTTTACAGGAGGCGAGACTGTCAAGCACTGGAGGGTGTGAGTAATGACTAAGATGTATGCAGTATATGTTGCTTTAGGTCTAGGTTGTGGTGTGGCTTTTGCCGAAAGTTCTCTTAATTCGGATGTTGACTTCGCCGGATTCTATGGTGATGAAGACTATGTCTCGATTGCCACTGGCACCACCCAGCCAATTGCCAAAGCACCGGCGGTGGCCTCGGTTATCACTGCTAGCCAGATACGCGCTATGGGTGCTCGAGATATTGATCAGGTATTGGAATCGGTCCCTGGCCTACATATCAGTTTGAATGCGATCTACAACCCCGAGTACCTTTTTCGCGGCATCTCTTCCGACTTTAACCCTCAGGTTCTAATGCTTATTAATGGCATTCCTATCACCAATTTATTTCAGGGCGACCGCAATCTAGTTTGGGGCGGCATGCCAGTTGAGGCGATTTCTAGAATAGAAGTCATTCGAGGGCCTGGCTCAGCGCTCTACGGTGCCGATGCCTTTGCTGGGGTGATTAATATAGTCACCAAGACCCCAGGGGGGGTCAAACAGAATTCCGCTGGTGTTCGAGTTGGATCTTTTGATACCACAGATGTTTGGTTTACTGCTGCCGGTGAAAAGGGTGAGTTAGCTTATATGGGCAGCGTTGAATTTACACAAAGCGATGGATCCGATGCTCACATCAATAGCGATGCCCAAAGTCTACTTGATTTTATTACTGGAACAGCGGTTTCAAATGCACCAGGCTCAGTTAACCTCTCCTCAGAGAATGTTGAGTTACGCCTTGAGGCTAGTTACAAAAAACTGCGTGTCAGGGCAGGTAGCCAGATTAGAAAAAATATCGGTGATGGTGTCGGTGCGGCTCAAGCACTTAACCCAGCAAACAAATTTTCCAGTCAACGATTTAATGTCGATCTCACTTACACCGAAGAAGAGCTTTTTGAAAAAACCTCTGTTGAATTTCAAGCCAGTTATTTTGATACCTCTCAGGAAGTCGAAGGCAATTTTATCCTCTACCCCGCCGGCTCTACAGGTCCCTTTCTGGATCCATTCGGTGTGCCGATCTTTCCACCCTTTCCCGATGGCGTAATCGGCAACCCAGAGATCTTCGAGCGTCATAGCCGTTTCAGCGTGCGCGCAGAACACAGTGGTATCAACAAACATCACATCAGCGCTGGCGCCGGCTATTACGATGGTGAAATTGATAAAATAACCGAGTCGAAAAACTTTGGCTTTAACCCCGAGACCATGCAGATAATCTTGCCCGGTGATCCATTGGTCGATGTATCCGATACGCCCTTTGTCTTTCTCACCGAAGACAGTCGCGACAATACATATCTGTTTCTTCAGGATGTCTGGCTGCTGGCCAATGACTGGGAATTAACCGCCGGACTGCGACACGACAACTATTCAGACTTTGGCACCACAACCAATCCGCGGTTAGCGTTAGTCTGGTCTACCAGTTACAAGTTGACCACCAAATTCCTCTATGGCGAGGCCTTTCGCGCCCCTTCATTTGCCCAGACAAGGGCAATTAATAACCCCTTAATTCTCGGCAATATCAATCTTAAGCCGGAAGAGATTAAAAGTTACGAGGTAGCTTTCGATTATCGTCCCAATTATGACCTGACCCTGATGACTAACTTTTTCTACTATGACTGGAGCGATATTATTCAGTTTGTTTCTGATACCAATAACAGTACCCGCACTGCGCAAAACTCCGGAGAACAGACAGGTTATGGCATGGAGTTTGAAGCGACTTGGCAGGCAACGGATAATTTCACTCTGACGGGTAATTTCGCGGTACAAAATTCCACCGATGAAACACTGGATGTGCCTGCGGCCAAGTCACCCGAAAAGCAGCTCTATCTTCGCGCTGACTGGATTTTACCCAAAGATTGGCGGGTCAATTTACGCGCCAACTGGGTTATAGGCCGCAACCGTCTCAGTGAGGACATGCGTCCAGATATAGACGACTACGTGCTGTTTGATCTATCCCTGCGCAAAGTTATGAGCAACTCCTTTGAGTTTGCCCTGACAGTGAATAACCTGTTTGACGAAGATGCCCGCGAACCCAGCCCCAATTCTGATCCCATGCCGTTTATTCCCAATGACTTACCGCTATCAGGCAGGGCTCTCTTGGGTGAGATTAGGTACCATTTTTGAGCTAGTGTTTTGAACTAGTATTAGTCTAAAGAGTGAAAATTTAAGCGTTAGATGAGCAGGCAAACTGTTGTAGCAATTTGCCTGCTCTTTGTTGCGGCAGTACAGGAGGTAGTGCTATAAAAATTACAGGGAGTATGCGGGCGTTGTTTAGTGCCATTGCAATACTGATCTTCTGTCGCAGCCTCACCGCTGCCGCGGTTGAGCTCGTGATCGTCTATCCACAGGTGCGAGAGCCGTTTGCCCACGTGTTTGAAGAGATTGTTAGGTGCGCCGAGGACGGCTATGAGCAGCAAGTTCAGCGTGTCGCCATGTCCGAGAATCAGTCCCCTGTTGACTTTGTTCATGTTCTCGACAGGCAGTCGCCAGTATTGGTGCTGGGTAATCGCTTGGCGCGCCAAGTCTCGCAACACAACACCCAGCACAAAGTGATAGTCGGGGCTGTTAATGGCGAGTTTAATCAGGTCTTTGGAATCAGCCTGACGCCGAGTTTTGAAGCCATATCCAACAAACTATCATCGTTGGTCCCCAAGGTTAAAAGAATACATGTAATTACCAAGCCCGAAAACACTGCGCTGGATTTTGACCTTGTGGCGGGGATCTCTTTGCATAAAGGCTACAGGGTGGTGATTCATGAGGCCGAAGATATCCGCAGCGCCGCTGCTGTGTATCGCAAGCTTGTGGAAACCCTCGATCAAGATGATGCCGTGTGGATTCTGCCGAATGGCTCATTTGTTAATAATGCGATGTTATCTATTTTGCTCCAAGCGTCTTGGGAAAAGCACTTTGTGGTGTTTTCGTCTAATCCAATACATGTAAAGCGTGGCGCACTTTTTTCTGTTTATCCGAACAACTACAAAATGGGCTTAAGCCTCGGGCGTCTGGCGCAAACGGTTGCTAAGGATCGAGTTGCCAATCGGCAGATGCAACCGCTGAACGATGTTTTTGTTACCCTCAATGAGCGCACCAGTAATCATCTTGGAATCAGTCTGACCGATGATTTGCGCGCGAACATTGATCTAGTGTTGCCAGCGCGGTGACCCTTCATGCCTAGAATAAAACCCAATTGGTTCGATAAGTTGCGCTTTAAAACCCAGATATCCCTGGTGTTTATCTTTGGTATTTTGGTGTTGGCTTTCGCCACATCGGTTACCGTGAGCAAGATATCCAGCAGTATTATCGAAGAGCAAGAGGTGCTGCAGGGTAAGCAGGTAACTGAATCTCTGGCACGTCGCAGTGAGATTGCACTGCTATACCAGAGTCCTGAAGCAGCCGCTGATATAGGTCAAGATGCGATGAACTTTCCCGGTGTGAAGGGGATAGTGATTGAAACCGATAAGGCCGACGTGCTCTTTTCCACCGGTTCAATGTTCGTTGCTGATAACAGCGAGTTTGTCGATCAAGACAGGCAACGGTTTCCTGAGGGCGCGAACCAAAAAGCCATGCAACTGAGTCTGGCGGCAGAGAATTTTGATTTTTGGAAATTTTCGTCACCTGTTTATAGCAGTACCGATGACGGTCAGGTAATGGATGGGGTGGCTAGTGATCATATTCTGCTGGGATATATCACTGTGGTAGTGGGTAAAGACACCCTACAAAAAATGCAAAAGAGTACATTGCAAAACAATCTGATGGCGTCTTTTTTCGGTGCACTAATCCTGTTGTTTGCGTTGCTTTATTTCTCACGCCGCCTGACCAGTCCGATCGAGCGTTTATCAACAGTGATGAAGCGAGCCCAGCGGGGTGACGAGAAGATTCGCGCCGAGATTCAGGGCCCAGTTGATATCACCGATATGCAAAGATCCTTTAATCGGATGATGCAGGTACTTGAAAATCGTCGCCGTGAGTTGAAGCGGGCAATGAAAATGGCCATGACATCTGCCGAGATGAAGGTCGAGTTTGCCGCCAATGTAACCCATGAGCTGCGCACGCCGATGAATGCAGTATTGGGCATGTTGGATCTGTTGATGACCATGGGTTTAAGTCTCAAACAGCAGGAGTATGTGCAGACGGCGAAATCCTCTGGTGACAATCTGCTGGCGCTGATTGACGATATTCTCAATTTTTCGGAAGCCGATGCCGGGAAAATTAGCATTACCAATCGCGATTATCTACTCCATGAAAGTCTTGATGAGGTGGTTGGCTTACTCTCCAGTACGGCGCTGAAAAAACATCTTAATATTGGCTATATGATCGATGATGATGTCCCACTGGCGCTACATAGTGACAGCGATAGAATTCGTCAGGTGCTGATTAACTTGGCGGGTAATGCACTCAAGTTTACTGAACGCGGTGAAGTCTCAATCCATATCAGCCTGCAAAATGATGGGAAACCTGGCTCCCAAGTGCTAGATCGAGAGCAGAAAAAACGGCCGAAGCAAGTGCCGAAGGACCATCAGGGTCCCGGCTCAACTGTACGGCTTAGATTTATCGTCAAGGACACCGGTATAGGTATTGCCCCCGAGGATCAGGCGCGGATTTTTGATGCCTTTACCCAAGTCGACTCCTCAAACACCAAAGGCTATCAAGGCACCGGCTTAGGTCTGGCGATCAGTAACCAGATTGTTGAGTTAATGGGCGGTGATATTTTTGTCTCCAGCGCGCTGGGTCAGGGCAGTCAGTTTGGCTTTAGCCTGCCAGTACTAGTGGCTCAGCCTTCGGAATTGGAGCTTGCGGGAATGGAAAGTACCTCTGCGACGACGGGGGAAACTAAAACTGGCTTAGAAAATATTAGGGCACTGTTTGTCAGCGCCAGCGAAATACTCAGAGGCTTTGCCGCACAGCAATTTAAAGCGCTAGGGGTAGATGCTGAGTTTGCTGAATCCGGGTTGCAGGCCTTGGAAATTATTCGTCAGTACCAGGCTGCGGATTGTTTCGATATATTGTTCGTCGATCAGGATATGGTTGATATAAAAATCAACCAGCTGCTCAAGTTTATCAAGGCAGAGCCAAATGTTGGCAAACGGCCGGCGGTGATGCTTAGCAATCCTTGGAATAAAGATTTCCAGGCTAGTGAACTGGCGCTACCGCGGCTGAATAAACCACTTCGTTCCAAGTCACTGGTCGGCATATTTACCAAGCACTTTATTGCCGGCAGTGGCGCTGAGATCGATGAGGACCAACTTCCTGAGGAAGCGGTGTCTCCTCGCTCATGTAAAATCCTAGTAGTGGATGATAGCCGGGCTAATCAACAGGTTGCAATTGCCATGTTAGAGCGCCTCGGCTGTCAGGCCGAACTGGCCAACAACGGCAAAGAAGCGCTGGAGAGGGTGATTCGAAAAGAGTACGACCTGATATTTATGGACTGCAATATGCCAGTCATGAATGGTTATGACGCCACCAAACAAATAAGGATCTACGAGGGCGATCAGGCGGGAACGCTGCCGATTATAGCCATGACCGCCAATAACTCGGCAAATGAAGAGAAGATTTGTCGCGAAGTGGGTATGAGTGACTTTTTACCGAAACCTCTGAGTCTGGCCGGACTGCGTGAAAAGTTGGTAATCTGGTATGACGATGAGTCTGCGCTTAATAAAGAGTCGGCTGAAGAGCTCGACGATAAGCAAACCGATGGTTCTGGAACTCTGGTCAAACAGCCAGCCGCCCAATACGCCAGCCTAAGTTATGACGTCAAGGTGATTGCCTCGCTGCGGGAGGCGGTAGGTGAGGTGGTATCGTCGATGATTACTGCTTTCATTGAAGATACTCCGATCTATATCGGCAAGCTAAACATTGCTCTTGCTGAGAACAATGCGCGCCAGGTGCGGGATATGGCCCACACCATCAAAGGCAGTGCCGCCAATTTTGGCGCCGTTGAACTGGTCGCTGCGAGCAAGCTGTTGGAGGATGGCGGTGCCCAGGAGGATCTCAGTGATGGCGTGCAACTGCTAAAGCGTATTTCAGTGGCCTTTGAGGCTTTGCAAGATGATCTCAAACAGGAGATTTGCCTGGACGCTGAGACCGCTAAAATTCCCTTTAAAGGCGGAAAATACAGCAATATTTTAGTGGTCGACGATGATCGCACCGTGCGTATGGCGCTGGTCGATGCCTTTACCCGTGAAAACTATCAGGTCGAAGAAGCCAGCAACGGTATGCAAGCGTTAAATATCTGTAAACGCCATATGCCGGATCTGGTATTGATGGATGCGGTGATGCCTGAGCTAGATGGTTTCGATGCCTGCCAGATGATCCGCGAGCTACCCCATGGTGGTGATATCCCCGTTTTAATGATCACTGCATTGGACGATGAGCAGTCGATTGTGCGCGCCTTTTCCTCCGGTGCCACAGACTATGTTTCCAAGCCAATTAATTTCTCGGTGATCAAACAGCGTGTGGCGCGGTTGATCAAGGCCAGTAAAGCCGAGCAAGATGTTAAAAAGCTCGCCTATCACGATCCATTGACCAGTCTGCCAAATCGTACCTATTTGAAACAGCAGCTAGCTGTCACGGTCAATCGTGCGGCTACTGAGAAACAGCGCTTTGCGATTCTATTCCTCGATCTGGATCGCTTTAAAATGATCAATGACACCATGGGTCACGATGCCGGTGATCTTTTGCTCAAGGCGGTCGCCGAGCGCATCCGTCACTGTGTCCGTGAAAATGACTTTGTTGCGCGCCTAGGGGGTGATGAATTTACTGTAGTACTGGAAAATATTGCCAATCTCGAGGGTGCCTCCAATGTCGCTGAAAAAATCTGTCGCTCGGTGGCGCGGCCCTTTGTCTTTATGCAGCAGAAGATGTTTGTCACCACCAGTATCGGCATTTCTATTTTCCCCGATGATGGCGAGGATGTCAGTGCCCTGATCAAACACGCCGATTCAGCCATGTTCCGGGCTAAAGAAAAGCGCAATGATTTCTGCTTTTATGAGCGTGGCATGGAGGCTGAGATTGCCAAGCGACTGAAATTAGAACAGGAATTACGCAAGGCCATAGATAGCGATCAGCTGGTGCTGCACTATCAACCAAAAGTCGATTTCAAAACGGGAGAACTAGTCGGCGCGGAGGCATTGGTGCGCTGGGAGCATCCGCTTAAAGGGCTGGTGCCGCCGGATGTGTTTATTCCACTGGCCGAGGAGAGCGGACTGATTAACCAACTTACCGATTGGGTGTTGGAAAATGTTGCTATGCAAAGTAAGCACTGGCTCGATCAGGGTCACAGCTTAGTTCTTGCGGTAAACCTGTCGGTCAAGGATCTGGTGCAGGAAGACATGCACACTAAGCTGGAGAGTTTAATCAAGCGCAACGAGTTGCCAATGAATGTTCTCGAGTTGGAGATTACTGAGAGCACCTTGATGGATCACCCAGAGTTGATGATTCAAGAGTTGATGATTCAAGAGTTGAATAAAATCAAGAAAATGGGCATCACCGTCGCCGTAGATGATTTTGGCAGCGGCTATTCATCGCTAAATTATCTCAAGAAATTGCCCGTCGATGTACTGAAAATAGACCGCTCGTTTATCTCGGATATTGAATCGGATCCAAACGATAGTGCCATTGTCGCCGGTATTATTGCACTGGCAAAAAATCTTGGTATGAGCACGGTTGCCGAGGGCGTGGAAACCGAGGCTCAGCGCTATATTTTACAGAACCTCGGGTGCGACAGTTTTCAGGGCTATTTGGTGAGTAAGCCGGTACCGCCGGAGCTGTTTGCCGAGCAGTTTTTGACACCTGAGAAAGTGATCTAAATTCACCGCTCATGCCTCTGCTATGTGATAATGCCGACCTTATTCAGAGCCAGATATTTTCATGAGCGACTACCTCAGCATTCATCCGGAAAATCCCCAACAGCGACTGATCGCTAAAGCTGCCGAGATTGTTCGCAAAGGCGGCGTGATTGCCTATCCCACCGACTCGGTCTATGCCATTGGTTGCCATATTGGTGACAAGCAGGCAATGGATCGCATTCGTGCCATCAGACAGGTGGATAAAAACCATAATTTTACTCTGATGTGCCGTGACCTCTCCGAACTGGCCAGCTATGCCCGTGTTGATAACAGCGCCTTTCGTAGTCTCAAAGTGCACACCCCAGGGCCGTTCACGTTTATTCTGCCCGCTACCTCTGAAGTGCCGCGCCGGTTGATGCACCCAAAGCGTAAAACCATTGGTTTACGCGTGCCGGACAGCCCCATTGCTCAGGCCTTGCTGGCAGAGTTGGGCGAGCCGATGATGAGCGTGACACTAATCATGCCCGGCGATGAGTATCCGCTTTCGGATCCCTACGATATTCGCAACGCCCTTGAAGCCCATGTAGATGTGTTGATTGACGGCGGTCACTGTGGCCTCGAACCCACCACCGTTGTCGATATGACTGGCCCAGTGCCAGAGATCACGCGGCAGGGTATGGGCGAATTCACCGCTTAATGGATAATCATGATGGCTACAGCGGCCATTGCGGTTATAATTGCCGGCAAACAAATAATTGAGCCCCACTGTGACCAACGAAGCTAGTTCTCTGCAGCAACAGCCCTTGGAAGACGACAGCAGTAGTAGTGCTGTTGCTTTGGGTGATGTGGCACCTGTTGAAGTGGCAGTTGAAACAGCAGTGGCTGAGAATTCGGCTAAAGGTCAGCGGTTAAATCCGTCTCAATCTGAAATGCCTTTTGCCGTGGTTCAGGGTAAAGAACTGAATATCATGCCCAAGGATTTGTATATCCCACCGGATGCCCTGGAAGTCTTCCTTGAAGCCTTTGAGGGGCCGTTGGATCTACTGCTGTATTTAATTCGTCGTCAGAATCTCGATATCCTTGAGATCAATGTCGCCGAAATTACCCGTCAGTACATGGGTTATATCGGCCTCATGGATTCCATCCAGCTCGAGTTGGCCGCTGAATATTTGGTTATGGCAGCAATGCTCGCCGAAATTAAATCGCGCATGTTGCTGCCCCGTCAGGTGATGGATGAAGACAGCGAAGAAGACCCTCGCGCTGAGCTGATTCGTCGACTGCAGGAATATGAGCGATTTAAAAAAGCTGCCGATGATATTGATGAAATGCCACGCCTGGGGCGCGATATTCATCAGGCCTCGGCCCATGCCCCCGAGCGCAATCAGGAAGTTGTGCACCCAGATGTGGATATGCGTGAGCTGTTAACCGCTCTAGCTGAAGTGCTGCGGCGCGCCGATATGTTTGAAAATCACCAGGTGCAGATGGAAAAACTCTCCACCAGAGAGCGTATGGCTCATGTTTTGGAAGCCCTGCGCGGTGAGCAATTTGTGCCCTTTGTAAGTCTGTTTAAAAGCTCCGAGGGCAAACTCGGCGTAGTGGTGACCTTTTTGGCCATTATGGAATTGATCAAAGAGTCATTGGTTGAGATCGTGCAGAGCGAAACCTTTGGCCCCATACACGTTAAAGCTAGAACCTCATGAATGCTGAACTGATTAAAAGAATTGTTGAAGGCGCGCTGTTAGCCGCGGGCAAACCGATGGATATGGCGCGCATTGAAAGTCTCTTTGAAGAGGACGAACGTCCACCTCGAGACCAGATCAAAGCCGCCCTTGAAGAAGTCGAAGCCGACTGCCGCGGCCGTGGTTTTGAATTAATGCAGACCGCCAGTGGCTACCGCTTTCAAGTGCGTCAGGATCTCGCCGAATGGGTTAATCGCCTGTGGACTGAGAAGCCTAAGCGTTACTCCCGAGCTATGCTCGAGACCATGGCCTTGATTGCCTATCAACAGCCCCTGACTCGAGGTGATATCGAACAGGTGCGTGGTGTTGCTGTGAGTTCCGACACTATCAGAACACTGCAGGAGCGGGACTGGGTGAGAGTGGTGGGTTTCCGCGATGTGCCGGGTAAACCTGCACTCTATGCGACAACCAAAAATTTCCTCGATTACTTTAATATTAAAAGTCTCGAGCAACTGCCGGCACTCAGTGAAATTAAAGACTTTGCCGAGCTGGATCCAGAGTTGGAATTGGCGCTCTCAGGCAACAACCCTGAGCTAGTCGCGGCCAATTATGAAGAGCAGGGTGCAGACCTTGCTGACAGCGAAAACTTTAGTCTCGACCAAGAAATTGATGGCCAGAATGCGATTAACGATGCCTTTAATGACAGCTCGCGTAATGACGGTCCTCTTAATAACAATACCCTCAATAACAATACCCTCAATAACAACGCTTTAGACGATAACCAAAGTCTAGACTCCGACGACCAGGTGAGCAGTTTTAACCATGAGTGAAAAATTACAGAAAGTATTGGCCACCGCAGGACTGGGTTCGCGTCGCGAACTCGAGAAGTGGATCTCCGCCGGCCGCGTTTCAGTCAATGGTTCAACAGCCAAGCTGGGTGATCGTGCTGTCCCCGATGACCGCATTTTGGTCGATGGGCGGTTGATTAAAATTGTCACCGACGACAGCCCGCGAGTGCTGATGTACAGCAAGCCCGAAGGGGAAGTCTGCACCACCTCCGATCCGGATGGCCGACCCACCGTATTTGACCGTCTGCCGCGCTTAGCCCGTGGACGCTGGATTGCTATTGGCCGTCTTGATATCAATACCAGCGGTCTGCTGCTGTTCACCAACCACGGTGAACTGGCCAACCGTCTGATGCACCCCTCCTATGAAGTACAGCGCGAGTATATGGCGCGTATTCACGGTGACGTGGACGAAGCAATGATCAAGCGTTTGACTGAAGGCGTTGTCCTCGAAGATGGTGTTGCCAGCTTTAAAAGCGTCAAGGCGCAGCATGCCCGCAGCTCCGATGAAATGGGTGGACGCAATCGTTGGTTTAAAGTGATTCTGGCTGAAGGTCGCACCCGTGAAGTGCGTCGACTGTGGGAATCTCAGGAAGTGGAAGTTAACCGTCTTAAGCGTATTAGCTACGGCCCGATTGAACTGCCATCGATTGTTCGACGTTCAGATTTTCTTGAGCTGGACCCGAAGCAGGTGGTCTCGCTGTTTAAAGCGGTTGCCCTACATCCACCCCGATTCACCGAGAAGCATGTGTTAAAAGATATGCGTGAGCGCAAAGAGAAGAAACTGCGTGCCCGAGGTAATACCTGGAAGTAGCCTAAGCTACTTTTAGGATGCCCCTCTTTAGAGGTTAAAAGTTTAAAAGTTTAAAAGTTTAAAAGCATCTAACGGTGCGGTTGCGCATCTATAGACTGGCCATTCACTGCCGCACTGTCGGCGCCGAGCAAATACAGATAGGTTGGCATAATTTGCTCGGGGGTGGTCACTGTACTGGGGTTTTCCGCGGGGAAAGCCTGCATACGCATACTGGTGTTAGTGGCACCAGGATTGATCGCATTGATCCGCACCGACCCCAAGCCCTCTAGTTCCGACGCCCACACCTGAACCATGCCTTCCACGGCAAACTTCGATACCGCATAAGCGCCCCAAAATGAACGCCCGACGCGACCGACGCTGGATGTGGTGAAAACCACTGATGCACTAGTGGACTTCTCCAGCACTGGCATCAATGCCTGAGTCATTTGGAATGCCGCCGTGACATTAACCTGCATCACCTTGTCCCAAACATCAGTGCGGTAGTTGCTCAGCGGCGTGCGCTGGCCAAGAATTCCAGCGTTGTGTAACAGGCCGTCGAGACGACCAAACTGCTCATCGAGCTGATTGCACAGAGTATTGTAATCATCGCTGTTGGCACCTTCGAGATCGATCGGATAGATCACCGGCTCTGCACAGCCCTCGGCGACAATGCTGTCGTAGACCTGTTCTAACTTAGCCACTGTACGTCCCGCCAGAATTACCGTTGCGCCATGAGCTGCGCAGGTTAAAGCCGCCGCCTTGCCAATACCGTCGCCAGCGCCGGTAATAAGAATAATATGTTCTGCCAGCAGGTCGGTTTGTGGCTGGTACTCGGCAATTTGTGATGCTGATAGCATGTTTTTTGTACTCTATTTGTGATTTATCCCATCATACTGGCCTTCGCCAGTATGATGAGCGTTGAAAGAAACTACCGTCATCCCAGCGAAGGAACGTCATCCCAGCGAAGGAACGTCATCCCAGCGAAGGAACGTCATCCCAGCGAAGGCTGGGATCTATAGAACTACGCTACGATTCATAAAGATACTGGCCTTCGCCAGTATGACGAGCGCTGAAAGAAACTACCGTCATCCCAGCGAAGGAACGTCATCCCAGCGAAGGAACGTCATCCCAGCGAAGGCTGGGATCTATAGAACTACGCTACGATCCATAAAGATACTGGCCTTCGCCAGTATGACGCAGTTTGAAAGATAACCGTCACCTCCCAAACAACAACGAATGCAATTCCACAGAGCGATCAACAACCCAATCCGCCTGCCAGTCTGCAATAACTTGGCCAGCTTCAATATAGCCCCAGGCCGCGGCTATATTGCGCGTGCCCGCAGCGCGACCGGCGTCGATATCGCGCAGATGATCGCCAACATAGAGGCAGTCTTCTGGTGCCGTAGCAATTTCTTTGCAGGCCAATAAAATCGCCTCTGGGTGAGGCTTTGGCAGGGTCACATGGTCGGGGCAGATAACCGTTGCAGCGCCTTCCATTAGGCCTAGCTGAACCAGCGCCGCCTCGGTATAGCGCCAGGGCTTATTAGTGACAATGCCCCAGGGAATATCGCGGGCATTGCACTCATCCAAGACTTCTTGCAGACCTTCATAGAGCGCAGTTTTATCCGCCAGATTGGCAAAATAAAGCTCGAGAAACTCTTCCCGCAAAGACTCAAATTGATCGTGCCCCGGGTCTATATTAAAACCACTTTGAATCAATCCTACCGAGCCGTTAGTCACGCTGGTGCGAATCGCAGAATCCGGCAGTGCTGCACGACCATGTCGTACTAGCTGCGTATTCAGCGCTGTGACAAAGTCGGGAGCTGTATCTAATAAGGTGCCATCCAAATCGAATAGCAGGGCCTTGAAGTCGAGCATAGAAAATCCGTTATGCGGGCTTGCGCGCGCAAATCATGTAATTAACATCGACATCGGTTTCAGTGAGGCGATAGTTTTTTGTTATGGGGTTATAGGTCAGTCCCGTCATCTGGTCGAGTTCCAGGCCGGCTTCACGAATCCACTTGCCCAACTCCGCCGGACGAATAAACTTGCCGTACTCATGGGTGCCCTTGGGCAGCATGCGCAGGACATATTCAACGCCAATAATCGCCAGCAGGTAAGCTTTTGGATTGCGGTTAATGGTTGAGAAAACTAATGTGCCTCCGGGTTTGGTCATGGCCGCGCAGGCCCGCACCACTGAACCTGGATCAGGTACATGCTCGAGCATCTCTAAGCAGGTCACTATATCGAACTGTTCTGCGTGGCTCTCAGCGAAAGCTTCCGCTGTGGATTTTTGGTAGTCCACTTCAACCCCAGACTCGAGTTTGTGTAGCTCGCCCACCGCCAGTGGTGCTTCACCCATGTCGATGCCCGTGACAATAGCGCCGCGCTGAGCCATGGCTTCACAGAGAATGCCGCCGCCACAGCCAACGTCTAAGAGCTTTTGCTCGGCCACCGGCGCCAGCTTATCAATCCAGTTGGCGCGCAGGGGGTTGATGTCATGCAGTGGCTTAAATTCGCTATTGCGATCCCACCAGCGGCTTGCCAGCTGTTCAAACTTGGCTACCTCACTGGGGTCGACATTTATTGATGCGCTGTTGTCACTTTTGCTTGTTGGCATAGGGAATCGCTACCTAGGGATTAAAATGATTAGTTAGGCTGTTAGTTAAAGCGGGCTGATTTGGTTACGCCAGGCATCGGCACGGCGGATCAGATTTTCTTCATCGAGCGTCACCAAACTGCGCTCTCTTAGCAGTGCCTTACCGGCCACCCAGCTGTGGGTTACCTGACTGCCGGCATTGCTATAGACCAATTGAGATGCTGGATTATACAGCGGTTTTTGGCTCAAAGAGCTGATTTCCACGGCAATCATATCGGCACTCTTGCCCGCTTCGAGGCTGCCGATCTGATCGTCCCAGCCCAGTGCTTTAGCACCGTTAATCGTCGCCATACGCAGAGCAGCATGGGCATCCAGCACTGAGGCGTCGTTGGCGACGGCCTTGGCCAATAAGGCCGCGGTTTTTAATTCACCGAATAGGTCGAGGTCATTATTGCTCGCCGCGCCGTCGGTGCCGATTGCCACATTAATGCCAGCATCGATTAATTTACCCACTGGGCAGAAGCCGCTGGCGAGTTTTAAATTGGATTCGGGGCAGTGCACCACATGGCAGTTATTGTCCTGAATTAGGCGAATATCCTCATCATCGATCTGGGTCATATGCACCAGCTGTGTCTGGGGCAACAGCACACCCAAATCATCGAGGCGCTGTAGTGGTCGACAGCCATAGAGTTTGAGCGAGTCGGCCACTTCCTGAGCGGTCTCGTGGCAGTGAATATGTACCGCCATCTCCAGCTCATTGGCGTAGGTGGCAATTCTGCGCATAGTGTCATCACCCACGGTATAGGGTGCGTGGGGCGCGCAGGCAATTTTAATCAGCCCATCGCCCTTGTAGGTATCCCGCAGTTTTAGGCCCTTGTGAATATAGTCGTCTGGATCTTTGCCGCCAGCAGTGGGGAAATCAAATACGGTAAAGCCAATCTGACTGCGCATGCCGCTGCGTTGAACCTGCTCGGCAACGGTGTCGGCAAAAAAGTACATATCGGCAAAGCAGGTGGTGCCGGTCTTGATCATTTCCGCCATCGCCAGATTGGTGCCATCGGCGACAAACTCAGCGCTGAGCACCCGCGCTTCCACCGGCCAGATATGTTCTTCCAGCCAGGGCTGCAGTGGCAGGTCATCGGCATAGCCGCGCAGCAAGCTCATGGCCGCGTGGCCGTGGGCGTTAACCAAGCCTGGCATCAGAATATGATCCGCCAGATCCACTACAGAAACGGGGTCAAATTTGGTCTTTGCCTCGGCTTGAGGGTAGATGCCGACAATTTTTTGCTTGTCGATTGCCAGGGCGCAATGTTCAAAAACCCGGTTCTCTGGAACCACGGGAATAATCCATCGGCTATTGATAAGTAAATCGATTTTTATGGGCTGCATGAAGCCTCCTGAACGAAGGTCTGGAGTATACCGACTTTTTGCCGCGGGTTAAGCTTTGGCAAGAGTTTCAGGTCAATTAAAGCGAGCCACTATGGGGATATGTATGGTAGAATTCAGGCCTTTAAATAGGCTGCTTTTGGCGCCTACTGGCACACCTTAATGACTGCATTGAATGGGTTGTAGGTGGATCTAAAATAATAGCGATAAAACTTCAGGGCGCGACGGAAACTTATGGGTGATTTAGCACAAGAAATTGTTCCGGTAAATATCGAAGACGAACTCAAGCAATCCTACCTAGCCTATGCCATGAGCGTGATTGTTGGCCGGGCACTACCCGATGTGAGAGATGGCCTCAAGCCAGTGCATCGACGCGCGCTATTCGCCATGAGCGAACTTGGCAACGACTGGAACAAGGCCTACAAGAAATCAGCCCGTGTGGTCGGCGACGTAATCGGTAAGTATCACCCTCACGGTGACTCTGCCGTTTATGAAACCATCGTACGTATGGCCCAGCCGTTCTCGCTGCGCTATATGCTAGTCGACGGCCAGGGTAACTTTGGGTCGGTGGATGGTGATTCCGCTGCCGCCATGCGTTACACCGAAATCCGTATGACCAAGATCGCCCATGCACTGCTCGAAGATCTCGAAAAAGAGACCGTCGATTTTGTCCCCAACTACGATGAAACCGAACAGATTCCCCATGTCTTACCGACCCGCATACCCAACCTATTAGTCAATGGTTCCTCGGGTATTGCTGTTGGCATGGCGACTAATATTCCACCGCACAACCTCACTGAAGTGGTCAAAGGTTGTCTGGCAATGATTGAAAATCCGGAGATTACCGTCGATGAGTTGATGGAATATATCCCCGGACCGGATTTCCCCACTGCCGGTATTATCAATGGCAGAGCCGGCATTATTCAGGCCTACCGCACCGGTCGCGGACGCATCTATGTGCGCGCTAAAGCCCGTATCGAAGTGCACGAAAAGACTCGCCGTGAAACCATTATCATCACCGAGATTCCCTATCAGCTGAACAAAGCCCGTCTGATTGAGCGCATCGCCGAGCTGGTTAAAGAGAAGAAGCTTGAGGGTATCTCCGAACTTCGCGATGAGTCGGATAAAGACGGCCTGCGCGTAGTAATCGAAATTAAGCGCACCGATGTCGGTGAAGTGGTTCTTAATAACCTCTTTACCCAGACTCAGTTGCAGAGCGTGTTTGGTATCAACGTCGTGGCACTGGTCGATGGTCAGCCAAAGATTCTTAATTTGCAGCAGCTGATTCACCACTTTTTGCGTCACCGTCGCGAAGTGGTCACACGCCGCACCATCTATCTGTTGAAAAAGGCCCGCGAGCGCGCCCACACATTGGAAGGCTTTGCTATTGCCCTAGCCAATATCGATGAAATTATTACCCTGATCAAGCAGTCGCCCACGGCTACCGAAGCCCGTGAAGCACTTATTGCTCGCGGTTGGAATCCTGGCTCTGTGGTTCAGATGCTCGATCGTGCCGGTTCTCAAGCTACACGTCCGGAGTGGTTAGAAGATCAGTACGGTCTGCGGGATGGCAAATACCACCTGTCTCCAGAACAGGCCAAAGATATTCTTGAGTTACGTCTGCACCGTTTAACCGGTATGGAACACGACAAAATCATTGCTGAATTTGCCGTCAAGCTCGAAGAGATCACCGAATACCAAGATATTCTCGGTGACCTGACCCGCCTGATGACCGTTATTCGTGAAGAACTCGAAGCAGTTATCGAAGAGTTTGGTGATGAGCGTCGCACGGAAATTATTGAATCTCTCCACGACCTGACCATCGAAGACCTGATTACCGAAGAAGATCGTGTTGTCACCATCTCCAACGGCGGCTATGCCAAAACTCAGCCGCTGAGCGATTATCAAGCTCAGCGCCGCGGCGGTATGGGCAAGTCGGCAACAGCGGTTAAAGACGAAGATTTTGTTGAACACCTACTGGTGGCCAGCACTCACGCAACCATTCTGTGCTTTACCAACCTCGGCAAGGTTTACTGGCTCAAGGTGTATCAGATTCCCGTTGCCGGCCGTAATTCTCGCGGACGTCCAGTGGTTAATCTTTTGCCTCTGGGTGAAGGGGAGCGCATTAGCTCGATCCTGCCAGTTGAAGAATACAGCGCCGATAAATTTGTCATTATGGCAACCGCCAATGGCACCGTGAAGAAGACCGCCCTAGAGCAGTATTCGCGTCCCCGCAGTGTAGGTTTGCGCGCCGTTGATTTGGTTGAAGGCGATCATCTGGTGGGCACCGCCATTATTGATGACAACAGCGATGTGATGTTACTGAGTTCTGAAGGCAAGGCCGTGCGCTTTGCCAGCACCGATGCCCGCTCTATGGGTCGCGTGTCTAAAGGTGTGCGCGGTATGCGTCTGCCAGAGGGCCATGAAGTGATCTCAATGGTCATACCTGAACAAGATGGCTTCCTACTGACCGTTTGTGAAAATGGTTATGGCAAGCGCACCAAAGTCGACGAGTTCCCCACTAAAGGGCGCGGCGGCAAGGGTATGATTGCGATTCAGGCAAGCGAACGCAACGGACCATTGGTTGGCGCCACGCAGCTGTTCTCCGGCGATGAAATTATGCTGATCTCGGATCAGGGCACCATGGTACGAACCCGCGGCGACGAAGTCTCAGTTGTGGGTCGTAACACTCAGGGTGTGCGCATTATTCGCTTGAAAGACACTGAAAATCTGGTCAGGTTGGCACGTATTGCCGAGCCGGAAGAAGAGGAGTTTGTAATCGAAGACGATGATGACAATGCCGCTCTTGATAACAATTCCGCTGAGGGCTCTGATGATGACAATACCGCTGAGGGCTCTGGCTCTAATGAAGAGGCTGCTGAAGGCTCTTCTGAAGACAGCTCCGCTGACGAGTAAGGTTTAAATAATGACTGAAAAGAATCCGCTGCTCGAACTGCGCAACAAGATTGATGGCCTTGATCAAGAGATCATGGCCAATATCAGCGCCCGTGCGCGCTGTGCGCAAGATGTTGCCAAGATCAAAAAAGAGCAGGGTGACGAGACCTATTACCGACCTGAGCGCGAAGCTCAGGTGCTGCGTGCAGTGATGGAAAAAAATGATGGTCCTCTGGGCGACGAAGATATGGCACGTCTGTTTCGACAGATTATGTCTGCCTGTCTGGCGCTCGAACAGCCTATTAAAGTCGCCTTTCTGGGGCCTGAAGGTACCTTTACTCAGGAAGCCACGCTCAAGCACTTTGGCGACTCTGCAGTAACAGTTCCCAAGGCTGCGATTGATGAAGTCTTTCGCGATGTCTTGGCCGAGTCCTGCAACTACGGTGTTGTGCCGATCGAGAATTCTACCGAGGGCGTGGTCAGTCACACCCTAGACAGTTTTATTGATTCGTCGGTAAAGATCTGTGGCGAAGTGGAGCTGCGCATCCATCAGCACTTTATGATTGGCCCCAATACCAATAAAGACACTGTGACTCGCGTCTATTCTCACGCCCAGTCATTGGCCCAATGTCGCAAGTGGCTGGATTCCAACTACCCCAATATCGAACGCGTGGCAGTCAGCAGCAATGCCGAAGCAGCGCGACGCGTCCAGGGCGAGTGGAACTCAGCCGCTATAGCTGGCGATATGTCCTGCGAACTCTATGGCCTGGAAAAACTCTGGGAAAAAATTGAAGACCTGCCGGATAATTCAACGCGCTTTTTGATTATTGGCCGCGAGATGGTGCCACCCAGTGGTGACGATAAAACCTCAATCGTAGTCTCTGTGCAGAACAAGCCCGGTGCCTTGCACAACTTGCTCGAGCCATTTCGTCGCCACGGCATCGATATGACCCGTCTCGAGTCACGACCCTCGCGCAACAGCAAGTGGTCTTATATCTTCTTTATCGATTTTGCTGCGCATGTGGATGAACCCGCTGCAGCCGCCGTACTGGCTGAACTGGCAGAAGAAGTGGCGGAGCTGAAAATACTCGGTTCCTATCCACGAGCGGTTCTCTAAGCGTCGCTTTTACTAGCGATTAATCTATTTATTTCGATGTGATCTGTCATGTTGCAAACATCTCAAACAGCACAGCCAGTGGTTAACCGTCTGGTGATTATCGGACTGGGGCTAATTGGCTCCAGTCTTGCTTTGGCCGCCCGCAATGCTGGCTTGGCCACTCAGGTAGTGGGAATCTCTCGGCGCTCTTCAACGCTCGACCTGGCGGTTGAGATGGGAATTATTGACCGTCCGGAGCTGAGTTTGGCAACCATTGCGCCCGAGTTGGGCGCTGGCGATCTAGTGGTTATTGGCGTGCCAACCCTCACCGTTCCCGCGATCCTCAAAGAGTGCTCTGAACTGCTTTCCGATCAGGTGACCATCACCGATGTTGCCAGTGTTAAAGGTAGCGTGATGGCCGCGGCAGAAGAGATTTATGGCTTTTTACCCGCCCAGTTAGTGCCGGGACATCCCATTGCTGGCTCCGAAAAAAGCGGTGTCACCGCAGCCAAAGCGGATCTATTTAAAGACCATCGGGTTATCTTGACTCCCCATGCCGCCAGCGGCGAGGCCCATGTGCAGCGCGTCGAAAAGCTCTGGCAATCTGTGGGTGCAGTAGTCTCCTGTATGGATATTCAAGAGCATGACGAAGTCTTGGCCGCCACCAGTCATCTGCCGCATTTTTTAGCGTATTCTCTGGTCGATACACTGGCGAGTATGCGCGATAACCGCGAAATTTTTCGCTATGCCGCAGGAGGCTTTCGCGACTTTACCCGCATCGCCGCCAGCGATCCGATCATGTGGCGTGATATAGCACTGGCCAATCGCCAGGCAATTCTTAGTGTTTTCGATCAGATTATGGACAACTTTAGCGAGATGCGCAGCGCCATAGATAAAGGCGACGACACTTATCTGATGGATGTGTTTACGCGGGCTCGCGATGCACGTAACCATTTTGGACAATCAATTGACCCTAAGGCATTACAGCAAACCATGTCAGCAAAAATAATCAATTATAAAGTCGCGCCAGGTGGAATTGCCCAGGGCGATATTCGTGTGCCCGGTGACAAATCCATGTCTCACCGCTCAATCATGCTCGGCTCCATTGCCGAGGGCATGACCGAAGTAACCGGTTTTCTCGAAGGCGAAGACAGTCTTGCAACCCTCCAGGCGTTTCGCGATATGGGCGTCATTATTGAAGGACCAGAGCAGGGTCGCGTAGTGATTCACGGTGTCGGTCTGCACGGCTTAAAAGCACCGACCAAACCACTGTATTTGGGCAACTCCGGCACCTCCATGCGTCTGCTTAGCGGACTCTTGGCCGGACAAACATTTGATGTGGAACTCACCGGTGACGAGTCACTCTCCGGTCGACCTATGGCCCGCGTGGCCGACCCCTTAGCCGAAATGGGCGCGGTAATCGAAACCGCACCCGGTGGCAGACCACCGATGCGTATTAAAGGTGGCAACAAGCTCAAGGCGATCAATTATGTCCTGCCCATGGCCAGCGCCCAGGTTAAATCCTGTGTTTTGTTAGCGGGACTCTACGCCGAGGGTGAGACCTCGACCATCGAGCCAGCACCGACTCGCGATCACAGTGAGCGCATGTTGCGCGGCTTTGGTTACCCGGTTGTCAGCGACGGCAGCAAGGCTTCTCTCAGCGGAGGTGGTTCACTGACTGCAACGCGTATTGATGTACCAGCCGACATTTCCTCAGCGGCCTTCTTTATGGTGGCAGCGGCGATTACTCCAGGCTCAGATATTACCCTGCGTCATGTGGGCGTTAACCCAACCCGTATTGGCGTGATTAATATTCTCCGTCAGATGGGCACCAGCATTGAACTGTCCAATGAAAAAGAAGTGGGGGGCGAACCGGTTGCTGATATTAGAATTCGCTACGCCCAGTTAAACGGCATCGTTATTCCCGAAGACCAGGTACCACTGGCAATCGATGAATTCCCCGTACTGTTTATCGCCGCGGCCTGCGCCAAGGGCGAGACCGTACTGACTGGCGCCGAAGAACTGCGCGTCAAAGAGAGCGATCGTATTCAGAGCATGGCCGATGGCCTTGTGACTCTGGGTATCGATGCGCAATCTACAGCCGATGGTATTCGCATTCAGGGCGGCCAGCTTGGCAGTGGCACAGTCCACAGCCACGACGACCACCGCATAGCCATGGCCTTTGCCATTGCCGGCTTGCGTTCAGCAGGCGAGATAGAAATTATTGAGTGCAATAATATTGCCACCAGTTTTCCCGGCTTTGTCGATCTTGCTGCGGCAATTGGCCTGAGCATTCGCATTGAGACTCAGGAGTCCTAAATGGCTGAGGATAAAAAAGTGGTGGTGATTACCATCGACGGCCCCAGTGGGGCTGGAAAAGGCACCATCAGCCGCATAGTGGCCAAGAAACTCGGCTTCCATTATCTGGATAGCGGTGCGCTCTATCGTCTGTTGGGTTTATCCTCCGTACGTCACCATGTCAGTGCCGACAGTGAAAAGGGTTTGATGGCCTTGGCCGAACATATGGACATTCGCTTTGAAACGGAAAAAACCGGCGCCTTTAAGGTTTATCTTGAAGGTGAAGATGTCAGCGATGAGCTGCGCACTGAAAAAACCGGCCTGCTAGCCTCAAAACTGGCCCAGTATCCGGGTGTGCGTTCGGCACTGCTAAAGCGTCAGCGAATGTTTGCACGAAGCCCTGGTTTAGTAGCCGATGGTCGCGATATGGGCTCCGAGATTTTTCCCGCCGCAGAGCTCAAGATTTACCTCACAGCAAGTGCTGAAGAACGGGCCGGCCGGCGCTACAAAGAGTTGCTTGAAAAGGGCGAAGATGTTAGTCTGCCCGCCCTCGTAGAGCAGGTACGCTCTCGGGATGAACGAGATATGAGCAGAGACGCATCACCGCTGCGAGCAGCAGATGGCGCGATTGAGTTAGACTCCTCAGCCATGTCGATTCAGGAAGTAACAGATACAGTGTTGAATATCCTGTCTGTTAAAGGCATCAAGAAGCAGTAGTAACGCTTTTTAGTAGTGCTTTTTAGTAGTGCATTTTAGTAGTGCTTAGTAGTTGTAACACCAAATTTTACAGATTCAACACCAAAACGGGCAACGCAGCAATCGCCAGCTTTTATTGCTGTAGGCC
>Ga0302130_1000394_pt1 | contig 30178 bp, 27 predicted proteins | sample CB9_surface_MG_FD_203117 | JGI IMG/M metagenome (GOLD analysis project Ga0302130, IMG submission 203117) | Marine microbial communities from Western Arctic Ocean, Canada - CB9_surface | ecosystem: Environmental > Aquatic > Marine > Oceanic | place: Canada: Western Arctic Ocean | collected... | reverse complement strand
ATCAGGTTATTGATCAGGAGACAGCATTCTTAGTTGTCGAGGAATTGGGCCACAAACCTGTCCCAACTCAGGATGACACCGTTGAAGATGAGCTCGCCAAGCAATTTGAGATGATTAAGAGTGGTGGCGACGAAGAGCCAAGAGCGCCGATTGTTACCGTTATGGGTCACGTTGATCATGGTAAAACGTCGCTGCTGGACTACATTCGAAAATCCCATGTAGCCTCCGGGGAAGCAGGTGGTATTACTCAGCATATTGGTGCTTATCACGTCAACACACCGAAAGGTATGGTGACGTTCTTAGATACCCCTGGGCATGCCGCATTTACTGCTATGCGTGCCCGCGGTGCGCAGAGTACTGATGTGGTGATTCTGGTTGTGGCTGCCGATGATGGTGTAATGCCACAAACCGAAGAGGCGATACAGCATGCACGTGCAGCTGGAGTGCCATTGGTTATCGCGATTAATAAAATGGACAAAGAAGGCGCAGATCCTGGGCGCGTGACAAACGAGCTTAGTGCCAAAGACGTTATCCCTGAGGAATGGGGTGGTGATACACAGTTTGTGCAGGTCTCTGCTCAGACAGGCGATGGCATCGATGCGTTACTTGAGGCTGTACTTTTACAGTCTGAGTTGCTCGAATTAACGGCGCCAGTAAACGTTCCTGCTCGTGGTGTGATTATTGAGTCTCGCATAGACAAGGGCCGCGGCGTTGTAGCCACTGCGCTTGTTCAGCAGGGTACACTGCAAAAAGGTGACTTTATGTTGGCCGGTGAGAGCGTCGGTAAGATTCGCGCTATGACCGATGAGGCCAAGAATCCGATAACTGAAGCGGGCCCTTCAATTCCGGTAGAGATATTGGGCTTAGATGAGGCGCCTAACGCAGGTGATGAGTTTTTTGTTGTTGCCGATGAACGCAAGGCCAAAGAAATTGCCGAGTTGCGGGCAACCAACTCTAGACAAGAGCGGATGTCACGCCAGCAGGCGGCTAAACTAGAAAATATGTTTACCGATATGAGTGTTGATAAGGTTAGCAAGCTCAATCTGATTGTTAAGACTGATGTGCGTGGTTCACTTGAAGCGATCAATAGTGCATTGCATGATTTTGCTACGGATGAAGTTGCCGTCGACATTGTGGCTTCTGGTGTGGGTGGTATTACAGAATCGGATATTAACTTGGCAATTACCACTGGCGCGATTGTGCTGGGCTTTAATGTTCGTGCAGCGGGTGCTGCCCGTGTTCTGGCTGAAAAAGAAGAAGTTGAAATGCGTTATTACAGCGTAATCTACAATCTTCTTGACGAAGTCAAATTGGCGCTGTCGGGCATGTTGGCGCCGGAGACAAGAGAAGAAATTGTTGGTATTGCCGAGGTTCGTGATGTATTCCGTTCGCCCAAGTTTGGCGCTATTGCAGGCTGTATGGTGATTGAGGGTTCGGTCTTTCGCAACAAGCCCATTCGAGTATTGCGTGATGACGTCGTTATCTATCAGGGCGAACTTGAATCGCTTCGTCGATTTAAAGATGAGGCAGCCGATGTCCGCAATGGTATGGAATGTGGTATCGGTGTTAAGGACTATAACGATGTTAAGGCCGGCGATCTGATTGAAGTCTATGATGTAACTCAGGTGCAACGCTCACTCTAATTCGTGAAGTGCAAGAGATCCTATGCCAAGAGAATTTACCAGAGCCGAACGCGTATCAGATGCTATCCAACAAGAGTTGGCGGTGCTGATACGTGAGAACGTGCGAGATCCGCGAGTCGGAATGGTCAGCGTTACGGAGGTAGAAGTGAGTCGAGATCTTGCCTATGCCAAAGCGCACATCTCATTTGTTGGCGATCGCTCGCAAGATGAAATTAACGAAGGTATGGTCGCACTTAACGGTGCATCGGGCTATTTGCGCAAGTTGTTGGCTGCCAGTATCAAATTGCGTATTACCCCTAAGTTAAATTTCTTTTTTGACGAAAGTGGCCGTCGTGGACAGCATCTTTCAGCTTTAATTGAATTGGCTGTGGCTCAGGATAAAGAGCACCCAGCTGACGATCTAGCGCCCTTATCGGACAACGAGGATGCCTAAAGTTGGCACGTAGACGCAATCGTGGTCGTTCGATTAACGGTATTTTTCTGCTTGATAAACCTCAGGGTCTAACGTCTAACCAGGCTCTGCAGCGGGTTAAAAATCTATTTGATGCAAATAAAGCGGGCCATACAGGAGCTCTGGATCCCTTGGCGACAGGTGTATTACCTATCTGCTTGGGGGAAGCAACCAAATTTAGCCAGTTTCTATTGGACTCCGATAAACACTATTTGAGTACCTTTACGCTGGGTGTGACTACAGAGACCGGTGATAGTGAAGGCGACGTGGTGGTCGAGCACGACGCTGGAGCCGTGACGTTGGCGCAAATAGAAGCTGCGATAGAGGACTTTAGAGGTGAGATCCAACAGGTCCCCTCGATGTATTCTGCGCTCAAGCACAAGGGTCAACCCCTATATAAATTGGCGCGCCAAGGTATTGAGGTTGAGCGGGAGGCCCGCACAATTACTGTACTTGATTTTCAAATTCTCGATTTCCGTCCGGGTCAGCAGGCCTGTTTGGACGTCCAGGTCCATGTCAGCAAAGGCACCTATGTGCGCAGTCTTGCGGAAGATCTGGGTAGAGTTTTGGGCTGTGGTGGGCATGTCAGTGCACTGCGTCGTAATATTGCCGGTCCTTTTGCAGAGTCTGAAACTATGACCCTGCGAGATCTTCAGACCCTGGCTGAAGCGAGTGAGCCAGCCGACTTAGATTATCTTTTAAAGCCGATGGATGTGTCTGTTGCTGACCGTATGGCAGTAGAGTTGACGGCAACCGTAGCCACTTATTTCCAGCTGGGGCAGCCAGTAATGTCGACACAGGCCTTTCGTCACGGGCAAGAAGGGGATATAGTGCGCGTCTTTCGCGAGGGCGGGGCGTTCTTGGGTGTAGCCACGGTTACCGAAGATGGAAGAATCGCCCCGAAAAGACTGGTAGTTGAGGCGGATTAGCAGCTGCTTGGATAGAGGATTTTATGTTAGGTTGTCTGTAAATATGCGCGGGCATCCTGAACTTTTTTAATACGCATATTGGAGTAAGTACCATGGCACTGAGTGCAGAAGAAAAAGCAGTAATCGTTTCAGAGCATGCAACCTGTGAAAATGACACAGGTTCACCTGAAGTTCAGGTTGCTTTGCTAACAGTAAACATCAACAAGCTACAGGGTCACTTTGGTGATCACAAGAAAGATCACCACTCTCGTCGTGGTCTGATTCGTATGGTTAACCAGCGTAGGAAACTGCTCGATTATTTGAAGAGCAAAGATGCTGTGCGTTATCGCATGCTAATTGAGAAGCTTGGTTTACGTCGATAGGTGTTCTCGGTGCGGCTCCTCTGTAATAGAGCGAGCCGTAGTCGTATTTTGGACGCGTAAATAGGCCTATTCTTCCTGTCACTATAATGGCTGATCGAGTTACTTATAGCTGCCATTACTGGTAGCTATAAGTAACCCGAGCAGCGCGTAACTTGACGGTAAGACGGCTCCCTAAGGTAAATAAAAAAGGTAACACTATGACTCCTTTAATTAAGAAATTTAAATACGGTAACCATACCGTAACATTAGAAACAGGCCGTATTGCTCGTCAGGCTTCTGGCGCGGTTTTATGTTCAATTGACAACACCTCGGTACTCTGTACTGTCGTGGGGGCAAGAGAAGCAAAAGCAGGTATGGACTTCTTCCCTCTGGGCGTTCACTACGTAGAGAAAGCCTATGCTGCGGGTAAGATTCCTGGTGGCTTCTTTAAGCGTGAAGGTCGTCCAAACGAGAAAGAAACGTTAACGTCACGTCTTATTGACCGTCCTATTCGGCCGCTTTTTCCCAATGGATTTAAAAATGAAGTGCAGGTTGTCTGTACTGTAATGTCCGCCGAAAAAAATATTGATCCTGATATCGCAGCCATGATCGGCACATCTGCCGCACTGTCTATTTCGGGTATTCCGTTTAACGGCCCCGTCGGCGGCGCTCGGGTCGGTTATACCGCGGAGCAGGGCTATCTGCTAAATCCAACCTATAGTGAGCTGACTGACTCTTTGCTAGATATGGTTGTTGCGGGGACTAAAGACGCAGTATTAATGGTTGAATCTGAAGCCAGTGAGCTGTCGGAAGACATTATGCTGGGCGGCGTACTTTTTGCTCACCAAGAGATGCAGACAGTGATTAGCGTTATTGAAGAGCTCGCTGCTGAGGCGGGTAAGCCGCGCTGGGATTGGCAGATAGAAGAAGAGAATGCTGAGCTCAAAGCGGCATTGAATGACTTAGTTGGCGCAGATTTAGATGCGGCTTACCAAGTCCATGATAAACAGGCGCGCGTGGTTAGCATCAACGCATTGCGCGACCGTGCCAATGAGGCGTTGGTCAGTACCGATGGTCATTCTGCAGAAGACGTCAAAGACTCATTCAAAAAGCTCGAGAAAAATATTGTTCGCGGTCGCATTATTCGTGGCGAGCCAAGAATCGATGGGCGTGACACTAAGAAAGTTCGAGCCATTAATGTTGAGGTCGGTATTCTTGACAAAGTTCATGGTTCATCATTGTTTACGCGTGGTGAGACTCAGGCCATTGTTGCGGCGACTCTAGGGTCAAGCCGTGATGCGCAGATGATTGATGCACTAGAAGGTCGTCGCGACGATCCGTTTATGTTGCACTACAACTTTCCTCCCTACTCGGTAGGTGAATGTGGCCGTGTTGGCTTCACTAGTCGTCGTGAAGTAGGCCACGGTCGTTTAGCGCGTCGCGGCATCAACGCTGTATTGCCTTCTCAGGAAGAATTTCCCTACGCCATCCGAGTCGTATCAGAGATCACTGAATCGAATGGTTCAAGTTCTATGGCCTCTGTTTGTGGTGCAAGCCTGGCATTGATGGACGCCGGTGTGCCACTGAAGGCGCCGGTTGCCGGTATCGCCATGGGTCTGGTTAAAGAAGACGCTGGCTTTGCAGTCCTGACTGATATCTTGGGCGACGAAGATCACCTAGGCGATATGGACTTTAAAGTCGCGGGTACAGCTGCGGGTATCACTGCATTGCAGATGGATATAAAGATTGAAGGTATTACTGAAGAAATCATGGAAATTGCGCTCGAGCAAGCCATGGAAGCGCGTCTGCATATCCTCGATGAAATGAATAAGGTTATTGCTTCAGGCCGTGACGAAGTGGCTGAGACAGCACCGCGCATGGGTATGATGCATATTGACTCGGACAAGATTCGTGACGTTATTGGTAAGGGTGGAGCAACTATCCGTGGCCTGTGTGACGAGCACAATTCAACTATCGATATCACTGATGATGGCGCGGTTAAGATCTACTCTGAAGATACTGAAGGTCTTAATGCTGCAATGGACGCGATTAAAGCAATCGTTGCCGATCCAGAGCCAGGTACTATCTACGATGGTAAGGTTGTCCGTATTGTAGACTTTGGTGCCTTTGTTAACTTTATGCCGGGTACTGACGGTCTGGTGCATATCTCTCAGATTGCTCAGGAACGTGTTGCTAAGGTTTCTGATTACCTGACTGAAGGTCAGGACGTCCGCGTTAAGGTAACAGAGATCGATAATCGCGGCCGTGTGAAGCTGTCTATCAAAGAAGCGCAGATCGAAGAGGGCACGGTCCCTGCAGCGCCTGCTGCTGCCAGCGATGCGACTGAAGAAGCAGCTCCGGAAGCCTAATCTGTTAAGTTGTAGAAAAATCCTCAGCTTTTGGCTGGGGATTTTTTTTGCCCACGAAATGCGCGAGAGACTAGCAGGCCGGTAGAGGACCTAATCAGTTTATTGAGTTAGCGCTCCGTTGAGTCGAACTAGGAACTTCGCGGAACGTTAGCGCCGATGACAAGCCGGGCGCTAGCTGGATGCAAGAGAAAGCAGCTCTGAAGCATGGGAGCGGGTTTGTTCTGTTACCTGCGCACCACCCAGCATGCGGGCCAGTTCTTCGACTCGCTGTGATCGATCTAGGGGCACCATTAATGATTCAGCGCTATTAGTATCAACCACTTTGCTGGCTAGATAATGATGGTGAGCATGCGCCGCTACCTGAGGTTGGTGCGTGACACTAATCACCTGGCCGCGATCACCAAGCTGCTTGAGTAGCTGTCCAACAATGTCTGCCGTGCTGCCGCCAATGCCGACATCCACCTCATCAAAGATCAGGGTAGGAATTTTAGAATGGGCTGCAGCCACAACTTGAATCGCCAGACTGACCCGAGATAGCTCGCCACCAGAGGCAATTTTGGCGAGGGCTTTGTGCGGCTGTCCAGGGTTTGTCGCTAACAAAAACTCGACCTCCTCGAAACCACTGGCACGATATTCACCCGGATCCAAGGGCGACAACTGCACTAATAATTCGGCGCCTTCCATACTCAGTCGCTGCAACTGTTCATTGATTCCCGCAGCCATAGTGGTTGAGCCCTGTTGGCGTGCGGCGCTAAGTTTTTGCGCCGAGTTTTCATACTGCATGGCTAGGTCGGCAACCTGCTCTTGCAGCGCGTCGATACTCTCACCACCATCCTGCAGTCCTTGAAGCTCGCTCTCTAGCACGTTTAGCATTTCACTCAGTTGATCGGCATTAACTCGATGCTTTCGGGCTAGCTGAAAAATCAGCGCTAGCTGTTCCTCCACCAATGCAAGGCGTTGTGGGTCAGCTTCAAAACGATCGATATGGTTTTCAATCTCGCGGGTTGCCTCTTCGATTTGAATTAGGCCGCCCTCTAGCAGTTCTTCGGCATTACTCAGCGCCTCAGGTTTGTGCTTGAGACCCGTCAAAATCGAGAGGGCTCGATTTAAACTGTCACGCACATTGGCGCCTTCATTCTGGTCGCAGATAGCTAAGAGGCTATGGCTGTCCTGCAGAATCTGCTCGGCATTTGCTAGAGTCTGCTGCTCAATTTCTAGCTTGGCCAGGGATGTGGGCTCTAAGTCGATCTGTGTTAGCTCATTGACTTGAAAGAGCAATAGGTCTTTGCGAGCCGTTAATTCATCAGAGCGCTCAAGTAATCCGGTGAGTTTTTTGTGTGCGGCATGCCAGTCTCTAAAGTTACTTGCAACCTGTGAGGCCAAGTCAGTAGCATTGGTATATTCATCTAACAGGCGACGATGAGTTTCACGGCGCAGCAGTGATTGATGTTCATGCTGGCTGTGAATATCACTGAGCATATCGCCGAGCTGCTGCAGCTGCTGCATAGTGCAGCTCTGGCCGTTGATATAGCCTCGAGAGCGACCTTCAACTGTATATATCCGTCTCAGAATACATTCACCGTCGGCCGAAAAGTCATGGTTGCTCAGCCAAGCTTTAGCATCTTCAATGGTATCAATGGCAAAGGTTGCGGTAATTTCCGCACGATCTTTGCCATGGCGAATGGTGCCAGTATCGGCTCGGTCGCCCAGCGCCATACCCAAGGCATCTAGAACCAGAGACTTACCTGCACCGGTTTCCCCGGTGATTGCGGTAGTACCGCCAGAAAACTCAATTTCGAGCGATTCCACTAGCGTGTAATTATTAATATTGATTGATAGCAGCACTGTTTTTAACCAATAGACTTTGACCTAGGTTTATACAGAACAGAATGCGATTACGCAATCGGTTGAAACTCAATAGTTTGCCCCCATATATATAAACACAGAAAATGTAATGGTCCAATGGATCAATCCCGTTAATAACAGAGTAAGGAGTTGGCGTGTCTGACGAAACCAACAAAGACGATAAGGCCGCGGTAAATGACGATCAAGAGGCTCCAATTTCAACCTTGGATGAGGCAAATGCTGGCATTGAAGCCGAGTTGCTAGATGAGCTAGCTCAGGAGTCAGAGGTTTCAGAGGCTGAGCAATTGCAGGAGCAGGTTGCCGCAGCCAAAGACCAGGTATTACGCGTGCAGGCGGAGATGCAAAATTTACGTCGTCGCGCCGAGCGAGATGTTGAAAACGCCCACAAATATGCCCTAGATAAGTTTGCTCCGGCACTTTTACCCGTGGTCGATAATCTTGAGCGAGCGCTGGCGGCCATTGATAGTGAAGATGCGGCGCAAAAGTCAGTGGCTGAAGGCATTGAGCTAACCCTTAAGACCTTTGTCGAGGTGTTGACGCGACACAAGGTGGAAGTGGTTGATCCGGCGGGTCAGCCATTTGATGCCGAGCTGCATCAGGCGGTCAGTGCTGTACCGAATCCCGATCTTGAGCCCAATACGGTGATGGATGTATTTCAAAAGGGCTACACGCTAAATGGTCGTTTGCTTAGACCAGCGATGGTGGTGGTAGCCAAGCAAGCTTAAGAAAAATGGCTTATTAATCAGTGTGCCCCTTGAAACTATGAAAATTGCATCCATATCTAGGGCAAGCAAGAACATAAACAGATAACCCTGGCGACAGGCATTAAAGACAAGTGACGGAGAGCGAGAAAATGGGAAAAATTATCGGAATTGATTTGGGTACGACCAACTCATGTGTTGCGGTACTCGAAGGCGATAAGCCCAAAGTAATTGAAAACTCAGAGGGTGCACGGACAACGCCTTCTGTAGTGGCTTACACGGAAGATGGTGAGATTCTAGTAGGTCAGTCGGCTAAGCGTCAGGCTGTCACCAATCCACAAAATACAGTTTACGCGGTTAAGCGCTTGATCGGTCGTCGTTTTGAAGACGATGCGGTACAAAAAGACATAAAGATGGTGCCTTACAAAATTGTTAAGGCCGATAATGGTGATGCATGGGTCGAAATCAAAGGCGATAGCAAAGCTGCGCCACAGGTTTCTGCTGAAATTCTTAAGAAAATGAAGAAGACAGCTGAAGATTACTTAGGTGAGGCAGTCACAGAGGCGGTTATTACTGTGCCGGCTTACTTCAATGATTCACAGCGCCAGGCCACGAAAGATGCCGGCCGCATTGCGGGTCTCGATGTTAAGCGTATTATCAACGAGCCAACGGCAGCCGCACTGGCCTACGGTATAGATAAAACACCGGGCGACTCAGTGGTTGCGGTCTATGACCTGGGTGGTGGTACTTTTGATATCTCCATCATCGAAATCGCCGATGTTGATGGCGAAAAGCAGTTTGAAGTGTTGGCGACTAATGGTGATACATTCCTCGGTGGTGAAGACTTTGACATGCGGTTGATAGAGTATTTATCCACTGAATTCAAGTCTGATAGCGGCATTGATATTCATGGTGACCCACTGGCCATGCAGCGCCTTAAAGAGGCTGCTGAAAAGGCTAAGATTGAACTGTCATCCAGCTCTCAGACCGAAGTTAACCTGCCTTATATCACTGCCGATGCCACAGGGCCTAAGCATCTGGTTGTTAAGTTGACTCGCGCCAAGCTTGAGTCATTGGTTGAGAATCTTGTTGAGCGTACATTAACGCCGCTTAAGCTGGCTCTAAAAGATGCTGGTAAGTCCACCTCTGAAATAGATGAAATTATCTTGGTCGGTGGTCAGACGCGTATGCCACTAGTGCAGGAGAAAGTTACTGCGTTCTTTGGCAAAGAGCCCCGTAAAGATGTGAATCCTGATGAAGCAGTTGCCGTTGGTGCTGCCTTGCAGGGTGCGGTTCTGTCTGGCGATGTTACTGATGTACTCTTGTTGGACGTAACACCGCTGAGCCTGGGTATTGAAACTATGGGTGGTGTTGCCACGCCGGTGATTGAGAAGAATACGACGATACCGACCAAAAAGTCGCAGATTTTCTCAACCGCCGATGATAACCAAAATGCAGTGACTATTCATGTGGTGCAGGGCGAGCGCAAGCAGGTTGCAGCCAACAAATCACTTGGCCGCTTTGATCTGTCAGATATTCCCTCTGCACCTCGCGGTACGCCGCAGATCGAAGTCACCTTTGATATTGACGCCAACGGTATTCTCAACGTAGGTGCTAAGGATAAGGCAACAGGCAAAGAGCAATCGATTGTGATTAAAGCTTCGTCAGGCCTTTCTGATGAAGAAATCGATGCAATGGTTAAAGATGCTGAGGCCAATGCTGCGGAAGATGAGAAATTTGGCGAATTGGTTCAGGCGCGGAACACTGCGGATGGCCTGGCTCATACCGCCAAGAAGACGCTTGAAGAAGCTGGCGACAAGGCAACTGAGGAAGAAAAGACTGCCATTGAAGCGGGTATTAAGCAGGTCGAAGAGGCGGTTCAGGGCGACGACAAAGACGCCATTGATGAAGCCTCTAAGGTTCTGACTGAAGCTTCCTCTGGCTTAGCTCAGAAGCTCTATGCAGAACAGACCGCCGGCGAGCAAACAGCTGAGGGCGAGCAAGCTGCTGGTGACGATGCCATGGACGCTGAGTTTGAGGAAGTTAAAGAAGAAGAGAAAGAAGAGAAAGCAGAGAAAGAAGACAGTAAGTAACTGTAAGCTGTTTTCTCGAAGTGTATTAGGCGCGGGCTCTGTTCCGCGCCTAGTCATATTAGTACTAGGGAAAAGTAACAAGTTATGGCCAAACGTGATTATTACGAAGTATTGGGTGTTAGTAAGGGTGCCTCTGAGCAAGAGGTAAAAAAGGCATTCCGTCGCATCGCGATGAAGTTCCACCCTGACCGCAACTCAGACGATAAAGACTCGGACGAGAAATTCAAAGAAGCTCAAGAAGCTTACGAAATTCTGGGCGATGAAGACAAAAAGGCGGCCTACGACCGCTTTGGTCATGCTGGCGTGGATGGTAATGCTGGCGGTGGCGGTGGCGGTGGCGCTGGTTTTAGTGATGTATTCGGTGACGTGTTTGGGGATATTTTTGGTGGCAGCGGCGGTGGTCGAGGTCGTGCAGGCCCAGCGCGCGGATCTGACTTGCGCTACGACTTACAGTTGGATTTAGAAGATGCCGTAAAAGGCAAGACCGTACAAATTGATGTGCCCACCATGAGCCAATGTGAGCCCTGTGACGGTTCCGGTGCCCGCAAGGGTTCTTCGCCTGTAACCTGTACCACTTGTGGGGGTGTTGGCCAGGTGCGTATGTCGCAAGGCTTTTTCTCAGTACAGCAGGCCTGCCCTAAATGTCGCGGCCGAGGCCAGATGATTTCTGATCCCTGTGGCGAATGTCATGGTCAGGGGGTTAAAGAGGAGCGAAAAACCTTGTCGGTGAAGATTCCTGCGGGCGTGGACACGGGAGACCGTATTCGCTTGGCGGACAAGGGTGAGGCCGGACCCCAGGGTGGTCCTAACGGTGATCTGTATGTAGAGATGCATGTTCGCAGCCATGCTATATTCGTAAGGGACGGTGCTAACCTGCACTGTGAGGTGCCGATTAGTTTTTCTCAGGCAGGGCTAGGGGGTGAACTGGGTGTTCCGACATTGTCTGGCAAGGTGAAATTAAAAATCCCAGCTGAGACTCAGAGCGGCAAGCTGTTCCGTTTGCGAGGCAAGGGGGTTGCCCCAGTTCGCGGTGGCGCAACGGGCGACCTGCTGTGCAGAGTTATTCTTGAAACGCCGATCAATCTCAGTCCAGAACAAAAAGACTTACTTGAACAGTTTGATAAGAGCCTTGCGGGAAAAAGTAAACATTCCCCTCGCACCGAGAGCTGGTTTAATGGGGTCAAGAAATTCTTCGATAACCTAACTGGTTGAGAGTAAAATATCGACCTTAAAGCGTGAATAACGGAGGGGTTCCACCATGAGCAAGATTGCAATAACCGGCGCTGGCGGCCGCATGGGTAAAACCTTGATCGAAGCGATATTGGCGACAGATGGAGTCGACTTAACGGCGGCCCTTGAGCGTCCAGACAGCGCGTTAATAGGTATTGACTCAGGTGAGTTGGCGGGTATTGGGCGCAATAATCTGGCGGTAATAGGCTCGTTAGATGATGCCGCTCAGTTTGATGTGCTCATAGACTTCAGTCTGCCCGCTGTCACTGCAGCGAACGCCAAATTTTGTGCTGTCAATGGTAAGAAAATGGTCATAGGCACCACCGGACTCGATCAATCACAATTACAACAGGTTAAAGAGACTAGTCAAAGCAGTGCACTTTGTATGGCGTCTAATTATGCCGTGGGTGTCAATCTTGTTTTTAAGCTTGCCGAACTTGCCGCATCAGTGCTTGGTGACGATGTCGATATCGAAATTAGCGAAGCTCACCATAGGCACAAAATTGATGCACCCTCTGGGACAGCGCTGTCGCTTGGTGAGTCTGTCGCTGGCGCCCTTGGGCGCGATTTAAAAGACGTTGCTGTGTACAGTCGTGAGGGCCAAACTGGCGCTAGAGATCGTCAAACTATTGGCTTTTCCACGGTGCGAGCAGGAGACATAGTGGGTGACCATACCGTGCTGTTTGCCGCAGACGGCGAGCGGATAGAGATCACGCATAAGGCGTCTAGTCGAATGGCCTTTGCACGCGGGGCAGTCCGTGCCGCGATTTGGTTGGAAGACAAAGAGTCTGGTTTCTTTGATATGCAAGACGTTCTTGCCCTGCGTTAAAGAGGTAAAATTTTAACCGACAGTGATGGACACAATAGGGCTTCTTCCATACAATGCTCTCCTAACACCGCTGCACTAAGCGGTCTCGTTCCGAGAGGTTAGGCCACAGCAGAATATTCCATATAAGCGAGATGAGACCATGAGTTTCATCTCGCTTTTTTGCAAATATTCACCGGTGACTGCAGTACTATTCGGATTTTTCTGATTAACTATTTAGGAGGTTGTGTGATTTCCCAGACTCGCCGGGAAGCCGTACTTGCGCTAGCAGACGGAACAATTTTCAGGGGCACTGCAATTGGAGCAGATGGACTCTCTGTTGGAGAAGTCGTCTTTAACACAGCCCTCTCGGGGTATCAGGAAATTCTCACTGATCCCTCATATGCTCGCCAGATTGTTACTCTTACTTATCCCCATATCGGCAATGTCGGTGTCAATAAGGAGGATGAAGAATCCGATCAGATCTGGGCGGCAGGACTGGTTATTCGCGACTTGCCACTATTGGCTTCAAACTTCCGAAGCGAACAAAACCTCGATGACTACCTAAAAGAAAAAGGTATTCTGGGTATCGCCGATATCGACACCCGCAAACTAACTCGCATACTGCGCGAAAGTGGCGCTCAGAGTGGTTGCATTATGGCGGGCCAAGTTAGTGACGAGCAGGCACTTGCTGCAGCCAGAGAATTTGCGGGCCTCAAAGGCATGGACCTCGCCAAAGAAGTGACGACTCCCCACACCTACCAGTGGTCAGAGCATAGCTGGGAGCTAGGTGTTGGCCATAAAATCCAAGCGCCAAGCAGCACCAAATATAAAGTCGTCGCTTACGACTACGGGGTAAAACGCAATATTCTACGTATGCTCGTCGATCGCGGCTGCGAACTCATTGTAGTGCCAGCACAGACGCCAGCGGCAGATGTGCTGGTAATGAATCCAGATGGTGTATTCCTGTCCAACGGCCCCGGTGATCCAGAGCCTTGCGACTATGCGATTAAGGCGATTACTGAGATTCTCGAAATCGACATTCCTGTTTTTGGTATCTGTCTGGGCCATCAGCTACTCGCACTGGCCTCCGGTGCTAAAACTACAAAGATGAAGTTTGGCCACCATGGAGCCAACCATCCGGTTGAAGATCTTGAGAAAAATGTGGTTATGATCACCAGTCAAAACCATGGTTTCTCTGTTGACGAAGCCAGTCTGCCCGCGAACCTGATTGCCACGCACCGCTCGTTATTTGATGGGTCGCTTCAGGGAATTCACCGTACAGATAAACCAGCCTTTAGCTTCCAGGGTCACCCTGAAGCGAGCCCTGGCCCCCATGAAGCAGCAGTGCTGTTTGACCACTTTATCGAATTAATGGAAGCCAAACGCTAGGCGCTTGCGGAGACGACATGCCAAAAAGAACTGACATAAAAAGCATACTCATACTTGGCGCTGGCCCAATTATCATTGGTCAGGCCTGTGAGTTTGACTACTCCGGAGCCCAGGCCTGTAAGGCACTTCGAGAAGAAGGCTTTCGAGTAATTCTAGTTAACTCCAATCCAGCAACAATTATGACCGATCCGGCCATGGCTGACGCGACCTACATTGAGCCAGTCGAGTGGCGCACCGTAGCGCGGATTATCGAAAAGGAACGCCCCGATGCCTTGCTGCCCACCATGGGTGGCCAGACTGCACTGAACTGCGCACTGGACCTAGCTAAGCAAGGCGTTCTAGGCGAGTTCGGCGTAGAGATGATCGGGGCCAATGCCGATGCCATAGACAAAGCCGAAGATCGCGAGCGTTTTGATAGGGCCATGAAAGCCATTGATTTGGATACCCCAAATTCCGGCATAGCCCACAGCTTAGAAGAAGCCATTCAGGTCTCAGACCGTTTTGGCTTCCCCTGTGTTATACGTCCCTCCTTTACTATGGGTGGTTCCGGCGGCGGTATTGCCTACAATCGTGAAGAATTTGAAACCATCTGCCGACGTGGATTGGATCTTTCCCCAACTAATGAGTTGTTGATTGATGAATCTCTGATCGGCTGGAAAGAGTTTGAAATGGAAGTGGTTCGCGACCGCAAAGACAACTGTATTATTGTCTGCGCCATCGAAAACCTAGATCCCATGGGCATTCACACCGGTGACTCAATCACCGTTGCTCCAGCGCAAACACTCACCGACAAAGAATACCAAATCATGCGTAATGCCTCGATCAAGGTATTGCGAGAGATCGGTGTAGAAACCGGCGGCTCCAACGTACAGTTTGCGGTTAATCCAGATGACGGTCGACTGATTGTGATCGAGATGAACCCCAGAGTATCCCGTTCATCCGCCCTAGCTTCAAAAGCCACCGGTTTCCCCATTGCACGCATAGCCGCGAAGTTGGCAGTAGGCTACACCCTCGACGAATTGCAAAATGAAATCACTGGCGGTGCTACCCCGGCTTCATTTGAGCCAAGCATCGATTATGTAGTAACCAAGATCCCACGTTTTGCCTTCGAGAAATTTGACCAGGCAGACCAGAGTTTAACCACACAGATGAAATCTGTGGGCGAAGTCATGGCCATTGGTCGCACCTTTCAAGAATCCATGCAAAAAGCCTTGCGCGGTCTCGAAGTGGGCGTTGCAGGCTTTGACCCAGTGCTCGACGTTGAAGATGAAAACGCTGCGGCAGTATTGAGGCAACAGCTTGCAGTGGCGGGCCCAGATCGTATTTGGTATATCGCCGATGGCTTCCGCCAGGGCATGAGCGTCGAACAAATTTTTGAAGTCACCAAGGTTGACCGCTGGTTTCTCGTACAGATTGAAGATCTAATAAAAGACGAGATGAGCCTGCAGGGCACCGCACTGACAAACCTGACTAAGCAGTCCCTCTATTACCTCAAGCGTAAAGGTTTTGCCGACCGTCGTCTGGCCGACATTTTAGGCTGCAGCGAAACAGCCATGCGCGAAGTGCGCTACGGCTTTGATCTTCATCCGGTGTACAAGCGCGTTGATACCTGCGCTGCCGAGTTCGCCACAGACACCGCGTACATGTACTCCACCTATGAAGAAGAGTGCGAAGCGCGGCCCAGTAACAAAGACAAGATAATGATACTAGGTGGCGGCCCCAATAGGATTGGTCAGGGCATCGAATTTGATTACTGCTGTGTCCATGCCGCACTGGCCATGCGAGAAGATGGTTACGAAACCATTATGGTCAACTGTAATCCAGAGACCGTATCTACTGATTACGACACCTCAGACCGACTATTCTTCGAGCCAGTCACTTTAGAAGATGTTCTAGAAATTGTGCGCGTGGAAAAGCCTAAAGGCGTGATTGTGCAGTTTGGTGGCCAAACGCCACTGAAACTAGCCCGTGCACTTGAAGCTGCCGGTGTTCCCATTGTAGGTACTACCCCAGATGCCATTGATCGCGCCGAAGATCGCGAACGCTTCCAGAAAATGATCAAGAAGCTCGACCTCTTGCAGCCACGCAATGCGACAGCGCGCAGTGCAGACCAGGCTGTAGAACTCGCCAAAGAAATTGGCTATCCCCTCGTCGTGCGCCCTTCCTATGTACTGGGTGGCCGTGCCATGGAAATCGTCTACAAAGAAGATGAGCTGCGCCATTACATGAAGACCGCCGTGAAGGTGTCTGACGACAGCCCCGTGCTCCTTGACTTCTTCCTGCCCAATGCCATTGAGATGGATGTAGACGCGGTCTGTGACGGCGAACAGGTGGTTATTGGCGCGATTATGCAGCATATCGAGCAAGCGGGCATTCACTCCGGTGACTCGGCCTGTTCACTGCCACCTTACAGCCTCAGCGACGAGACGCAGAATGATATGCGTGAAGTGTGTCGCAAGATGGCGGTCGAGCTCGGAGTGCGTGGTCTAATGAACGTGCAGCTGGCTCTGCAAGACGGAAAGATCTATGTGATCGAGGTTAATCCTCGCGCCTCGCGCACTGTGCCCTTTGTGTCTAAGTGTATTGGAGCCTCGCTGGCAAAGGTGGCAGCTCGTTGTATGGTCGGTCAGACGCTCAAGTCACAGAACTTCACCAAAGAAATTATCCCACCTTATTTCAGTGTTAAAGAGGCGGTGTTTCCGTTTAATAAATTTCCGGGTATTGATCCGATTCTTGGGCCAGAGATGAAATCTACCGGTGAAGTAATGGGCGTGGGTGAGACCTTTGGTGAGGCGTATGGCAAAGCAGAGCTGGGCGCTAGCGATAAAATTCCGTCCAATGGTACTGCCTTTATCAGTGTTCGAGAGCGCGACAAAGATCAGATTCCAGCACTGGCGACCAAGCTAAGCGATCTCGGTTTCACGTTGATTGCGACCAAGGGGACGGCGAAGACTATTGCCGATGCCGGTATTGAGGTTCAGCTAGTCAATAAGGTTAAAGAAGGTCGGCCTCATATAGTCGATATGATTAAGAGTGACAAAATCACTTTAATTATTAATACTACAGAGGGCCGTCAGGCAATCGCTGACTCCTCAACGATTCGCTCCAATGCTGAACAGCATCGAGTGTATTACACTACCACCATGGCCGGCGGTAGCGCGGTATGTGAAGCCCTAGTGTTTGCCAATAGGACTGGTAGTAATATAAAAGTGCGCAGCCTACAGTCGCTGCACAAGGAAATTAGCTAATGCAAAAAGACGTAATGACAGTAGAGGGCGAAGCCGCCCTGCGGACAGAATTAGATCATCTGGTTAAAGTCGTGCGTCCCGGCATAATCGAATCCATCGCCACCGCTCGCGAGCACGGCGACCTAAAAGAAAATGCCGAATACCACGCCGCCCGTGAACAGCAAAGCTTCGCCGAAGGCCGCATCCAGGCCATCCAAAGCAAACTGTCTTACTCACAGGTAGTCGACATCTCAAAAATTCCCCAGGGTGACCGCGTAATCTTCGGGTCCACCGTGACCATGATTAATCTAGATACCGACACCAAGGTAACCTACCGTATCGTGGGTGACGATGAAGCCAGCGTTAAAGAAGGCAAGATTTCTTACCAGTCACCTATCGCCCGCGCCATGATCAGCAAGGAGATTGGTGACATTGTTGTGGTAAAAGCGCCGAGCGGCGATGTGGAATATGAAATTGATGGCGTGGTCTACGTTACTAAGTGATATCTTAGAATGGCCGCCTTATCTGGATAGAAATTTTTTTAAATTAGTACTCCCCGCGCTCCCCTCAAAGATTTTTAATCCATTTCCAGTGCACGAGAGCTAGCTGTTGATGCGTAGCAAAAATACCATCAAGGCTTTTTGCGCATGCAAGCGATTCTCGGCTTCATCCCACACCACTGAAATCTTCTCATCTTCCATTAGCTCAGCAGAGACTTCTTCACCTCTATGGGCTGGCAGGCAATGCATAAACAGTGCGTTATCGGCGGCATGCGCCATCAGCGTATGGTCCACCTGAAAGCCTGCAAAGTGCTTTAAACGCTCTTCTTGTTCTGCTTCTTGACCCATTGAAGAGAACACATCTGTGGTCACTAAATCGGCCCCGCTCGCGGCTAAGATAGGATCATTGCTAATGTTTAGGCGACTGCCGGCTTCTGCCACTAGTTCTGCATTGGCCTCATAGCCCACAGGTGTGGCGATCTGTAATTTGAAGTCGAACTGGATGGCAGCGTTGATCCATGAACTACACATATTGTTGCCATCACCAATCCAGGCAACGGTTTTACCTTTGATAGGTCCGCGGTGCTCGATAAAGGTTTGCACGTCAGCAAGTAATTGGCAGGGGTGATATTCATCGGTCAGCGCATTGATGACGGGCACTTTAGAATAGGCTGCAAAACGCTCGACGATCGCCTGACCATGGGTACGAATCATCACAATATCGACCATGCGCGACAGTACTCGAGCGGAGTCTTCAATCGGTTCGCCGCGGCCTAACTGGGTATCATTGGGTGACAGGAAGATGGCATCGCCACCCAGCTGTGCCATGCCAGCTTCAAAAGAGACGCGAGTTCGGGTGGATGACTTTTCAAAAATCATACCTAATACTTTGCCCTTAAAAACAGGTTCCTGGCGGCCTTCACGTTTGGCTGCTTTCATTTCAATCGCTAGTTCAATTACCTGCGCTAATTCAGCAGGGCTCAAATCACGCAATGAGAGGAAATGTCTAATCGCCATAAGAGGTTAGTCCTGTGTAAAGTCTTTGATAAGCGGTGTAAGAATGGCCAACACCTGATCAGCTTGGTCATCGGTCATGATAAAGGGCGGTAGTAATCGAATAACTGTATCAGCCGTGACATTAATAATTAACCCGGCCGTCATGGCTGCAGAAAATAATGATTTGCAGGGCTTGTTGAGCTCAATGCCAATCATGCAGCCTTTGCCGCGAATCTCAACCACATGCTCAATACCAGCCAGTGCCGTTTTAAAGCTAGCCATTATTCTATCGCCCAACACTGCGGCTCTTTCGATGAGGTGGTCATCTTGTAGCGTATTAATGGTAGCGAGTGCAGCGGCACAAGCCAGCGGATTGCCGCCAAATGTAGAGCCATGGTTGCCGGGCTGCATTAACTGGGCTGCTTCGCCATGGGCCAGGCAAGCCCCAATTGGAACACCGTTGCCGAGGCCTTTTGAAGTGGTCACCACATCGGGAATAATTCCGCTGTGCTGGAAGTAAAAATATTTGCCGGTGCGACCATTACCAGTCTGCACTTCATCGAGCATTAACAGCCAGCCACGTTGGTCACAAAACTCACGTAACTGCCTTAGGTATCCAGTACTGGCCAGGCGAACGCCACCTTCGCCCTGAATAGGCTCAACCAGGATTGCGCAGATGTCAGTATTATTGTCGGCGACTATTTTGAGTGATTCCATATCATTAAACGGCGCGCGAGCAAATCCCCTCACCAGTGGTTCAAATCCAGCCTGCACTCGGCGCCCGCCCGAAGCACTCAATGTTGCTAACGTGCGCCCGTGGAAGGCGTTGTCCATAACCAGAATGGTGGGCAGTTTAATACCTTTTTTATGGCCGTGAAGTCGAGCTATCTTTAGCGCAGCTTCGTTGGCCTCAGCGCCAGAATTACCAAAAAAGACGTTACTCATTCCCGACGCTGTACAAAGCTTGTCGGCGAGCATCTCCTGATTTGGAATGGAGAAATAGTTTGAACAATGCGTCAGCAACCCTGCTTGCTCTGCGATGGCCTTAGCCACAGAGGGGTGGGAGTGCCCTAGCCCGCAAACGGCGATACCAGAAAGCGCGTCGAGGTACTTGTTACCCTGTGCGTCCCATAGCCAAGCGCCTTCGCCTTTAACGAGCGCGATACTTGGCGTTCCGTAGGTATTCATTAATGCGTCTGTGGCCATAAGATTACTCGATTTCCTACTAATAAGTTAGCAAAAACACTTTCTACCTAAATAAAAAAAGGCAGCTAGGCTGCCCACGGATCATATCAATGACAAATAGTATCGCGGTTTATTTGAGCTGGCAACCAGTGGCTTTAAACAAGGCCCCTGTTCTAGCCCTGATCTTTGCGATAACGCTGGTGATTGACCCATGCCCAGAGTCCAGTAATGGCCAAAATACACAGTAATAGGCCAACTATATCAATAAATAATACCCCCGCATCGCCGAAGAATCGACCGCTGTGTAAATCTAATATTAGGGTTTCCATAGAGATACTGCTGCTAAGTCCCTGGACCTTCAAATATTCTTTTAAAGCCCGCGGCAGTGGCCTAGGCGCAGTATTGCTCGACGGCAGGATTATGGAGGTGGGCGTTACAGTCAATCTGTCGGCGTCAAAGGCGAAGACGTCAGAGATGCCGTGCAGATAGACTGTATTATTGTGCACGGTAATCGATGAAATATCCTCAGGCAAGCCCTGAAGGCGCGTAAACTTTTCTATCAATTGACCCTGAGCGGTAAGCATAATAAGTGCATCGTCACAAAGCGCTAAAATTTGTTGTTCAAACTCAGCCACGGAGAGCAGTGGCGGCTTGCACTGGGCTATTACTTGGTTACCTAAGAAAAGCTTACTGTCGTCAGCCTGATAGAGCCAGTTCCCCGCATTTAATTCAAAGCCATGGTTGGCGGCGGGCTCTAAGCCATACCAAGATAGCAGCCAGTCACTTGAAAGTTTGCTATTACTGAGCTTTAAACCGACGGAGTGGTTTAACGCAAAGCCGCTGAGCGCCAAAAATATCACCATAAAAAAAAGTGACAGGCCAATGCGGCGATGCCAGCGTAAATTTAAAATAATCGACTTTTTAATATTCAAGTGGAATCTCTACTTTGGGTCACCTGTGCATGATAATACAAAGCCAACGCGGCGACCTTATTAACCGCCCACACTGATAATGTGGCCCCGGTAATACCATCTATGGATTGGTCTAATCTATTGTTATCAGTCAAAGCCGCACCCAGGTACTGTTTGGTGTAAGCGGAGTAGCGCACTTCACCACCACGACTTTCCCTGTAAGCGAGAATTTTAACCCTAGCGATTTCATTATCAGTGACAACGACTCCGATAGTGATAGGCATCTCCTTGCCAATCTCTTCAAGTATCCACGCGGTTGTTAGATCAAATTGATGGTAGCGGACCCTCAATCCCTTGACCGGTCGACCAAGTATCACCTTAGCGTTCTCACGGATATCGTCCGTTAACCAGAGTACTTTTGCGTTAGGCTGCTGCTGAAATACCTCGGCAATAAAATCTGGTCCAGACTGAAAAAAACCTTTGGCTATCACCAGTGGTGAGGTCAAAGAGGTTAGTAGTACAGACCCCATTAGTATCAGGGATTTTAGAGTTTTTTTATTCATTTAAACCGATTTGATTAGAAAGAATAGCCTAAGCCCAAGTTGACCCCATCGTAGCCTTTTTCTCCCGGAGCGTCCTGATTTTGATAATCAAACTTAAACACAACATTGGGGTGCAGCCAGTAGTTGATACCCACATCAAGTTGAGTGATCTCAGAATCAGTATTGCTTGCTGCGGTATTATCCCACGCACTGTAGCGCGCAAACAATCCCAGTTTTTCATTTAGCTTGAATGATGGCTCTATATACATTCCTGTCTGTTCATCGGCGCCCATTTTAGTAGTGTTAATGGCGTCGTCAAAATCCCATTGAGCATAAAGTGCTCGCAGTTGGAAATTATCTCGTATCCAAGCTACGTGTGCTTCGAAAAGTGTCCCATCGATGGCTACCCCTTCACCCTGCCGCACGTCTGATTGATGCTGAAATGAGGCAGCAATTTCAAGTCCTGGAATCGCAGTATATTTAATGCGTCCAGTAAAGGCCATATCGTCCGCTTTGGCTTGAGCAACTTTCTGACGGCCATCTCTAGGCTTGTGTTTCCCTTCAGGAATATACAGGCCCGAGTGAGCGGCTAGGTCGTAGCTAAGACCTTCGGTGATCTCACCATTTATAGCGGCGCCAGCTTCCCACCATGTTGCAGGAATAATATTTTTCTCAACATTGTTGCGCTCAGTGCCGTAAAACGTGTTGGGCTCATGAGTCTCATTGATTACCCCGATGGGCATTAAAAATAGACCTGCTTTGGCGGTAAGATTTTCAGTCGCATCCCATTCTATATAGGCCTGCTCGAGCTCAACCTCTCCAGGATGGCCGTTTCCAGAAAGACTGTGCTCGACTTCTAGTTCAGAGAAGAAGCGAATGCTGTCAGTGAATTGGTGGCCGGTAAACATAACGAAGCGGTGAAAATCGATAGCATCTTTGGTCGAAGATGAGTCGTCTTTCTCTAAGTTATTGTAATGAACCTCGCCATAACCGCCGAAAGTTGTCTTTTTAGAGGCAGTGGGGGTCGCTGAAAATCGCTCTACTGCAGAAATAGTCGCTTCCGTTTTGATGTCAGTTTCTTGCAACTGACCTTTGAGCTCTGCAATTTCTTGCTGCTGATCCTGAATTAATTGCCACATTTTTTCAAGGCTGGGTGTTTCTGCTTGCGCTGCTGCGCTTAGGTTCAGGCCAATTACTAGGGCTAGTAGCTTTTTGTTCATTGCGAACTCTCAAAAGGTAAAGTTAAAAATGCATGTTAAGTTGGAGTGCAACTATAACCGCAACTAAATGCAAATGCAAATCGCTCTCATTTACATTACCGAGAGTAAGCGCCTGCAGACTAATCTAAGTGGCCTGAAGAAATAAATAATCTGTAGCTATGTCAGACTGGCACTTAAACAGGTAACATTACTGTTTATTAAGTAATTCGATTTTAGAGGCCGGTAACAATGGACATTATGGAAACTATCCGCGATCAGGTGGAAAACAATTCAGTACTGTTATACATGAAAGGCTCACCTAATCAGCCGCAATGTGGCTTTTCTTCGCGCACTGTGCAGGCGCTCATGGGCTGTGGTCAGCGCTTTGCCTATGTGGATATTCTGACTAACCCTGAAATTCGCGCCAATTTGCCAGCCTATGGCAACTGGCCTACCTTCCCGCAGCTTTGGGTTGGCGGTGAGCTCGTTGGCGGTTGCGATATCATTACCGACATGCACGATAAAGGTGAATTAAAGCCGATGATTGATGAAGCTCTCGGTGATCAAGCCGAACAGGAAACGGTTAGCGACGCCTAACTTCTGATCGTACTACCCGTAACTGGGCCATCTGAATTACTAATCTCAGTCCCGTCCTATCAGAACGATAAAATATTTTTATTGGCTGATAGTAGGGAGTCATGGGACTATCTTCGCGCAATCTCATTCCTTTACAAATAAATCACAGGAGCACTTTAATGGGTGTATTAGTTGGCAGGTCAGCACCTGACTTTACCGCAGCAGCAGTGACTGGAAGCGGCGAAATTATTGAAAATTTTAACTTGGCAGAGAGTATTAAAGGCAAGAAAGCAGTCATTTTCTTTTACCCTTTAGATTTCACCTTTGTCTGCCCATCCGAATTGATCGCATTTGATCACCGTTATGCAGAATTTCAAAGCCGCGGTGTTGAGGTCATTGGTGTTTCAATTGACTCACAGTTCTCACACAATGCCTGGCGTAACACGGCTATTAACGATGGAGGCATTGGCGCGGTAAAATATACGTTGGTTGCTGATGTTAAGCATGAAATATGCAAGGCCTACGATATTGAACATCCTGAGGCTGGCGTTGCTTTCCGCGCGTCTTTTCTTGTCGATGAAGGCGGTATGGTTCGTCATCAGGTTGTTAATGATCTGCCTCTTGGCCGCAATGTCGATGAGATGCTGCGTATGGTCGACGCGCTGAGTTTTCACACTGAGCACGGTGAAGTATGCCCTGCCGGTTGGAATCGTGGTGACGCAGGCATGAAAGACACCACAGCAGGTGTTGCAGAATACTTGGCGGAGCATGCTGGCGCGCTCTAATGGGTCAGTTGTAATAGGCACCGTTCAAACCCCGCACCCAAGGCGCGGGGTTTTTTATCTGGCAGGGACACTAAAATAAGAGCTCAGCGGCAAGTCTTACACTAGGAAAATTTATACGGTTCGCCGACTTTTCCATGGCCGTCTGATCTCATCATGCTTGACGGTAAACTGGCCTGTTTTTCGGTCTTCTAATAAGTAGTTCAGAGCGAGCTCGATGACCGGAAAAGCCAGCTCATCCCAAGGAATGTCGTCTTCACTAAAGAGAGCGACTTCCGAGGACTCCGAGCTTGGCCCAAATATAGGCTCGGCCAGTTCGCCGCGATAAAATACATAAACTTGGTTTATCTGAGGGATATCGAAAAGGCCATATAATTGTGTGTTGATCACCATGGCATTAGCCTCTTCTGTGCACTCACGCAAAGCTCCTTCCAAGGACGACTCGCCATTTTCTAAAAACCCGGCAGGTAATGTCCAGAAGCCTAGGCGCGGCTCTATTGCCCTTTTGCAGAGTAAGATTTGGTCACCATAGACCGGTATAACACCGGCTATCACCTTGGGGTTTTGATAGTGAACCTCGCTACATTGGCTGCAGACGTGGCGCTCACGATTGTCGCCTTTGGGTATTTCATTATTAACGGGACTTCCGCAACTTGAACAAAATTTCATGAAAAACTCAGAATAGGACTTTAGCTAGGTATAATGCACAAATGCTCCGGACAATTATAGAGAAACTAAAAAAATTCCCGCTCGATCACTGTCAGCCCAGCCCTCAAGATCATGGTTCAACTGCTGCGGTTATGCTATTGCTGCATGGTGCGCAGGATAACCTACAGGTCCTATTGACCCAGCGCGCTGAGCATCTTAATAATCACGCAGGAGAAGTGGCCTTTCCCGGAGGCATGTGGGACATTGCTGACAGCGATCTACTGCAAACAGCACTGCGTGAAACTCACGAAGAAATTGGCTTATCTGCAGGCAGTATTGAGCCGATCGCGATGTTGCCATCAACTTCGCCTAGACTGCGCTCGATTAAGGTGACGCCCTTTGTCGGGTTAGTGAGGGATTCGTTTGTGCTTCGGCCTGAGCCGTCAGAGATAGCGGCGATATTCGACGTACCTTTAAGCATTTTTACCGATGTAAATCAGTACCAGTATTTTGAGATAAAAAATCAGTTGGGGACGCTCAGTTTCCCGTTTGTGCAATATCAGGATTATAAAATATGGGGTTTGACCCTGAACGTGGTGGTAGATCTGTTGAATAGTACTTTAAATTCGGCGATTGTTTTAGACTATCCGAATGACGAGCTAATAGATAAATTGACTACCAGAGGACAGCAATGATTTACCAACTTGGTGAGGATCGACCTGAAATCCATGCGTCAGTATTCATTGCTGCAAGCGCAGACGTGATTGGAAAGGTGATTTTAAAAGAACAGTCGAGCGTCTGGTTTAACGCGGTCATACGCGGTGACTGCGACGTCATTGAAGTGGGCGCCCGCAGTAATATTCAAGACGGTGCGGTACTGCATTGTGATCCGGGGCAGCCATTAAAGATTGGGGATGACGTCACTGTTGGTCACAATGCGATGATCCACTGCTTGGAAATTGGCGATCGTACCCTTGTCGGGATCAATGCGGTTATTCTCGATGGCGCTAAAGTGGGTAGCGACTGTATTATTGGGGCCAACACTCTAGTAAAAGCCGGTGCGATCATTCCTGATGGTTCTCTAGTAGTGGGTTCTCCGGGTAAAGTTATACGGCAAAATGATGAGCACACGAAACAACTTCTACTCGCATCTGCGGCAGTTTATGTGCAAAAAACGAGTAAGATGGTAACTGATTTAGTTGAGGTGACGCGCTAATGTCGGATAAGCCAGTTGCCTCGCCCTGTAACTCTATCTGCTCGCTCAACCAAGACGACGTCTGCATTGGGTGTTACAGAACCAATACTGAGATTCGTGACTGGAGCTACCTAGACAATTATCAACGACTTGACGTGCTAGTCCTGTGCGGTGAGCGGGCGCAAAAAAATAATCCGTTTTATTGAGCCTACTCCTTTACGACTTCCTGCGGGCGCATGCAGCGCACGGAGACCTTTTTGATCTTGGTTTCATTGATGAGCTCAGTTTCAAATCTATAGTCACCAAGCGTAAAACTGACATTGCCTGCAGGTATGCTCTCAAGCTGCTCAAGCGCAAGGCCATTGAGTGTTTTAGGTCCATCAGTTGGCAGTGACCACCCCGTGGCTTTATTGATCTCGCGAATAGTGGCGGCGCCATCAATAAGGTAACTACCATCTTCGCGTGACGTGACCTCGTCAATTTCGTCGGCAGTGTTGGTCGTAAAATCACCCACTATTTCCTCCAAGATATCCTCCAGCGTGACCAAGCCTTGGACCTCGCCGTATTCATCTACCACGACAGCAAAGCGCTGCTTTACTTTCTTGAAGTTAATTAGCTGGTTGGTCAGCGTAGTGGTTTCGGGAATGAAGTATGTTTCCTCAGAAAACCGCCTAATTGCTTGGTGGGTGACGGTTGCAGAGCGCAGCAGATGGCTGGCTTTGCGAGCGTGGAAGATACCCACCACGTTATTGATGTCACCCTCATAGAGTGGTTGACGGGTGTATTCAGACGACAGGATATTGTTCATTATGTCGTCAATATTATCCTCGAGGTTGAGGCCTTTAACCTCATTGCGGGGAATCATAATATCTTCGACAGTGACGGTATCAAGATCGAGAATAGCCCTTAGCATCCCCTGATTGGTGTCAGACATCTTATGACCTGAAACATCCATGAGCGATCGAAACCCCTCGGTATCTAGGCCGTCGTCACGATCTTTTCTTGGGTCAAAGCCAAGTAGCGAAATCAGCGCATTAGTCAGGCTGTTAACCATCCAAACCAAAGGTGTGCAGATTAGTAGCAGCGGTTTCAAGATATGACTGGCTTTGAAGGCAAACCACTCAGGATTCTGCGCAGCAATCGTCTTGGGCGTCACTTCAGAGAATACCAGCACGGCAATAGTCAGCGATATAGTGGCAACCCAGGGGGCTGCCGCGTCCCCTACATACATAATGGCGAGCATGTTGGCGATAATTGCTGCCAGAATATTGACCGCATTGTTACCGATCAAGATAAGACTGATGAGTCGGTCGGGCATAGCTAAAAGCTTGGCGGCTCTTCGAGCGCCAGCACTATTTTTACGTTGATGTCGAAGCCGGTACCGGTTCAACGACATCATGCCAGTTTCCGAGCCGGAGAAGAAAGCGGATACAGCTAATAGCGCAACGAGCGCTAGCCACAACACCCAGGGGTGGGAACCGTCCAAGGAAAGGAGCCTTTGTAATTTTTGGATGCCAATGTTGGATTAGTTTGGGCGCTTTAGCAATAGGATTTTTGGCTAGCTGAGGATAAATTCCAAAACCACCTTAGTGCCGATATAACCCAGGAATATGGCAATAAAGCCCACCCAGGACCAGCGAATCGCCTGATGACCGCGCCAGCCAAGCCTATGACGCCCCCAAAGTAAGATGGCATACACAGACCAAGCGACCATGCTAAAAGTCACCTTGTGGGCCAGATGCTGCCCTAATAGGTCATTGAGAAACAAAAAACCGCTAATTAGGGATAGGGTCAGGAATAACCATCCAGCCCAAATCGCTTCAAATAAAAGGACTTCCATCGTCTGCATCGGAGGCAGGGTACGCATTAGCATGTTTTGATGTTTATGTTTGAGCTGCCAGTTCTGATAGCCGGATAATAGAGCCTGTAGCGCTGCAATTGCCAATAGGCTATAGGCCAGTACCGATAGCAGGACGTGGCATTGCATAGTGACGGACATCTCCGCCACTGCTTTAGTGCTGGGGCTGATCAGAGCAGCCAAAAGGCTGAGGGCCGAGATTGGCATAAATGCCAGAAACAGGCTGTGCAGTGGTTTCTTCAGCCCGCTAATAAAGACTAGTGTATTTATGGTCAGTGCCATTAAACCGACTATTTTCAGTAGGCTTAGATCCAGGCCATTATCCACAAACAGGAGGCTACTCATGGCCAGACCGTGAAGTAAAATCGCGATACCGCCCACTAACTGTAGTGATCTGAGATTAATCTGGGGGTCTTTGCGCAGTAGCCAGAGGTGTTGCATAAAACCACCAAGGTACATCGCAATGGCCGCAAAGCCAGATATTAAGCCTATCATCTAATAAAAACGCTCACTATTTTCAATGAGTGTGGCATATTCGCGCTACAGGGTGAAGGGCCGACCATAAATATTGCTATAATAGGGCACTTAATTGAACAGTTGGAAGTCTTTAGCATGGCCATGTTTGAAAGTTTGAGTGATCGCCTATCTTTGAGCCTGAAGAAAATATCGGGTAAGGCGAGTCTAACCGAGAAGAATATAGAAGAAACCTTGCGCGAAGTTCGCATGGCCTTACTTGAGGCCGATGTCGCGCTGCCTGTGGTCAAAGAATTTGTAGAATTGGTCAAGGGTCGGGCACTTGGCAAAGAGGTTGCCAGCAGCCTGAATCCGGGTCAGCAGTTCTTGAAGATTGTGCAAGCCGAGCTCGAAGCGGTGATGGGGAATAATAACGAATCCCTTAATCTAGCGCAGCAGCCTCCCGCTATTATCTTAATGGCTGGGCTTCAGGGTGCCGGTAAAACCACTTCCGCAGCCAAGTTATCTCGCTATCTCAGTGACAGAGAGAAGAAAAAAGTCATGGTGGTGTCCGCGGACGTCTATCGTCCCGCGGCCATCGAACAATTAAAGACGCTAGCGGGTGAGGTTGGTGCGGAGTTCTTTCCGAGTAACGTTAATGAGAAACCAGTCGCCATTGTCAAGGCGGCTATTGCGGCGGCAAAAACACAGTTCATTGATGTATTGATTATCGATACTGCCGGTCGTTTGGCAATTGATGATGACATGATGGCCGAAATTAAAGACATCCATGCGGCGGCCAACCCAGTTGAAACATTATTTGTGATCGACGCTATGATTGGCCAGGATGCGGTAAATACCGCTAAAGCCTTTAATGAAGCGTTGCCCCTAACAGGGGTGATACTAACTAAGGTCGATGGCGATGCTCGCGGCGGTGCCGCGCTTTCAGTCCGCCACATTACTGGGAAGCCGATTAAATTTCTAGGGGTTGGTGAAAAGGTTGATGCCCTCGAACCTTTCCATCCCGAGCGAATCGCATCGCGGATACTTGGCATGGGCGATATGCTCAGTCTTATCGAGGATGTTGAGCGCAATGTCGATAAAAAGAAAGCAGAGCGGCTGGCGAAAAAGGTTCTTAAAGGTAAAGGATTTGATCTTGAAGACCTGCGCGAACAACTGCAGCAGATGAAGAGTATGGGTGGCATGGCGGGGTTGATGGACAAGCTGCCTGGCATGGGCAGCATGGGTCAGATGGCGCAGCAACCTGAGGTGGCCAATCAATTTGGTCGCATGGAGTGCATTATTGACTCGATGACACCCAAGGAGCGGGCCAACCCCGATATACTCAATGGCTCGCGTAAAAGACGTATAACCGTTGGCTCGGGAACCAGTATTCAGGACCTGAATCGACTACTCAAACAGCATAAGCAAATGGGTAAAATGATGAAGAAAATGAAGGGTAAGGGCATGCAGAATATGATGCGTGGCATGGGCGGGATGATGCCTTCAGGGGGTGGATTACCCCCGGGCGGGTTCCCTAGGCGTTAGTCTGCAGGCCAGCAGTCTGAAAATCGTCGTTTGGATTCACAATTGACCCCCAGCAAAACCCATTTAATTTACTTTAAAGAGGTTTCCTTTCGAATCCTTTTGGCGTAATATACCGCGCCTTTCGTGGAGCTCACGTTTTGATGGCGTGGCACATGGATAGGTACTTAATTAGGCATCAAGTCTGGCGATAATGCCGCTTGAACACAGGATTTTAGTAAATGGTAACAATTAGATTGGCTCGTGGCGGCGCTAAAAAACGTCCCTTTTACCACATAACAGTCTCTGACTCACGAAACGCGCGTGATGCTCGTTACATTGAGCGTATTGGCTTTTTTAACCCCATTGCCCGCGGTGCCGAAGAGCGTCTGCGTGTAGATCTTGAGCGTGTCACCTATTGGCAGGGCCAGGGCGCTCAGGTCAGTGAACGTGTTTCAGCTCTGCTCAAAGAGGCGGCTAAAGTCGCAGCCTAGTACTATCTGCGTCTCGGGAGTAGGTTTTGGAAACACTTGTCGTTGGGCGGATAACTGCAGTTTTTGGTGTCCGTGGCTGGGTGAAAGTGTTTTCGTATACTGATCAGGTGGAAGCCTTATTTGAATATGAACCTTGGTGGATTGATACCGAAGCTGGACGGAAGCAAGTCATTGTCGAGGAATGGAAGCGTCACGGCGACGGATTGGTCGTGCACATCAAAGGAGTGGATGATCGCGATGATGCCCGCTCCTGGTGTAATCAAGACAT
>Ga0302130_1000393_pt1 | contig 30182 bp, 27 predicted proteins | sample CB9_surface_MG_FD_203117 | JGI IMG/M metagenome (GOLD analysis project Ga0302130, IMG submission 203117) | Marine microbial communities from Western Arctic Ocean, Canada - CB9_surface | ecosystem: Environmental > Aquatic > Marine > Oceanic | place: Canada: Western Arctic Ocean | collected... | reverse complement strand
GGTCTTCCTGGTTTCGGATACCGAAATCATCGAGAAACTGATCTGTGAATGCGGTAATGGATATCGACGTATCCTGGACGGTTGATTCTTGCCGTTCCGCCGTGACGACGACTTCTTCGATCTTCCGGTCGGCAGCATAACTTACGCTGGCCGCAGGAATTGCCAAGGCAGCACCGATAAGCGCTGTACCGAGGCGATTCTTTCTATCAAACATGTTATCCCCTTCATCTCCGACGAAAAAAACCCTATAGAATTCGACACACAACTAAGGGCTTGAGCCCTTATTCTGAAACCACTTCTATAAAGCGTCTGACGTCTTTTTTATTTCTAATTAATTATTATCGCTTTTTCTTGCAAACCCACTAAAACCGACGGCTCAGGGAGATTTACGCGCGCAACAATAAAGAGAGGACAAGCAGAAGTAAACACTATACGTTTACGCTATAGGCAACTACAGGCCGAGTTAATTCGGCCTGTAGTTCGATAGGGCTATTTTACCTTCCAACGAAGGTTGGTTCTCGCTTTTCAACGAAGGCTTTTGTTGCTTCGCGATGATCTTGCGTCTGACCACAATGCACGTGGTGCGTCGCCTCAAGATCTAAACAATCATCAACCTCGCCAGCCAGCGCTCGATTCAGGTTTTCTTTCATATACCTGTACGCAACGGTCGGACCATTGGCTAGTCTCGACGCGATTTCCATCGCTTTTTCACGCAGCTCATCGGCTTCACAGACCCAGTTTGTGAGGCCTAGCGACAACGCCTCCTCTGCACTGACCCGCTCGGATAAGTAATACAACTGACGCGCTTTAGCGGACCCGACAAGTTGAGTCATAAAATACGTGCCGCCGTAATCACCTGAAAAGCCGACTCTGGCAAAGGCTGTGGTCATAATCGCGTTCGATGCCATAATCCTCATGTCACAGGCTAACGCCAGCGACAATCCTGCCCCGGCTGCTGCACCCGGCAAGGCGGCAATGGTTGGCTTTGGCATCTTAAACAGCTTTCCCGCCGTGCCGCGTTGATGAATGCGCTGTTCATGAATTGCGCCATCGATGGTATTCGCGCCAACGGTGCCATCGCCCGACTCCGCCATACCTTTAACATCACCACCTGCGCAGAAACCCTTGCCTGCGCCTGTTAAGACAATACACTTAATATCTGGATCCACTTCCGCATCCGCTAAAGTCTTTTGCAACGCTTGGTTCATCGGGCCGGACATCGCATTACGCGCTTCTGGTCGATTGAGTGTTATCAGCGCAACGCCATCTATCACTTCAGCCAATAGGTCATCGGTGCCCGTATCAATACTTTTACTTATCATTTTTGTCTTTTCTCCCTTCTGTGTAATGTATGACGATCTAATTACCTAAGTAACTCACCAACCATCTAACTATTTAACTATTTAACTATTTAACTATTTAACTATTCAACTATTTAGCAATCTAACAATTTGTGTACGCCGTTATAGCGTCGCTAAATTTGCGCAACGCTTAGATCGTTTGTGCGACCGTTTGCTCGAACACACGGTTGAAAAACCATCAAATTTCAGCGCTGACCCAACATCAAGCCTTGTTGTAATCTACCGTTAGCCATTTCTCAGGCTTCATCTTTACCACAACATTTCCGTCATGGGTGGAGCCATCTGCATAGGCATTACCCATCTCATGTCCTAGATAACGGATCGCCATCGGTCTAATGTCTCGATCGAGAACCGCTTGCTGCCTTGATACAATAGGACCTTCAACACTAACATATTGATAAGGCGCCGCCTCTGACTGCGCGACCATGCTAATACGGTCACCCATCTGCATCAATTTACCTTTCCTCGAATCTTGTCCGGTTGTAAACCCCACCAACCCGTCTTTATAGTCATACCAGATCGGCGCAGACAATGGTCCGTGATCTTTCCTGTTCATGCTCACGACACCCACATGTAGATCCGCTAGAAACTGCTCTCGTTGCTCTTTAGACATCGTTAATGACATACGTTTTTCTCCCACTATTGAAACGATGGGTATAGAGTAAACCGAACCGCCATTGGCTTTCTACGCATAAGTTTTATTCCTACCTTCACCCGCAGACAGAACCATGTAATATTTGACGAGAACACCCCACATCGACTCGCTTAAGTTCGATGTTCACTTGAACAGGAGAAATAAGATGATTGGATACGTGACAATCGGCACAACCGACATGAGCAAGGCAAAAGCTTTTTACTCAGCATTGCTTGAGCCACTGGGCGGCAAAGTCATCATGGAGATGAATCGAATTGCATTCATTGGTAGTGGCATGGACAAACCGATGCTCGCAGTCTGCATTCCCTACGACGAGAATGATCCAAAACCCGGCAACGGCACCATGCTGGCTTTCCCGGCGGACACTCGAGAGGATGTCGACAAGCTTTATGCAAGCGCGATTGCGCTAGGCGCAACCGATGAAGGTGCACCGGGTGAGCGCATGCCTACTTTTTATGGCGGCTACTTCCGTGACCTAGATGGCAACAAAGCTGTTTTTTATAAAATGGGTTAAGCTTGAATTGCCTGAGGTGATTGGTATCCTCGGACAACTTTCAACAATCCCGCTCACTCAATGACAAACGAATCTACGCTTACCAAAAAACAACTCGACGCCCACTGGATGCCGTTCACGGGCAACCGTCAGTTTAAGAAAGATCCTCGAATCATTGCCAGCGCGGATGGTGCCTATTATTTTGACCAACACGGTCGGAAAATTTTCGATGGCTTATCGGGTCTGTGGACATGTGGGCTGGGACATAATATCCCAGAGATTAATGATGCCGTTACACGGCAACTGAAAACCCTAGATTACAGCCCTGCATTTCAATTTGGTCACGAGAAGTCGTTTCAGCTGGCTGAACAAATCACTGAGTTTATGCCTGCTGGTTTGAACAGGGTGTTTTTCACAAACTCTGGTTCGGACGCCGTTGAAACCTCATTGAAAATGGCGCGAGCTTACTGGCGCGCAAAAGGGCATCCTGAAAAGACAGTGTTGATCGGACGGCAGAAAGGCTATCACGGCGTCAACTATGGCGGACTCAGTGTCGGCGGCATCCCAAACAACAAAATTCCATTCGGCGACGGTCTGGCGAGTGATCATCTGACGCATACCATTACGGACGCGGGTTTGTTTTCAAAAGGGCAACCCAAGCAAGGCGCAGAACTGGCTGATGAGTTGCTTGATCTCATCAAACAACATGACGCCACCAACATTGCAGCCGTTATTGTGGAGCCTGTCGCAGGGTCCGCTGGCGTTATTCCACCGCCCGTTGGTTATCTCGATCGTCTTAGGCAGATATGTAGCGACAATAATATTCTGTTAATCTTTGACGAAGTGATTTGCGCATTCGGTAGGCTCGGAACAAAAACAGGCGCAGAGGCATTCGGCGTAACACCCGACATTATGACCATCGCCAAACAGGTGACCAATGGTTCGATACCACTTGGCGCCGCTGTTGTCAGGCAAGAAATCTACGATACGTTTATGGACACCGACGCGCCAGAGTACATGCTTGAGTTTGCGCACGGTTACACCTACTCTGCACATCCGGTAGCCTGCGCCGCCGGACTGGCAACACTGAACGTGATTGAGCAACAACAGTTAATACCCAGAGTTGCACAAACCTCAATGCACTTCGAGTCGTCGGTGCATGAACTGAAACACGCATCGAACGTCACCGATATACGCAATTACGGTCTTGCCGCCGGCATTACCTTAGCCCCACACGAGAATGAGCCCGCCAAACGACCTTATGAAGTCGCGATGAAAATGTGGGACAAAGGTTTTTATGTTCGCTATGGCGGTGACACCATTCAATTAGGCCTGCCTTTCATCGTCGACAAGCATGAAGTTGACCTATTGATGACGGCACTCGATGAGTGTCTAAACTCAAGCAGCAATTAGCTTTAGCTCGACCTCCCAGCCAAAGAATACCAGGCGTTAGTGACCACTTGCGCCATCAAAGCCATGGCTATGCCCGTGCGCCAACTCATCCATGGTCGCATCGCGTATGCCTTCTACCTTGATATCAAAGGTGAGCGCTAATCCCGCAAGAGGGTGATTGCTATCAATGTCGACATTAAATTTACCTACTTTTAGGATCAGCACATCTTTCGCACCATCCGCCGTATTGATCTTCACGGTCATGCCGCGAACCAGTTTCTTGGGTTTATTAATGATGTGTTTAATCGACACACGTTGATGACTGCCTTCTTTGCGCAAACCGTAAGCGCGCTCCGCTGGCAACGTCACCGTTGTAATATCTTCTTGCAGGCAGCCCTTTAACGCAGATTCCAATCCCGGCAAGATGTTGCCGTGACCGTGCAGATAGACCATTGGTGAATCAGCATCACTGCGTTCGATTTCTTCGCCCGTCTCGCCCATCAACACATAGCTAAATGCGACAACCTTGTTCCGTTCAATTTCCACGATTTTCATCCCTGCCTGATAAAACATTTCCACGCCTCCGCTAGAGGCGCTGTGATTGAATAATAACAAGCAATTGGCGTTACAATCGGGCTTGTTTTTCTTTTAAAGAAGTGGCCACATGCAATTGATTTAGAACGCACAATTAACCAATATGACTTTTGCTTGCCTGTTCACAATAAAAAAAAATTTTATTGTGATAGATTTGCTCTAACACTTTAGTCTAACCCAATTATTTCTCGAACCCATCTAACTGCATGTATTGAAGTTTTAACATTTGAGAGCCACCGCATGATTCACCTCAAGACTCACGCATCGAGCGGCGAAGAATATTCAGTTGATTCTAGCAACTGGCGAGAAAACGGGTTTATGGTTCTTACAGGTTTCTTTAATCAGCCTCAGATTGATAGCGTAAATCGGCTTGTCGATAAGATCTGGGATTCGAGGGTTTTGTCAAAGTCCCGCATTACCGTCGATGCTTATTTGGAAAGTTCTCAGTATAAAAGAATGCTGATTTCTTCAGCACCGAACGAAGCAAGACTATACCCCTACAAGATAAATGACTTATTCATGGAGTATGAAGAGATCAGGCGGATTGTATTAGACAAGAATCTTCGATCAGTACTCGCGGGTCTTTTTGATGGAGAGCCTATCGCTTGCAACTCTCTCAATTTTGAATACGGGTCCCAGCAAGGCGCTCACGTTGATACCTTGTATATGCCTCCTCGAAAGCAAAACAAACTGCTGGTCTCTTGGATAGCACTCGATACGGTGGACGCTAATAATGGTCCCGTTCGATATTATCCTGGAAGCCATAAGATTCCGGCTTATCGATTTAGAAATGGAAGAATAAATGCGGTCGCATCTGAAATGCTGGAGTTTGACGCATACATGAAAAACCAGTTGGCTATAAGAGGAATTAGCTCACAAGAGTTTACAGCGCAGCCGGGCGACGTTTTGATTTGGCATGCGCAACTTTTCCACGGGGGAACGCCGATATTAGATGAGTCGAGACGAAGAAGATCACTCGTTACTCACTACTTTAGAAAGCAGGATTACCTACATCACTTTTGGCGAATTAGGAAATCAGAGTCGGGCGGATTTTATTTTCGTCGGAAACACCCACCTGTTGCCTAAAACCTAATTGGCTTAGCGTATATCCAACATCGCCAACGTTTTTATTCCAAGACAGGATAGTGTCAGATACGCGCACTACCAAGACTAGATAACGCTGATAGGTTAATTGCCGCATCACATGAAACGAATAGCACCGTGAAAACCGTCTCCGCGCAGATAGAAAATAGACCTTTCTATTTGAAACGTTGAGGAACAGCTCCGCAATACAATCGTTAGCCCCCAAGCTCGATTGAGAACCGTCAGGTTTTACTGTGTCCCACAAAGCCAATTTCTCCAAACGCCATTAGTCTGCTAATGTCACCTGCTCGACAACTTTTGATACCTGTGAGGCTCAATGATCTTATTTCGCCATACAACGCCGACACTGCTTTTTACGATACTTTTCGCCGCATTCGGCGCTCAGGCAGCCCTGAAGTCTGACAATTTTGTCCTACTGGACCACAACGGTTCTGCGCAGGAGCTTTACTACCAGGGGGATGCAAGCGCGATCGTGCTCATTTCGCAGATCAGCGATTGTGAGGCCGTTGAAGCATCGATCCCGGACTATCGCCAGTTAAAGTCCGACTACGCTGATAAAAATATCCGTTTTTTCATGATCAACTCGATTGATTCTCGCGCCACAATCGCTGCTAAGGCGGCTGAATGGGGTCTTGATATCCCCGTGTTGCATGATGATGTTCAGATCATTGGACAATCACTGCAAATTACCGCTAGCAATGAAGTCCTGGTGATTGATCCAAAAAACTGGCAAATCGTCTATCGCGGCGCAGTGAAGAGCGATGCCTTGCGCGCAACCATGGATACGCTGATCGCGGGCGATACCGCCGCCTATCAGCAAACCGCACATAATGGCTGCGCGATCAGCTACAACGAAAACGATGTCGCGAGTTATGCCGAAGAGATTGTCCCGATTCTCGAACAGAATTGTATGGCCTGTCATATCGAAGGTGGTATCGCGCCCTGGGCGATGAGCGAATATCGCATGGTCCTTGGCTTCGCGCCGATGATGCGGGAAGTCATTCGGGTCAAGCGTATGCCGCCTTGGCATGCTGACCCAGAGATTGGTCACTGGAAGAACAGCGCGGCGATGTCGAATGAAGACACCAAGACGCTCGTTAATTGGCTCGAAGCCGGCGCACCACGAGGCGAAGGACCCGACCCGTTGTTAAACCCACGCCCCATCAAAGAACAATGGCCGTTAGGCGAACCCGATTTGATTCTCACCGTGCCCAGCTTTGATGTGCCTGCAACTGGCGTTGTTGAATACCAGTTTCCCGTCGTCGATAACCCTCTCGATCGTGACGTCTGGGTAGAAGCGGCCACTGTTCTGCCTGGCAACACAAAGGTCGTGCATCACGTTCTAATGGGTTCAGCCGAACAGAAACCGAAACAAGATGATCGAGAAGGCGTGTTTCAAAACTACATTATGGGTTATGCGCCTGGCAACGAGTCAGCACACATGCCCGAGGGAACCGGCGTCTTTGTGCCTGTCGGTGGCGTTTACCAACTGCAACTACACTACACACCCATTGGTATCGCAGCGACGGACGAAACAAAAGTAGGATTGTATTTTGCCGACGAGGCGCCCGATAACTTTCTACGCCAGCAGGTCGTTTTGAATCCTCGTATCAAGATTCCGCCAAACACCGAAGCCCATGAGGAATCAGCCTATTTTGAATTCTGGGGTGATGCCACTATCCATTCGCTGGTACCCCATTCCCACTACCGGGGCAAAAGTTCAACCTTTGAGTTGCAATACCCGGACGGCACACTTGAGACTGTTCTGTCGGTACCCAACTACGATTTTAACTGGCAGCGAACCTACAGCTTTGTTGAACCAAAAAAAGTACCGAAGGGAACGCGAATAATTCATAAAACGGTATACGACAATTCAACTAAAAATACGGCTAACCCTGCACCAGACGAAGAGGTTACCTGGGGACTGCAGTCCCATGAGGAAATGCTGTACGGCTCTGTCAGCTACAGTTGGGATGCCGAGACATCAGCCGTACCTATTCACAGTAACCAAACCTCAGATGTTGCGCAGTTTATTGGGTTTATGGATAAAGATATGAGCGGCAAGGCAGAAAAGGAAGAACTGCCCAAGCGCATGCAAGAAAACCTGCCCTGGTACAAATGGATATTTGTGGACCAAAATTTCGATGGCGGTTTGGATGTTGCGGAAATGGAAGCGCTGTTCGACCGATAGCAACACAGTAAGGGATGATGATGCGCTTACGCATTCACTACCCTAACAAATCGACTCAATAAAAAATGCCAGCTTTACGCTGGCATTTTTTTCACGCAATTTGCACAGACTCTTTGTCCTGGCAAAGTTACTCAGACTTGGTTACTTCCCCGTCCAGTTGGGTTCTCGTTTTTCTGCAAAGGCTCTAGGCCCTTCCTTTGCATCGTCTGACGCAAACACTTTCTTTTGTAGTGGAATCTGCATCTTCCACAAAGTTTCTTCATCAATGCCTTGCGCCGCTGCACGAACCAACGTTTTCGATACCGCAACCGCTAAGGGTGCATTTTCAGCGATACGCTCTGCCAGAGCGATGGCTGCATCAAGTGCGCCGCCTTTTTCCGTCAGTTCGCTCAGCATACCGCAGTCAAATGCGGTCTCCGCGGTAATAGGCTCGCCCGTGAGCGCCATCTCCATGGCTTTTGCGTAACCAACCCGTGAAGGTAAGCGAAATACGCCGCCGGCTGCCGCGAACAAGCCAACCTTAACTTCACGAATGCCAATTTTTGCGCCTTTGGACGCAACCAACAGATCACAGGTCAGCGCAACTTCACATCCCCCTGCGATTGCAAAACCTTCAATGGCGGCAATCAAAGGCTTGCTGCAGCCAGAACGGATAAACGTTGTTAGCGGGCCAATATCTTCACCGCGGGAAAATGCTTTCAGATCCATGCCTGAACAAAAACCGCGGCCGTTGCCTGTGATCACGCCCGCCGTCAGCGAGTCGTCAGCATCCAGTTCCTGCACGGCGTTCAGTAGTCCATGTGAGAGTGCGCCATTAATAGCATTCATCGCATCAGGGCGATTGAGTGTAATCACCATGACGCGTCCACGACGTTCGACGAGTACCGCTTGTTCGGTTGAATCTGTCATTTTTTTCTCCAAGTTTTTTGATAAAAGGTCACTGCTAGATAATGTCAAAGTATGGGGGTCGCGGTAAAGCGCCGATAACACCGTCACGACCAAAACTGCCATAGCCGGACATCGAGATTAATCGACGATCAGCGCTTGTCTATGATGGTGTGCTCTTTGCCAAAGAAAATTGTTGAACGGTTCATGTCGATGAAATTATGCTCATCCTCTATAAAGGCGGCATTTGCCGCACTAGACTCTGCCGTTCTTTGCACCGCGCCACGATCGATCCATGCTTCGGCATGGCCGAGATAGGATTCAACTTTCGTGCCTCTGGCTGCCTGAATCGCTTCATCCAGTGGTGAGCTAGCACGATGGACCTGGCGATAACACAACGTGCCTGTGGCATCACCGTGTGATCGCACAATCGGACCGTGATGCGTTAACCAATAGTGGCGCGCATCGGTTTCACTGATTTGGCTTTGATGACGCAGGGGAAAGAATACCCGTACGACATTACTTTTGACTTTCGCCGTCACATCTTCAGGGCTTGGATTTATCTGTGGGTATTCATAGGCAAACCAGAGCGGTGAATTCGGCAGATCAATAAATTTGGCTTCATCTTCGAGTAACGCAGCACCGGCTTTCTGCGCTGCGGCATTCTGCAGGTTGGCGGTTAAAGCTACTTCACTGGCCCACCACAATTCTGCGACACCGTCATATTCCGGCTCCATATCACCACGCGCTTTCTGCGCTGCTGCATTTGCCGGATCGGTTAGGGTATGCGTTTGGACATAACGCAGGATATCCAGATCAGACGAGACACTGGCGACAAGTGGTGCGTGTTTGTTTAGCCAATAGTCCTGGAATTCTTCCCGGCTAAGTCCCTGCTTTCGTCTTAATGCGAAGACCAATCTAATCATGTTATTTTCCCGCGTATTGAGTTTTGACTCGACCAATATAATACCGAATCACGTCCCTGTCTGTCATTGGTCACAACGATGGGCGGCCAACAAAGGCTTTAGTTCATTTCAATACCACCGGCTACTGACAGCGCGACGCCGGTCACATTCCTCGCGGTCGCCAGATACAACGCCGCCTGTCCCATATCCTCAACGCTTTGGGGTCGACCCATGGGAATACGTTCTGCCATGGCATCTTCAAAATCACGATTCTTCTCATCGATATCCGTGGTGTTAGAAGGCATTAAATGCTCCAGCCACATCGCGGTGCCGACGATACCGGGGCATATGGCATTGACTCGAATGCCGCTGGGCGCAAATTCATTCGCCAATGACTGCGTAATACCGATGGCCGCAAACTTAGAACCACAATAAGCCGACATGTCGGCGTAACCTTTTTTGCCCGCAATCGAAGCGGTGTTCACAACTGACGCATCTTTGGATTCCAATAGGGCCGGCAGCGCCGCTCGGGTCATCAGAAAAATACCTTTGGTATTAACAGCAAAGACTTTGTCCCAATCATCTTCGGAAAATTCCAAGAGAGGACCCGACTGCACAACGCCGGCATTGTTAATCAGCACGTCGAGTTGTCCAAAACGCTCTATCGTTGCAGCGACCGCCTTAACACAGCTGTCACTACTGGTCACATCGACTTCACAAGAAGCTACCTCGCCCAACTGGCCAGCTTTACTCTGCGCCTGGTCAAGATCCTGTTTGTTAGCAAGATTATAATTCCAGTTTTCAGCGTCGCCGCCAGCGCTGCTACTAGCGCCTCTCGCGGCTGAGTTGCCACCACCTAGATCCGCGATCATCACCTTGAACCCTGCGTTCGCAAAGGCCTCAACAATGCCAAAACCAATACCACGGGCACCGCCCGTTACCAGCACCACTCGATCATTCATGTTAGATCCTCCACACTATGTAGACTAACCATACACAGGTCGTCGTCAAAATGTAGGCATTGATGCCTGCCGCAATCGCTAATCTGGCAGAGGACAAATGGGGTGAGGGGGCAGATCGTTTAAAGGGAGCTAGGTGCCCTGCCGAGCTATGTTGTCAGAGAGTTTGAAGACTATCTGAAGTGCGGTCGTCTCGAGCATGGCTTTCTGCGTGTTCGATGTGAGTCCTGCCACCATTAGAAGCTGGTGGCATTCAGTTGCAAAAGGCGCTGTGTAAAATTTCAAAAATTCATCATCTAAAAAAACATGCCCGCCTCGACTGCTACACCCCCAAACATGAAATCATCACAGCCATAAAATTTTACCCCAACCTGACCAGATTCAAGCTTTTCTAGAGTGCAAACATTACCCGAAATAATTTGTTTTCTAGACATTCCAAATTTTAGATCTTTATAGCCGTCAACAGCGCCCGCTATTTCAGACATAGACATTGCGCTAAACAGGACAGCTAAACATATCGATTTCCTAGACAAACATATTGTAAATTGCTGTTTGTCGCGTTAACTTTTAAACGAATCACAACCAGCTGGGAACTGTAACGATCAAGAAAACACTACTAGTACTTGCCGCGATTACATTTTTCGAGTGTTCGAAACATTAGTTTAGGTAGTGTAATTTTTTTTGAAACGGCGGATTTATACAGGCCTGCGCTTTTGACAACCTAGGAGAGACCCTATGACCAACGAGTCAGCTAGCCACTCGATTAGCGGAACGTTAATCAACACTTTCTTAGCCCTCAGCCTCACGCTTTTAGCGAGTCTGGGCCAGGCAGAATCCGCCATTACGGCGAATGATTTACCACCTTGGTTTAAGCCCGAACTGCAGGTTCATCTTGTCGCAATGGATCTAAATTTTGACCAGAAAACAGAGTTTCGAGAAGGGCTAACAGAATGCTTGAGCGGCCTCCAAGGGATTATTCAGAAAGAAATTCGCAGAGGCGGCGTAGACATCCCAAAACGTATCAAACGCGCAGTCAACCGGCAATATGCCAAATTCGATAAGCGCATGAAGGCAAGCCTTACAGACCCGCAAGAGATGCACTGGACGCAGTACCTCGAAGGACTCAAAGCCGTGATGGCCGCGCAGGCCCGGTCACGGTAACTGCGACTTTAGAATTGTAACCTCAGGACGCCGGCGGCCGCCTGTTCTCGGGTGGGGAAAGTGAACCGCAAAACTTATTAAACTCGTCGTAGATTATAAACCCTTGGGGCATATATCTAAATTTAGGGGGCAGTAACCCTAAGCCGGCGCTTCGTTAACAACAACCAAATCCTCCCTACCAGCAAAAGGAGGATTACACGCCAGCGCCAGGCCATCGAAAAGAGGCTCGGCAACCACGACCGCTTCAGGTGGATGCACGCCTGTTATATCAAACTGGCCATCGAGCAACTGGCGAAGACCAAGTGCTAGTGGTGTGCTAGTCGCTGCTGCCATGACAGTGGGCATGGCACTGATATGGACCCCAATTCGCATTGCCTGCCCATTGCGTTCTCCACTTGCATAGGCGAAAAAACCAGGTAAAGCACCGAGGCCTTGCATCGTCAAACTACGGAGCATCGCGTGCACCAGCCGTGACGGTCGGAGCCGGGTTAAATAGTGCGCCGCATCAGCAGGACTGAGTCGGCCGCTATCAAGTTCCTTTCGAACCAGATTAATATGGCTGCGGTGGAGCGTTTAAGCACCATGAGATTGGCGGAGTCGCCCTGCACATTCATGTTGGTATGAAGCGTAATAGGTTCCGGGTGACCCACCGTGTAGGCCGTGCCCTTACCCATACCTGGATAGTCGATGCTAATAGGCTCAAGCGGCGGGCGAGATAACAGATACCCTTTTTTCACAATGTCGATGCTGCCGGAAATTTGCTGTACCCAATGAACAATCGCGGCAGAAGGTTCGGTAATACTGCTCATCTCATCTTCAAGGGTGAATTCACCAGCGCCTGCGTCCACCGGCCAGGCGGTATACAGGTCATCTACTCGATCGAGGCGATCGCAAGCAATGCGCGCCAACAAGTTTGAGATACCCGCACTTGCGCCCAGGCTTTTATATCGTCATATCACTTTTAAACATCGTGAAGTATGATTTGACGTTATTTGCTGCTTTAGAACGGACACTGATGAGTATGGTCGAATTTAACGCTGAATCTTTTAATGAAGAAAAATAAACTTCCTTACAAATACAATCTGATCACCTTCATTCTGTCCTTTGGACTTGTTTCTTGCCAGGAAAATTCGCAATTAGACAAAAAGGAAATAGCCAACGGGGTAAAACGACCCAACATCATCGTGATTTTCACAGATGATCAGGGATACGCGGACATCGGTATACACGCGCAAGTGAATGATGTAAAGACACCCAACATTGATGCGCTAGCTATGGGTGGTGTCCGCATGACATCAGGCTACGTAACAGCACCCCAGTGTATTCCTTCTCGCGCCGGACTAATTACAGGACGATACCAACAGAGATTTGGTACAGATCAAAATGGTACAAGGCCCCTGCCATTAAGTGAAAAAACCATTGCAGATAAAATGCAAGCCGCCGGTTATGTAACTGGAATGGCAGGGAAATGGCATCTACAACCAAACCACGTCCAGCAAGATTGGATTAATGAGAACATGCCCGAACTTCGTAAAAAAAAGAAAATAACGAGTTCTGACATCCCGTTTGAAAGAAAGATACCCTATATGCCGCCCGGAAAAGGGTTCGAACAAGTTTTTGCAGGCACTATTAACGGATACTGGGCCACATATAATTTGCAGGGTAAAGATATTAATGCCCAAACAATTAGAGACGATGATTTTCGATTGGATGTACAGACAGATGCAGCAGTTGCATTTATTGAAAAGAACCAGAATAGCTCATTCTTTTTCTACCTATCATATTTTGCGCCCCACGTTCCTCTCGAAGCAACAGAGAAATATCTGAGCCGATTCCCAGAAGATATGCCTGAACGACGACGATATAGCCTAGCTATGATATCGGCTATGGATGATGGGGTTGGCAGAATCAAACAAAGTCTCCGCGATCTGGATTTGGAAGACAATACTCTCATTTACTTTATCAGCGACAATGGCGCGCCACTCAAAATTCATAAAGAAGACAGGTCGTTAGCGTTTAAGGGAGCAGCATGGAATGGCTCTTTGAATGAACCTTATGTTGGTGAAAAGGGCATGATCTCTGAAGGAGGTATAAGGGTACCCTTTATTATGAACTGGCCTGCGGGATTACCAAAAGGCAAAGTCTATGATCGACCCGTTAGCTCCCTCGATGTTGCGGCCACCAGCCTTGCGATGGCAGGAGTGAATCGAGATCCTCAACTCGACGGCGTGAACCTACTACCCTACTTAAATGGCGAGAAACAGGGCGACCCACATGAGGCGCTCTTCTGGCGATTTTGGCAACAAGCGGCTGTAAGGGAAGGCGATTTCAAATATATGACTGCTGGCAAAAGAGAGTTTCTGTTCAATCTTGCCTCAGAAGAACATGAAACCAAAAACCTGATAAAGCAATACCCAGGCAAGGCAAAGGAATTGAACGCAAAACTTAAGAATTGGACTGATCAGCTGCACACACGCGGCATTCCTGAAGGGGACTTGAAAGCAGAGAAAGGATGGTTTGACCATTACTTCCCGGTATTACACAAAGAGAGTTACTGACCCTCACAAACATCGTTTCGATAATCAACACTGCTCCCTGCAAGACAGTGGTTCATCGGTTATTCAGACATCGACCATTCTCTGCCCAAAAACTGCCTCCCTGACTTTCCGACGAAAAAACCAACCAAGATACTTCTGAAACTCTCTGGCAATGGCTACTTCGACGATCGTTTTGACACAATCGACAATAAGTTATTCGTGTTCAACGACTAGTCTGAGATAGCTACGATACGAACCGTTTTCTTTTGCGCGATGAACCTATCTACCCGAAAACGGAATTCATTAAGCAGCCTCTTTTGAATTTTGAGAATAAGAACTAAAAACCGCATTAAAACCAAAATCGAACTAACCTAGCCCCTACGTTAATAGTACGACACAATACAGTTAGGACTGTTGCTAACGCGCCGAGAACAGTATCGGTTATAGATTAAGCGACAGAATTAACGACGTTTTCTAAGGAGTATATCCATGATTAAAAAGTTATTTGTCGCTGGTTGGCTTTCGATATTGGTCAGCACAAGTGCCTCGGTGCACGCAGAAGACCTTATGATGGTCCCCGGTGAAATGCAGGGCTGTAAATTAGTTGAGGGCGCATCGATGAACGACCTCAATGCTTCGATGGCTAAAGTGACAGACTGGTTAAAAGCCGATGAACATGGTTATGAACTATGGTTAGCGACGCCGCACTTTATGCCCAATCAAGGATACGATTTTGACATGTTGTGGATGGGTTTCTGGCCCAGTCACGCTGAACAAATGCGTGGTTTGAAAGCCTTTTACACAACAGAGTCAGGCCAGCGAGTAGGCGAAGCGATTAATCAGGTGCTCGATTGCTCCAGCATGCAGCATGTCAATTCAATTCGTGTACGAAACGAGCCAGATCAGGCGACCAGGCAACAGGCATTCGGTTACATGTTCAATTGTGCACTTGAGGAGAATAAAGGTCCTAAAGATGTCGCCGACGTTTTCCAAAAATGGAACCGCTATTTGGATGACAACGGTATTGACCATGGTGTCACTGCACTCTTTCCAAGCTCAGGCGCAACAGAAGATGTAACGGGAACCTTTAAGTTCCTCTGGGGCGGTGACTTTGCGAATGTTGGCGAATCGCTTAACTTTTTGACTAAACCAGAATCAAATGCGACTTGGCAAAAGATTACCGAGAACACCTATAGCTGCGATACTTTTGATCGCGGTTACTCATTTCAGCGTTATAACTAGTTGAGCACGACGCTGGGGCTGCTGAGTCGATTATGCCTCAGCGGCTTCATTTGGGATCTTGCAGGATATGCTTGATTTTTAGAGTGGTACCGAGCGCCAGTGCCTGCCTAAGCAATACCCAGGCAAGGCAAAGGAATTGAGCGCAAAACTTAAGAATTGGACTGATAAGCTGCACACACGCGCCATTCCTGAAGGGGACTTGAAAGCAGAGAAAGGATGCTTTGATCATTGCTTCCCAGTATTACACAAAAAGAGTTACTGACCCTCACAAACATCCACCAAAGCAATCGAAGTGAAACTAATTTTTATCCATATGGATTTGGCTCTAGTTCTAGATAAACCTAATACGCTTTCTTTACACGCCAATGGCTCAATTCAAATCTTGCGCAGCTGTGAACCTGTAGAGCTCAGACCAGCCAAGTAGCACCTAGATAACCGCATACTGCGGTAGCTCCCATCAGAAACGCACCGGGCATCTTCTTCAATTCCTTGTGACTACCAAACCCTAAAAAAATGAACAGTGAAGCGCCCAATGCGTTAATGACGATAAGTGGGTACAAAGCGATAGTCGACAAGAGGCCGAAGCCAACTAAAAGAAACGAGATAGCCCCTACAAATAAAAATATAGTGAAAATATGCCAGCTCACTAGACTAAGAGACTTGCCGAGTGGATCCAAATCAGTGTTGTTGATGTTGTTCATATACATTCGGCCGCCAACCACTCCATGGAAAAGCGCTCCAAAAAACGAGAGCGCAGCTGCGGCCATCAATAACCAGAAACCAATCATAATTTTTCTTAACTAAAAATTAGACGGAACAATAAATTAGTCGCGTCAAAAGTGCATCTTTTTTCAACAAGGCGACTAGCAATGCAGGTTCAAACGAGGCATCTCGGTCGGTCGTGAATAAATCCGCCTATGGTGTATCAAGTTCATCGTCTAATAGTAACTAGTCTCTCCTAGCAGTCGCACCACTTAAACGCATTACGGGCAGGTGTCGCTTGGCGAACGCCTGACTATCATCGCAGACTAGCTAGCACTGCATTAGCGGCAATATCTCAAACACTTGTCGCAAAAAAACTATAAACGGACGCAGACTTTAGTGCTGTGAAAAAGAAGAATAAACCGCATTCCTGCCTAGACAGCCAAGTATATCAGCAGCTGAAATTCGAGCTTAACTTCAGCCCCTGCATTTATCCTGCAAACACTTGCTGTCAATATCGCTGTTGTTCATAGTGGTTTTTCTTATCGTCTATTGCGCGTGCGAGTTTATTGATTCGGCCTAGCAAGAAATAACCTCAAGGCTGACACCAAGAGGTTAATGGCAAAAAAGCCTATTCAGCTGTGTAGATGATTTCGCATTGCTCAAAATTATCAGACACGACTTCATCGACTAACGCTAGGGCTTCCTGCCAAGTACCCATCCAAGCGGCACCAGCATAAGCATCGTCAAGAATCCTTCCTGAGGCGCCGTACGACGGGCTTACTGCTCTTAAGTGAATAGTCTCGTGAACGCCGCCGCCAATCGGCTGAAAAACACCAAGATTAACCTTATGCCCAGCTGTCCGAAGAGCAGTCTCTAGTTCAGCAATTTTGTTTACAAATGACTGTAAGTTTTGGCTTGAAATGTTGAGCCGCCAAAGGCGCTCAGAGCCTGGTTCTAGCGTGAACTGCTTCAAAGGCTTGAACATGACATTGTATTTTACTTCCCTGATAGCCATTAGTTCAGGTGTCGCCTTCATTGCGTCGTATTTGCTGGTCGCAGCCATGGCCTGCTCAATCGAGTCGAAGCCGTTGTAGATGAACATTTGCCCCGGGTAATCATGCCCCGTTTTTGTGATACACGCGCCGGCAATAGAGGAACCAATGGCCTTGAAGGGCGCAGGGTTTTTTTTCAAAGCCGCGATATATGCATCTGGGTCTTGTGCCTGCACCATAAGTGCAACAAAGGCACCGCTACCCGCGGGCACGTCGCCGTGGTCGTTGGAATAGACGAAAGTAGACATCATAGTAGCTAGTAGTAACGTGATAAATCTCATATGCAAAATCCTTTTCTAAGTTTGAAGATATAAAGTAACTCAGCTTAGAGTGCCTTGCTAGATCATTTTTGATAGAAGAACCGAATTTGAGGAAAAAATTGATTAATATCGTATCGATATTGAGCTATGTGCACCAACGCCTACGATGCAATTAAGCTTAAAGAGTATCTTGAGACAAAATGAGCCCCGAGGATAAATCAGAGGCGCAAAAGTTGACGAGACGAATGATGAAGAGTTCCTCTGACATCTAAAAACAAACTTAGGCTATGGCTTCTATCTCTCTCCCCGAGGCGACCCATATCTCTCAAGGTTTTGTGCGACGTCTCCGAAACCGCTCTTTGGCTCCAACAGACACACCTGCATCCGTCTCCGCAGGCTTTCCTATCTCGCAAAGAACGGTGTCATACTGGAATGACAGCATGAGCCCAAGAGCGGCCATTTACGATAAACTCTACCCGGCTGAGACCGGTGATCTAGCCTGCTGTTGGGCTTTGCGCGAAGTTTGGAACGTTTGGGTCCATACAATCCCAGGGCAAGGCACTCGCAGTGTAGATATTCATCGCAGGTTTGAACCAAGAGGGGTCATCCAAGCTTGAAGCATAGACCAGGTAGAGGTCCGGTAACGCTCCCAGCGTTGATACCGCCCTTGACCCACAGCTGGGGCAAAACCCCCGATTGATCTCTCCGCCATTGTCACCATACTTGGTGTAAAACTTGTATTCACCGGACATCTGAAAACCGTCTTTTGGGACAGCGAACGCTGTCGCACAAACACTACCAGTCGCTTGCTGGCAATCTCTGCAGTGGCAGCTGAAACTAAAATCAGGCTCGGAGATAACATTAAAAGTGTAGCGAAACGAGCCGCAAAGACACCCGCCAGATTGTTCACCTTGCATTGAAGACCTCCAATTACATCCAAAAATTGTTAGCTGTTACTGTAACAGGGGTGCCAGCTTTCACAACTCTTATGGTCGTAGTTTCAAATTTTAACTAAAACACTGGTCAGTTCCTTGGTAGATTTCAATTTACCGGTATCGGAGTAACATTGAATGAGCGACTTATCCTAGGCCAAGCCCGCACACATTCAACTTTGTTGCCCGAGATGCTCGATGACTTTGTTGTAAAAGACTGTACCGTTCGAGTTATTGATCTTTTTGTTGACGATCTCAACCTAAAACTTATAACTGCGACACACACATAAAAATATTGGAGTTAAAAAGATACTTGGCAGTATTGCCTTATTGTTCACTTATATAATCGTCCCATTTTCAGTCATCCATTCCATGAAAGGCTGAATATGTTTAGCTAATTCTCCATCAATAAAATTAGCGCCGTTATCTACGTGAACAATTCGGTGTTTTATTTTCCATTCGCCTTCGATTTTTTGCAGGTAACTCTCGTAAGTTCCTGAAATGAATATATAGACTTTCTCTGGTCTACTTAACATGCCAGACAATGTACAACGATGTGCAGCACTATCACCTTTTATACTAACAAGATGATTCGTTTGGACATGGCGAGTGCCGGGTAAAAGGCGAATGTGGGCATCGATAAATTTCTTCAATGCTGGCTTCCCTAAAAACTGTATTCGATTGCCATCAGTCGCTACTTCAAAGACACCATCTTCGCTGTAACATTTGAGCCATTCCACTGCATCATATTCATCGGCAGCGTGCGCGTACCTTGCAAAAACATCTTCTATCGCAAAACGATCTAGCAGCAACCTATCATCACTCATTATCTTCTTCCCTGGTTTGCCCCAAATACATATGAAGAACGTATTCGTTTTTTTTGATCAGTCTGTGGCCGCTAGTGACCCGCCTTCAGCTTTAGTCCGCTCAAGATACACTCGATTGACTAAGGCAGTTATAAAAAAGATCAATACCTTCAAGTTAGCACTGCTGACGACACTCATCAATATTTCAGGTTTTGCGAGCACTAATCGTTGTCTAGTGCTTGAATCAAACGAATAAGTCTAAACTCATTGTAGTTTGCCACTGCAGGTCCCTGAGAGCCGCTGCAAGTATTGCGTCCCGTGCAGGTATCGGGGAAGTTGAGTACGTCAGGTCTGAGGTCTAAAACGTAGCCTTGATTCATGGCGTGGATATATTTTGTTAAAACCACAATGACAATGTCTTTCTGCGGCCACACATAGATTTTCTGCCCATGTAAACCCAAAGCTGCCGTGATGTCGATGGGTGGTTGGCTGCCGCCATAGTAGGTGTCATTGAGTATCCACCACTGAAAACCATACGGTGCTGACGTTGCAAGCATGCTTTGACTAACATAGTCAGACGATACAATTTGTTCACCTTGCCAGTTGCCATTTCGTGCATACAAAAGCCCAAATCGAGCGAAGTCGTCTGGCCGCATATCTAGGCAGCAATAAGTCATTGGATTCGTTGCGGTACTATCAAACCAAAGCCCGACGCTGGTGGTATCAATACCAATAGGCGCAAGAATTTTGTTGACGAGATATTGATGCGCGGTCTGACTGGTTGTTCTTGCCAAGATGGGGGATAGAAGCTGCGTGTTGGCATTCGAATATCTGAATAGGCTGTCAGGGGTACTTTCCAATGGAAAATTAATGGCGTGTAGCGTCTGATCCGCTGCAAAGAACACCTCGGTCCCCGACGCGTACCCTGAGCGCATTTGCAACACTTGTTTTAGGGTGATGTCCGCTTTGTCAGTGTTCTGCCACTCAGTAATGATATCACTGACATTTATGTCTACAGACGCTATCAGCCCCTCGTCTATTGCAACGCCAATGGCCGCGCTGTAAAAGCTTTTTGCGACAGACCAGCTGGTGCCATAGCTGTCCTTGTCGTATCCGTCCGCATAGCGTTCGCCAATAGTGAATCCATTTTTGCTGATCAGCACCGATTGTATCGCTTGGTCGGTGAAGATCAAATTCAGTATGGCATCCACGCTTGCTTGGTCAGTATTCACTGCGTCTGGGCTAACCCGTCTCAAGTCCCAATTCCGGCTAAAATCTAATTCTGTGTCTGCGGTCATACCTTCACCTTGACATGCTGCATCGCAAACATCTGGACGACCATCACCATCCGTGTCGGTGAGTCCACCAAGCGTGATCAGCGGGAACGCATCATTCACGTCTAGTACACCATCACCATCACTGTCGATGCTCGAAACCGGTGTTGGTCCCGTACTATCTCGCGTATCAACCAATCGCTTCGGCGTAGTTCCCACAAACTCATTGTTTGTAACGCCTTGAAACCAGCCAGAGATATCAACCAAAACATCGCTCGGACTCGATGTGTAGAGGCAGACAGCACCATCATCCCCGATCGGCGCCATGACATTGTTAGCAACAATGTCACCCGCTATATAATTGAGGCTGGACGCAAGTGGGCGCGTTACGCCACAGGGATAAACCGTTATGAAGCCAGAACCATCAGGTGTCACCGCAGTGACATTCAGCGCGACGGCGGTGGCGTCATCTGGCACTTGTTGACTTGCACCTAAAACAGACAAGCTAACACCTCGAACAGAAACGCTCAGTTCATTGGCAGGCGTCAATTTGCCTTCTAGACCACCGGTGCCATCGCGTGTGTCCACCAACCTCGTTGGTATTGATCCAGTGAACGCACTACCTGCTAACCAACCCGCCAAGTCCACGACAACATCGGTTAGCACGGGCGAATACACGCAAACAGTTCCGCTCTCACTTACCGGCGCAATCACGCCATTCGCTACAACTTGGTCCGCAGCGTAATTCACGTTAGAAGCCAGAGGACGGTCCCTATCACAAGGATAAACTGTCACGAAACCAGCAGAGATTGGGTTGACTATTGTCACGTTAAGGGCGGCTGTTGTTATATTTGCTGGCACGGTTATGGCTGCACCAGAAGGTAGCGATACATTAAGTTCAGAAACCTGAATAACAAGCGGTGCATCAGGCCCAACGCGGCCTAATGTCACCCCAGTTCCTGTTCGGGTGTCGGCCAATCGACTGGGTGTAATTCCCACAAAGGCATCACCCGCAAACCAACCTGCGACATCTACAATCAAATCCGTTTCTGACATAGAGTAAAAACAGACTTTACCGCCGCTGCCTATTGGGGCGATCACGCCGTTCGGGACGATGCCATTAGCCGTATAGTTGACATTTGATGTTGCGGGTCTTGCAACACCACATGGCCAAACAGTGATAAAACCTGAAGACGAAGGTGTCACTGCAGTCACATTGAGCGCGACTGCTGTAGCATTACTGGGCACGACCATGGCACTGCCGTCGGGGGCGACTACGTCCATACCGAATACGGGCAACTCAGTGATGAGAGACGAGTCTAACTTTATTGCAAAGGAATTTGAGCCGTAGAGAAAAACGATAAAAATAAACACTATTCTTGTTTTCACGTTAGCTTTCCCGCTTTTCATCAATGAGCACGCACACTAAAATTTTCGAGAGAGCTTATCTATGGTAATGCTAACCAGAACAAAGATCCTTCTCTTGAGATTTTTGACTGCAACATTTATCTCACATTTTAAACCAAGGGAACAAAATTTTTCAGATTGAGACATGTCTTAAATCAACGAAACGCCGTCGATAATACACGATGCGCCATCTGTTATTGGTTAATTTTTGCACAGGTAACGTCAAACATATATAGCACCTATTTGTGAAATATGTGTGAAACAGTTGAGGCGTCGAGACTTAGGGGGTGCCGGTAGGCAATGCGCCAGGGGGGCGTCACTGTGCCGGGTGAGTCAGGGTGCCAATACCCCTATATGTCACCCGGAACACTACCTTGGCACACTACAACCCTTTTTTTATATACCCCCTACTTAATTAAGGGAGTATGCGTCAAGTGAGTCAATTGAAAAGGTAAACCATATGGAAATAGAAAAAGTACGCTATTTGTAAATGACGAGAGTCACCCCACGCTCCCCATATGGATTGCGTTTTTTGCCTGACTCATCCGACTCACCTGACTACTTCAATTAAAGCAACGACTTAGGCATTAAGATGGGCGCAGAACAACCTTGGTGTCGCGTACGCATTCGGCAAAGGTGTACCTAAAGATACTGTAATGGCCTATATGTGGGCCAATCTGGCCGGCGCTAACGGCAACGATGTAACTGATTTTAAAGAGCATCTTGAGCAGGAAATGAGCGCCGAGGATAAATCAGAGGCTCAAAAGTTGACTAGACAAATGATGAAGGATTTCCCTGATATCTACTGACAAACTTGGGCTATGGCTTCCGTCTCTCCGGCAATAGTCATCAGTCCATATTTTTCAATTAACTGCTCTCATCTTTGCGCGTAACTGCACTTGTTGATTGGTGGTAGCCATTGGGCGGGACCTTTTGCGCCTGAGCAGTCAAACCACTTATACGCATTGCGGGCAGGTGTCGCTTAGCGAACGCACCTGCATAATGTCAGACTGCCCCGCCCCACGTAAGCGGCAATGTCTCAAAACCTTGTAAGACATTGCCCCTCCTCTTGAATAAGCCAGAACCGTCGCCGAACAAGGCTGAAAGTAGACCCACGTCGTTGTGGATTTTAAGGTCTTCAGCTACTGTAATAATAGAGGCAATCCGATTAACCATGTGGCAGCGCAGTATCATGGACAGAACAGTGTTTAGGATAATAACAATAGCAATGCTTGCCTTAACTCAGACTTTCGATCGAAAAGTCCTTTTAAATTTCCTATCCTCCACTCACCTAACTTTTCTTTTGCAGTATTAGCCCGTAATGTGATGTTGAAGATTGGAAGAATGAGCCGAGATGAGCGCGCAAAAAGAAATTACTGACCTGATGAACCTGTATTGTACGGCGATTGATTCAGGTGATCTGGAAACCTTTGGCAGGCTTTTCGCAAACGCAACGTGGGTAGCAGAAGGGCGAGTGCCTGGCCCCGAATCGATGAACAACATGATTTTGTATGAAGATGGAACGCCACGTACAAAACACGTCATTACGAATCTAACGCTGGATATTGATGAAGCGGCAGGCACGGCCAGTGGCCATTGCTATGTGACGGTTTACCAACAAACACCTGAGTTTCCGCTTCAAGCAATTTTTGTTGGGGAATACTACGATGCGTTTTCTCTCTCGGCACAAGGCTGGGCCTTTACCCGGCGCGAAATTCGTCATTCACTCATTGGCAACATGCGCGCTCATCTTAAAACCCCATCAATAACCATCCCCGGGGCAACGCCTTGATTGATCAAAAGACGGATAAAATGATGCAAAGTGTGCCTCTATGGTGCTGGCTAGACGGTTAAAAGGAAACAGTATGAGGGATGGTACAACTAATATTTAAAGGCGCAAAACACCCTCCCCCTTCCTATATATTAGGCCCACTCCAATGCGTTTCATGCTGGCAAAGCTCGAGCGGTAGTAGCGAAGACGATTCCTATCCTCCTCAGCATCCCTGACAATTGCTTACCGAGTAAATTGCATTTCCTGTAATAACCCGCATTAGGGTGATGTATTTGACTCTGTAAGGTTAGTATCCGACAGACGCATAGGAACTAGTGAGTTATGTCTGGAGGATCTTGATAGAGCTGAATAGCGGGTGGTATCGTTATTCACCGAGAATGCAAAGATTTTATTCAATAAAACAAGAGGCCGAATATGGAATCGATCGCTTTACAATTACTCCTTTACACCGCCTTGAGTGCTGCCTGTTTGATGTTAATACAAGTGGTGCTGATGTTTTCAGTGATCAAGAGTCGCGGCGACCTCAGTATTTTTATAGGCCATGGTGATAACTCGATGCTCGAGCGCAAAATTCGAGCCCATGGCAATTTCATTGAAAACGTCCCAACATTTTTAATTGGCCTCTTACTTCTTGAACTCATGATTGGCAGCGGTCTTTGGGTCTTAGTATTGGGTGCTGTGGTGGTAGCTCGACTGTCGCACGCCATAGCCCTGATGGCGAATTCTGGAGTCACCGCTGGAAGACTGATTGGCACTTTAGGCACGGTAATCCCCACTGTCGTGACCGCGGGCCACCTTATCTTGCTGGCGGTAGGCAAATTCTAGCCCGTGCGGCGGTGCAACTTACCTCGCATCGCAGCCACAGAACCTACTCTTTTTTAAATCCAGCTTTTGATGTATCTGAGACGGTACCCTAAATATTACCAGAGTCGTGGAGATTGTTAGAAAAGGAAAGGCTGCCCAATAGAGCCGCCTCGCCTATTTACGTGATTGATGTAGCCTGCTGTTTAATCGGGCCTTGTCCTTGAAACGTCAGTGCCGTGGCGTTACTTTTTGAACAAGGACAGCTCACTGTCGCACTGAGACTCTACTTGCCAGTGTCAATGTCAGCGACATCAAAGGACATTGTTTTGGCAACAAAGTCGATCGAACCTTCGGCAAAATGCAACTTACCGTCGCTCAGAGTATTGAGGCCATATATTCTAAACTTACTACCTTTTTTAAAATAGATACCTTGGAGCGTCCCGGTTACGACGACTTCACCGTTCTGTGTCCATACGTGACCTGTATATTCACCACGATCCCCTAAGTCTTGCTTGTCTGTAAATTCATAAGACAGGTAGACGCGCCCATACGGACCCGCCTCACCAGAAGCTGATACCTCATAGTTCTTGCCGTCTCGGGTATAGGTCGAATCTATAGTGAAACTCGACTTAAAAAATGATGCAGGATCCAAGGCAAGCTCTGCAGCGGAAACAGACAAAGGGCACAAACAAATTAAAAGTAATGCTGTTAATAATTTAGACATAATTTTTATCCTCATTAAGCTCTATTTTTTTCAAAACGCGATCTATCACTATGATACTGGAATTTAAAACATTATAACGAACAGTGTTCCAAACGATTAATGCGCCCCAAAAGCAAACTATCCAAAGATAGCTATTTTTCGTGTTCAGCTTTTGATGTGCCGATCAAGGTACTAATAATAGCGAAGACGAACCCTAAACCCGCCCTACTTAATCGCCCATAATCTGCGTGTCTGCCTGCCATAGCAAAAAAAACAGAAATATAGACCAGCCGCCATAAAGCCCCGCAAAAAAAAGCGGGTGTAGCGGGCCTTTATACGGGCCCGCAACCCATAATACCGTTTATTGCAACGCCGTCCTTGCAAGTCTTTTCTGAAACTAACCGGTCGTATTTATCCCAGATGCGACCGCCAGATCTTATCTCACCGGAAATTTATCTGGGCGCAGATTCTGGCTGATACTTATAGTGACCAGCGAGAGGAATCATTACATGCGCGTAAGGTGTATTCGCGAACATGACGTATGGCGCACCCGTTCTGAAATCAGTTGGATAATTGACAAGACTCGATGGATCTTTGGGCATCAGCATCAAGTGAGGGCCTGACTCAATCCATTGTCCGGGAGTCGCGTCTGCTTTATTGAGCACGCCGGCTTTAGTGTTGTCCTCACCCATGTCTCCGTGAAGCATCCACATAAAAGAATCGCGCTCCATGACTGGGGTTTTGCCTGCCATATAGCCCATCATCCATTTCATACCCTCACCGTCGTGGCAAGCGGCCATCGCTTCATGCGCAGACGCCCATCCTGTTTCTGGTACGGGACGCGGATTTGCTGACTGACATATCCAGCCGTTGCTGCCTTCGCGAAGCACCGAGCCGTCACTTCCAATAACTGATGCAAAGTCACCGATAAAATCAGGCGCTGCAGTGCTGTACGCTTCAATTTGCCACGCCGCCGAGGTGTGGTCTTCTTTTTCGCCGGCTTCATGGTGGCCAGCCAATGTCACAGATGCATAGAACCCCAGAAGCACGATGGTAAGTTGTCGCAGAGTCATAGTTAAAGCCCCAATAGATAAGTGATGGAATCAAAAGTCCAATCTAGCTGAAGTTAAACTTAGGTTGCAACAAAAATTATTCAGGTTTAGCAATCCCCCCATTCTTAACCTACTGCAAAAGTAGAGGTCAGGCCACCATGGCCAACTTCTGGGTTCCATTACTTTGTTTGTAGTGGCCTAACGATCTTGGCCAACAATCTGTATAGGTTGGATGTCTCTCAAAGACTCTGGTTGATACTTGCCCTGGTTTTCACTATCTCTAAGGGAGATAGTAATTATAGACCACATTTTTTGAAGAACGCTCATGTAGGGTGATTGCTAATGATCACTCAAATTTAAGACACGAGCGCGCCAATTGGTGCGGCTCAATTAAGCCTTGCCTTACTCGGCAGTTTTCTTATCTAGTATCCCTTGTATCATCGCTGGTACTTCATTAGCGCGAGAATGATCGCTGACTCGCACACAGCGATTCTCCATTGTCCCCAAACCTTCGATGGATGTTTTTACTAAATCGCCGTCACGTAAAAATCGCCCTTCCATAACCCCTACGCCCCCGGGAGTCCCTGTAAATATTAAGTCACCGCAGTGCAGGGTTAAAATTTGCGATAAATATGCGACAAGAAATGGTATGTCAAAAATCAAATCCTTGGCGCTGTCTTTCTGTCGCACCTCGCCGTTAACCTCTGTAATCAACATAAGTTGATTGGCATCATCAAGTTCGTCGAGAGACACTAAAACAGGGCCAATTGGACCGTAGGTATCAAATGACTTACCTAAATTGAATTGTGGCGGCGTAGACGTGAATTGGGCAGGACGATCTGAGATATCTTGTCCTATACAAATGCCGGCAACGTAATCTAAGGCTCTTTCAACTGAGACATCTTTAGCAGTCTTACCAATCACAGCCACTAACTCACCTTCAAAATCCACATAATCACTCCGCATTTTCACAGTCCCAGTGGGACCTGTTAGACAGGATGGATATTTTGTAAATACCATGGGCGCCGGGGGGATTTCCATTCCAGCTTCTTCAGCATGATTTCGATAATTTAGGCCTATGGCAAAAGAGTTGCTTGGGCGCGGCACTGGCGGTCCAAGTATTACATCGCTAACGTTACCGGTGGGCGAACTACTCTCAGTGCCAGAAGTTAACACTGCATAAAGTTCTGCTAGCCTTTCGATTTGTCCGAGTGCCAGCATTGGGTCACTAGGTACTGCGCCAGATGATATCTGCTCCACATCATAATAATTTTCACCAACTACTAGCGATGCTCTGTTGTTTATATTCGCGAGTCGAAATCCCATATCTGTAGCTCCTACCTTCCAAAAGGTCTCTAAAAAAGGTTGTAAAAAAACTAAATTCGCAAATCTTATTCACGCCGTTGATTACGTAAATTATCCCACGCTGTGTGTTTACTTATCCCGGTGTAGGATACACATGCAAATAGAGTCTCAATGAAGTTGTTTTATCAATGTGGCGATCATCGCCGGTAATTCTGCCCCAGCGCATGAAGCCGATTTGCAGATACCGTATACCTGACGATCGGGTCTAAGTATTGCAACCGCAACGTTGTTTTCCGCAACCCAATTCATTATCTCTCCGTCAGTCTCCTGCACACTACCACCTGAACCAAAATGTAGCGTGTCTAGCCAGTCATAGTCACTAAGCTCAGCCATGATTGAAAGCGGATCTATTCCGAAACCAATGACAGTGAACTTTTCGGTTAGCAAATCATCGGATCTGATCGGTGATGCAGAGGCGTTTGTGGTGGATGTGACCCAACTCTGGGGCAGGGGTTCACCCACAGGTTTAGTGGGTTTACCTTCGGGATCAGTCATCAGTAAGCCGTTGCCTAATGGCACACCTTCACCAAACTTTAAAAATCTAACCAGCCAAGGAAAAACTCGACCTAACATTAGGTAAGTATCCCGAACAAATGCTTTTGGCCAAAATTTTGTTTGAATAATTGCGCCATGGGCCACCGCAGTCTCAACTGTTTTACGAACATGAACGCGGCGCTCAGTATTATATGTTGTTAAGAGTTTTGGCGAATAATCGCCGTTTAACACACCGCTTAACTTCCAGCTCAGGTTGTATGCATCGCGCATGCCGGCGCACATTCCCTGACCTAAAAACGGCGGCATTTGGTGGGCGGCATCTCCGAGCAGAAATACTCGGTCAAGCTGAAAGTTTTTGGCGATCAAAGCGTGGAAGGTATAAACCTTTGCTCGGATTAACTTACCGTCAGTACTTTTCAGATCGGGTGATAGATGATGCAAATGCCCAGACATAAGGGACCGCACATTATTTTCATCTTCCATGTAAGACACTTCGTCCGACTTGTTAAGCATGAACTCCCAGCGGATGTGATTATTCTCACAGGGGATAAGTGATGCAGGCCTGCTAGGGTCGCAAATCTGAATAGCGGTTCGGTTGAACTGGGCGCCCTCCTCTAGTTCCAAATCACATACCAACCAAGGCTCATCGCAGTCTAAATCTTCCTGCTCCATTTTTAGCATTTTACGCACCGGGCTATTTGCCCCGTCACACGCGAGTAAATACCCAGCGGTGATTCGCTGGCTGTCTGAATTTTTACCAGTCATGGAAGTGACCTGGAGGTCAACCGTTCCCTTGTCTGTGCCATGAGTATCTACGCCGGATACTTTCCAGCCGAGCATGACATCAATATTTGGTAGGTTTTCCAAGGCAGCACGCAGACAGGTTTCCAACCGTGGCTGAGCAAAAAAAAGATTGTTAAACCAGCCATGCTGGCGCTTTACAACGGACAGATCTTGTTGAAAAAGAGTCCAGCCTCGATCATTGACGAATTTAATCATCTTCCCGGGAGCGGCCATATTATGGATTTCTTCGCCTAAACCTAATGCTTGAAAAATGCGCATCACCTCCCCATCAAAGTGCACAGCCCGAGGAATGTCATAAACGGTCAGGGCTGGCTCGACCACCAGCACACGGTGCCCTTTGGCACCTAATAGATTTGCAGCAACGGCACCTGTCGGCCCGTACCCAGCGATCACCACATCATAATTGGACATTCCAGCACTCTCTAATCAGTGTTGCCTTATTCTGGATCAATTCTAGACACTTGACTAGACTTTAGTTGCAAGATTTGAGACATTAACAAACAGTCAAAATCACTGGAGTGAGAAATGAGTTCTATTATCAAAGTAGACGATGTGGCGTTCCCAACATTGCAGGTGCCCGATCTAGATGAACAAGAAGAATTTTTGTTGGATTTTGGCATGGCCCGTATTGAGCGCACCGAGGATACTCTCTATATGGCTGGGGATGGCCCACAGCCATTTATCCATGTATCTAAACTGGGCGAAAAGAAATTTCTCGGCAATACCTTTTATGCCAGTTCCATGCAGGACCTTGAGTCTCTGGCGAACTCAGATGAGTTCAGTGATATAGAGGAAATGGCCTCACCCGGCGGTGGCTTCAGAACTTGTGGCTTTGATCCTGATGGCATCGGCGTAGATGTGGTTTTTGGTATCAAGCCGCGAAAAATAGAAGCCGATCTAGACGCAATAGAATTTAACGTTGGCGGTATTGAGCGAGAAAACTTCCGGCGTATAAATCAGACAAAGCGGTTTGCCAAGGGTGCATTCCCACGAATCAAACGTTATGCACATTGTGGTCTGAATTCTACAGATCTAGAAAAGAGTCTTGATTGGTACCATCGTCATTTAGGGATCATTGCCAGTGATTTGCTAAAACCCGGTGGCGAGGCCGGGCCACTGTTAGGCATTTTCTCTCGATGTGATCGTGGCGAGAAACCTGCAGACCACCACAGTATTTTCTTTCTGCCTGCGCAAAGCCAATCAAACGGCAAACCGGGTCTTAACCACGTGTCCTTTGAAATGGTTAATGTTG
>Ga0302130_1000388_pt1 | contig 30612 bp, 24 predicted proteins | sample CB9_surface_MG_FD_203117 | JGI IMG/M metagenome (GOLD analysis project Ga0302130, IMG submission 203117) | Marine microbial communities from Western Arctic Ocean, Canada - CB9_surface | ecosystem: Environmental > Aquatic > Marine > Oceanic | place: Canada: Western Arctic Ocean | collected... | reverse complement strand
TCGTGGTCGCACACATCTCTAGGTTCTTTAAATTGATAGATCGAGGTGCCCCCTCCCGAAAGAGCCTAATAGTGATGTCCATACATCCATAAATTAGTTCTCCCAGTATATAAAGGACATCGAAATCTTGTGACCTTGCTTACCCCATGACAAAATTAGTTCTTTGGCTCAGTATATTTTTTCTCACCGCCTGCGGTGGAGGCGGTTCATCGCCGACAATTTTACCACCTGCGGTGGTGGACTCTTCGTCAACTCTACCGGACGTCCCAGTTTTGGAAAAAAAGATAGTTACCCAGAACATTGATGGTCAGTTAGTGGATCGCCCCTATCTCATTCGTTATCCCGAAAACCTCTCGAAAGACAAGTATCCCGTGGTGTTATTTTTCCATGGTTCTGGCGGCACTGGTGAGAGCTGGTTGGCTGATAATGATGATGTTTCTACATTAGTGGATGATGGGAAATTCATTGGAATTTTCCCTGATGGTTACGATGAGCGCTGGAATGCAAGCAACGAAACTAATGCGGATGATGTCGATTTCGTTAGCCTGATTATTAATGATCTGGACGGTTCGGGATTATTTGATATAAATAAAATCTATGGTGTTGGCATCTCTAACGGTGCAGGGCTGGTTAATAGAATCGCTAAAGAGACCACTCATTTCAAAGCAATTGCCCCGATAATTAGCCAGCAGACTGTCACTATTGGTGAAATTGTTCCGTCGCGAGCTGTATCAGTTTTTCAAGTTAATGGTATCGAAGATGATGTGATTCCAGTGAATGGGGGAAGTGGTGTTGCCGGCAGTGTGTTCATGTCAGCGCAAGCCAGTGCAGAGAATTGGGCGTTAAATTTTAATTGTAATATGACACCGACAATTCAAAATAAAGACTGGGAAAGTCAAGCCGTTAAGCAATATACATTTGGGTCATGCATTGATAAGCAAAAGGTTAGATATTCACTGGTTGAGGGCGCGGGGCATAGCGCAGACTTTGGTGAAAATGTCGATTTGTATGGTGTGATCTGGAGTTTCTTTACCTCAACTGATGCCGATTTACCTGCGCGTAATGTTAAAATTTTATCCCTTGGCGATAGTTATACTATTGGCGAGAGTGTTTGTAATACCTGTAGTTTTCCTGAGCAGTTAAAGAGTAGTTTGGAAGTAGAATACTCTGAGCAGGATGTTGTTTCTCTAGAGGTGATAGCAAAAACTGGTTGGACGACCTCTAATTTAAAAAATGCGATAATATCTGAAGCTCCGTCAAACGATTTCGACCTAGTGACTTTGTTGATTGGGGTGAATAATCAGTACCAAAGTAAACCGTTTAGTGTGTACGAAACCGAGTTTATTGAACTCGTCAACTCCGCCATTTCTTTTGTGGGAGATGATGCAACGAAATTAATTATTGTTTCCATTCCTGATTATGCTTATACGCCTTACGGGCAAAACGGCAACGCTCTGGCCGTTAGCGCTGATATAGATAGGTATAATAGTTTTGCCGCAGATTATGCTGAAGAAAATGGTCTTACTTATGTCTATATTACCGATATAACTCGTGAAGGATTAGATGCCCCGAACTTAGTCGCATTGGACGGATTACATCCGTCAAGACTGGCGTATGCTAAGTTCGTAGAACGGATACTGCCGCTTGCCTTAGACAAAGTGGAGTAACCTAATATTTATTCTCAGCCCAAACGGTTTTGAAAACACATATTTTCACTAGATTAAGATGGTTATTTGAAAGTGCAGCCTGTGCAGTATACGCAATGGGTAAAAGACGCTTTTCGACAGAAAACAATTATTCAGTTCGTGGGCGCGCAACACGGGCAGTGTTGAACTCAGTGGTTCGATCCTGCTAGGCTCCACCAAAAATGAATTCCTAGCATGAAAGTCCGAGGGATTTTTGGTACTTGAAGTGATCATCAGAGATAGATCCACCCTGCTGCTACATAGTAATAAAAACACCCTAAGAACAAGTCTTTGCATTTAATCCCCCCCCCATGAGCTATCAAGTGGGGATGCTGCACGTGTATTGCTATACTCCCGGTCAAGGAATAAATCGATCGATATGTTTTTAACTGGCAGGATGATATTCTGACTTCACGGAATATAACTTATGAAGAGCAAGGTAAACCTAGTCTTAATCTTATAACCAGCGCTGGCGACTCGGGTTTATCTTTGTCTGGCGTAATGGTTGGCTCAGCAGAGAGATTGAATTCTGATGATACGGTCACGGTCGATAGTAATTGGATTGCAGATCTTAATGGCAATGGCCTGACCAATGATTCCACGTTTACATTCACTACTCATGTTGGTTATGGTCCTGGGTCTTCTGCGGCATGCTCCTTCTAATCTGTTTTTGCTTTTGTAACTTTCGGGCGAGTGTAGTAGATTGCAATAAACCTGCTATTGTTAAAATTGCCTTTGCGTGCTCCGTATCCTTATCCACATATTTTCGACAAGTATCATGGGTTTTCCTGCCACCAACTAATGTAAGAGCATCGAGGTCAGTCAAGGCTTGTAACAATCCTACGTGTACTTATGAAGAAATTACTCAACATCTAGATGTAGAAATAATCTACTACACGAATCCATTAAATTCCGATAAGCTGCACGTGAAAGATTAAAATTTAGGCATAGTCGATGAAGCTGCCTATCTATCAAACGCTGCAGCAGCATGTCGCTGCGCACAACGAAGGTAATGTTCAACAAGCTGAACGCCTTTACCGATATATTTTTGAAGGTATATATAAAATAATTAACGCTGTAAACGATAATAATTCAATATAGAGGCTCTTAAGAATGTGCAAATATTCACGCTATTTATCTTCAACTTTAGGTCTTCTCCCTGGGTTCCTTTTGTTAGTTGTCAATCTAGCTATCGCAGGTCCAGATCCCAGCATAGCACCACCGGCAAGACTGACTTCTACGGACGAAATGAGAGCTGGTTCGGGCGCTCTTGGCGAGCGTGTTTTATTGCCTGGAGCAACGCTTTTTTCAAAAAACTGCGCCTCTTGCCATGAGGGCCAGGTTTACAAGGCGCCGCATACATCTTGGTTAGAAATGATGCCCGCTCGAAGTCTATATAGGGCTATGAATGAGGGCGTGATGCGATCACAGGCAGCGATGCTGACTGAGCAGCAGCGAGTCGATATTATTGAGTACTTACTGCAGGAACAATTTTCCAAAGGTCAACTTGCTCCTGAATACAATTATTGTGAAGGAGATGCGGCTAAGTTTAAACCCTATGATGAAAATGAGAGGGCCGGCTGGGGTAAAGATTCATCACGATTCATACCCCGAGCTATTTCGGATCTTGACGTTAAAGACATTTCGCGGTTAAAGCTCAAATGGAGTTTTGGGTTTCCAGGTTCAATACGCGCGCGTTCACAGCCTACGGTAGCTATGGGTGCCGTTTATGTGGGCAGTCAGGACGGTACTGTTTATGCTCTGGATCTTGAATCAGGCTGTGTCCGATGGGCCTTCGAATCTAGCGCCGAGGTACGTACAGGCGTAGTGATAGGTCGCGACGGAGATGAGGCACCGCTGGCGTTCTTTGGTGATATTATTGCTAATTTATATGCGGTTGACGCAATGACCGGCGAGCTACAGTGGAAGGTCAGCGCTGACGATCATCACAGCGCAACCCTTACTGGTACTCCTGCGTATCATGCGGGCGTGCTTTATACGCCGGTGTCCTCACTTGAAGTAATCGGTGCAGCAGCGGTAGACTATGAATGTTGCACGTTTAGGGGCAAAGTTGTTGCTTATAACGCCCAAAACGGATCGGTGAAATGGGAGAGCTATTCTATCCCTCAGGCGCCTGCGGAAACGTCCCGTACGAGTGCTGGAATGCGCGTTTTTTCTCCCTCAGGTGCGCCGGTATGGACCAGTCCGACGCTGGATGTGGTCAATAATCGATTATATTTCGGTACCGGTGAAAATTACTCAACCCCATCGGATGACAACAGCGACGCAATTGTCGCGGTGCATTTAGATACGGGTGAGCGTATCTGGATACGCCAAATATTTGCTGGTGATGCCTGGAATGTCGGTTGTATGATGTCGACGGATCATCCAAATTGTCCCAAAGAAAATGGGCCAGATTATGACCAAGGATCGAGTCCGTTACTAATCACTTTAGCTGACAAAAAAAAGGTCATTGTCGCCGGGCATAAAGATGGTTCTGTCGCCTCTTATGAGGCTGAGATGGGCGCTACACGTAATTGGCTAACTAGAGTGGGGCGTGGCAGTATTCAGGGTGGCGTCCACTTTGGTATGGCTGCGGAAGGTACCCGTATTTATACGCCTATTAATGATATGAACGACACGCGGAACGGCGATGTTCTTGATCCGAGTGCGGCGAGACCTGGTCTTCATGCCATTAATGCCGAGAATGGAGAAGTGCTTTGGAGTCATGTTCAAGCTGATACTTGTGGTGCCGACCGGCCGGAATGCGACCCAGGTATTTCTGCACCAGTAACCGCGATTCCTGGCGCAGTAGTAGCGGGGCACCTTGATGGGCACCTTCGATTCTACGATGGGCTTTCAGGTAAGGTGTTGTGGGACTATGACACCAACCGATCTTTCGAGACGGTCAACGGAATAGTTGCATCCGGCGGCGGAATGAGCGGCGCAGGACCTACGGTGGCACAAGGGCATTTGATTAGTAATTCAGGGTATGGTCTTTATTTTCATGAGCCTGGCAATGCATTGCTAGTGTTCTCAGTGGACGGTAGATAAAGCGTGTCCGCTGAGCGCTGAGATAAGTCATAGTCCGTTCCCTTAAACGGCAGCCACTCACGCTGCGGTGTGTTCGGGCACGCCATAGTCTCCGTCTAAATTAATGTAAAGCCATGCTTCGATAACGGGAATGAGCGAATACGCTGTCCAGTGGCGTTAAAGATAGCATTGGCGACTGCCGGAGCAATAGGTGTTGTAGCTTGCTCGCCAACACCGGTGGGCGGTTCGTCGCTGGGCATAATGTGGACCTCAATCTTTGGCATTTGCTTGATTCGAAGCACTGGGTAGTCGTGGAAATTACTCTGTACAACGCGTCCAGCTTCTAGATCGATGTTGCCCTGTGCCACTGCCGATAGGCCAAGCGCAATGCCGCCCTGAATCTGCGCCTCGATGCCCAGTGGGTTCACGGCAAAGCCACAATCAACCACGCATATCACGCGATCAACAGAAAACTTACCCTCGTCATGCATGGTTATTTCTGCCACCTGTGCTATTGGTGATACTGAATAAACACGGGCTGCCATGCCACGTGCGCGGCCATCTGGAAGCGCTTGGTTCCAGTTGCTTTTTTCTTTCAGCGTTTGAAGTAGCCGGTGCATACGAGGGTGTGGTTCGCTGAGTTTCAGGCGCAGCTCCAGCGCATCTTTATCACCAGCATGCGCCATTTCGTCAAGGAAACACTCATAGGCGATCCCAGTGTGAGTATGCGCGACAGCTCGCCATTCATGGGGATTTACGCCTACTTTAAGCGCGTTGTGAGTTTCAATTCGGTGGTTTGGTATGCTGTAAGACGTCCCATAAGGGAACACCCCAAAGGGTTCCTGCAGACAGCCGTCGAGCGAGTAGATATCCATGCCGTCGACCATATAGGCTGGATCATGTTTGGTGTGCTGCATGATCGACTGACCGACTGCCGTCTGATGCCACGCTAAGGGAAAGCCTTTTTCATCGATTGCGCCTCGCATCCGGTGAACAAACAGCGGACGGTAGTGGCCACTGCGAATATCTTCCTCGCGGGACCAGATTACTTGCACAGGGACGGACTCACCGCGCGCAGCCTCAACGGCATCTACTGTAAAATCAGCGGTTTTACTAGAGCGCCGGCCAAACGTGCCACCCATCAGCGGGCGATGAATAGTGACGCTCTGCTGGGGCAAGTCAAGTAACTTAGCAACGATTTCTTGATCATTGCTTTGATATTGGGTTCCTGACCACACCTCGCAACTATGCTGTTTTACGAGCGCGGTGGCATTCATCGGCTCCATCGTGGCATGGGCAAGGTAAGGCATTTCGTAAACGGCCTCGAGGGTGCGTTCCGCGGTTTCAATGACGCTTAAACTGTCACCAATATTTTCAGCAAGCATGCCCGGTGTTTTTGAGAGCTCGCGATAGTCTTTATAGAATTGCTCACTATAAAGTTTTGCATTGGGACCCTCATCCCATTGAATTTTTAGCGCATCTCGACCCTTGCGTGCAGTCCAGTAATCTTGAGCGAGTACTGCCACGCCGCCACTTATTTGTTTGGTCTTTACAACACCCTTAATGCGCATTGCTTTGCTGTCATCATAGCTAGATGCTTTGCCTCCATAGACAGGACAGCGAGCAATCGATGCATACAGCATGTTTGGTAATTTGATGTCGATACCAAATACCGCGGAGCCATCAACCTTTGAGGGGCCTTCCTTGCGGAGCCGAGGCTTACCTAGGATTGTGAATTGGCTAGGGTCCTTTAGACGGACATCTTCTGGCGCTTGGATATCATTCTGCACGATGATTTCTAGTAGTTCACCATAGGTGGCTTGCAGGCCGGCCTTATCCCAAAAAACCTGACTGCTGGCTGTTCTCAGCTGATCGATAGTCGTGCCCCAGTGAACCGCCGCAGCCAGCATTAACATAGCCCTCGCTTGGGCACCGGCTGACCGCAGCGGCATCCAAGAACTGCCGGTGGTAAGGCTCCCAGCAGTGAGGTATTCACCAAACAAGGGGCTGTAGTACTCGGGCGATGTGGGTGCTTGCTCGAGTTTGATCGACTCCCATTCGGCGTCTAGCTCTTCTGCAACCATCATGGTGAGGCTGGTATAGGCGCCATTACCAAATTCTGAGTGATTCATTAGCAGTGTGATTGTGTTGTCAGGGTCAAGTCTCAAGAAGGTGTTTAAAAACTGGCTTGAGGTCGCCGTCGACGAAACTTGTGCGGCACGTCCTGGTACCGCTAGGTGCATCCCAAGTACCAAGCTTGTCGCTGCTGCGCCAGAGGTCTTGATAAAGCGTCTGCGAGAAATACCAGGGGAACTGATTGCTGTGCTCATGAGGAGGTTTCCTGCGCCATGCTTATAGCAGCTGCGTGAATAGCTTCACGAATACGCTGATAGGTTCCGCAGCGGCAGACTAGGCCCCCCATCGCATTATCAATTTCGGTGTCATTTGGCTTGGCGTTTTCCGCGAGCAAGGCTGTGGCAGCCATGATCTGGCCAGACTGGCAGTAGCCACATTGCGCGACGTCATATTCTAACCAGGCCTGCTGCACTGGGTTGAGTCCCGCATCTTGTGCGAGACCTTCAATGGTCGTGATATTTTTACCTACCGCGCTGGCGATAGGTAAGGTACAGGAGCGCACAGCTTTGCCGTCGACATGGACAGTGCAGGCGCCACACATGGCGATACCGCAGCCGAATTTTGTCCCAGTCAAATGAAGGTGATCACGCAGTGCCCACAGCAACGGTGTGTCAGCTTCCGCTTCGATCTTTTTGTTGTCACCGTTTACGGTTAGTATAATCATGTTTATCCTCCATTTGGTGGCCTTAAGGCACTATACCAATGCCGCATGCAGTATGGCAATAACGCTTGCGAGTGGCGGTTAATTGGCTGTTTTTCAACCACCATTCTATGGTTGCTAAGTCAATCTCCATTAGCTATAGTGCATACACTTTTATTGCCGAATGTATGCATTTAGTATGGAGCGATTATTGAAATCAGTCAAATTAATAGACCGGAATGCATGGGTATCGCTCCTAATGGTCGAGCGAGTCGGTGGCTACTAATGATCGCCAAACCTAATCTTACACAGGCAGAGCTAGTCCGGCGGGGTATTGAACACGCTATTTTTAACGGCGATCTTGCGCCGGGAGTTTTTTTGGAGGAGGGTCGACTTGCTACTCTGTACGGTGTTTCAAGGACTCCCGTGCGCGAAGCTATCGCCAATCTCGTCAGGTCAGGTCTGCTCACTAAGACCGCTCATCGCCGGGCGATTGTTAGCCAGCTCGACTCGGGAAAATTACTAGAGTTATTTGAGGCGCTGGCCGAAATGGAGGGTCTGGCAGCTCGTTTCGCAGCTAGCCGTATGAGTCATCAAGAAAAAGCGTCGTTAATGGATATTCATCAGCGTGCGGCAACTCTTTTACCCGTTGGCGATGATCCAAGTGCCTATGCGATGCTGGGAAAAGAATTCCATCAGACTATTCTAGCGGGGTGTCGCAATAGGGTTTTGATTGGTGCGACCTCTGCCTTAACAGTACGCGTTTTTCCCTACAGGTCATATCAAGTCGTAGCGCCAGGTCGTTTGGAATCAAATCAGGTAGACCATGAGAGGATCGTTGAAGCGATTATGGCCGGCGATGGGGAGGCTGCTCAGGAAGCGATGCGTAAACATACTTCTGATCAGGGTGATACCTTGGTGCGTTTTATTGCACTGAACAAATTGCCTCATGATGGCTTGCAGGTAGCAGAGATGGATTTGTCCTATACGTCAGAGGATATCAGGTCATGACAATTCATCGAGTAGATACTTTTATTAAGGCGGAAAGCGCACTGCGAGAAGCTGACTTGAAACAGTCGCTTTACGATCAGGGTGGAATTCTCATGGATAAAGTGCTGGTTACACTTCATGGTGATGAGCACAGGATGCGGCGGGCCATTGAGAGTCAAATTTTTCGACGCAACTTTTTTCGCTTCTATGAGACTGACGTATTTCCTGTCTTACTGAATGAGACGCTAGATCAATTCTTTGGTGAAGAAACACTTGATTTAAAGGAGTTGGGGTACCGAATTATGGTGCACCTGTCCCTCGCCTTTGCAGGTCTTGACAGGGTGGATGGTACGGTTGAGGAGGCTGATGCTCAGCATCGATTACTTATCCAGCTGGGGCAGGCCGCGACTATTGGTCAGTACCAGGGTGATCCACAACCTATATTGGATGAAATTGCCGAGGCGCTCAGAGAATTCGAGTCGCGTTTTTTTAAGCCTGCGAGGATCCGCCGAGAGATTTTGATTGAGGCATTTAATCGGGGAGAGATAGCGGACACTGACTTGCCACGAGACATTCTCACAATATTGTTAATGAATGACGATAAGTTAAATATGTCGGACGAGTTGCTGGTACGTGAAGTGGCATTCTTTTACTTGGCTGCCTCACACACCTCAGTGCACACTTTAGTGCACGCGGTTAATGAGATTTTTGACTGGTATGCAGGCCATACAGCAGATGCCATTGAGCTAGCGCATGATCTTGTCACGATGCAACGATTTGTACATGAGAGTTTACGTCTCCACCCATCCAGCCCAGAAGCTTGGAGAAAAGCCGAGGCATCGATCGAATTGTCAGGGGCGAAATTTGTCAATGCGGGCGAAAAGGTGGTCATCGATTTACAAACCGCAAATCGAGATACGACGGTTTTTGGAGATGATGCCGCGCGGTTTAACCCTTTTCGTGAGTGTCCACCTCGTGTCAGTCCCGCGGGTCTTTCGTTTGGTGGGGGCATGCATGTTTGCCTAGGCATGAATCTTGTGACGGGCACTATGCTTAAGTCGTCGCAGGATTTTAACCCGGAGAATCATCAGTTTGGCACTATCGCATTGATTATCGGTGAACTATTACGAAGAGGTATGCAGCCGAACCTAGAGAAACGTCCTGAAAAAATTGAAAACTCGGAGCGAGATGTGTGGAAAGTTTATCCGGTAGTTTTCGCTTCTCAGGATAGCCAAAGATGAGTGCGACAGCGGTCATTATCCAATACCAGGACGCCTTCGACACCTTCTGCGATCGTCGGCTTGTACAGTCCATGTACAGTGAGTGTGACGAACTGATGGATCGGGTGTTGTTGACGCTTCACGGCGAGGAACATGCCCGCCGCCGCGCGATGGAGCTTAAACTATTTCGGCGTGACTTTGCTCGTCACTACGAAAAAGAGGTGTTTCCTGCGACACTTGCGGCAACACTGTCGCCGTATCTCGAACGCGGTCGGATGGATCTTCCTGAGTTTGGCTGTCGAGTGAATATTAATCTCAGTGCGGATATTGCCGGCATTGATCGTGACCCTGAATCACGAGACCAGACCGAATGCTTGCTGGGCATTGTCCGTAAGTTCGGCGAAGGTGCGACATTATTTCATTCAACGCGGAATAAAAGCGAAGTGCGACGAGAAGTAGCCGAAGCGCTTGCTTTAATGGATCAACGATTTTTGCAGCCTTCACGTGCCCGCCGTGAGGCGATTCTGAGAGAGGTCGCCGAGGGTAATGCGCCCGATGAGGACCTGCCGAGGGATCTTCTTACGGTATTACTTGCCAACCGAGAAGAGCAGGGCATGGACGACGCCATGATTCGTCGAGAGGTAGCATTTTTTATGCAGGCGGCCTCGCATTCATCGGCCAATTCCATGGTGCATGCGTTTCATGAAATAACACGTTGGTGTAACGAGCATCCCGAGGATCGAGAACGTATTGAAAGAGATCAGCTGTTTTTACAGCGCTGTGTCCACGAGAGCCTGCGCCTCCATCCTGCCAGCCCCGTCGCTTGGCGTGTTGCTGAATGCCCCTTTGCACTTGTAACAGGTAGTACTGTTCAGGCAGGCGATAGCGTGATGATAGATATTGAGACCGCCAATCGGGAGGCAGCTCTGTTTGGAGATGATGCAGATAAATTCAACCCACACCGAGAACTTGTGGGTCGCACACCGGCTTATGGATTGACCTTTGGGGTAGGGGTGCATACCTGTTTTGGGCGCGATCTGGCTGGTGGAGCACCACCTAAGAGTGATAGCGCACCTGAGTTACATCATTACGGAACAGTGACGAGTTTGCTTCGAAATTTGTTTGCACACGACGTTAGACCCGACCCCGAAAGTTCACCCGTATTGGATTCTGCTACCCAGCGAAGTAATTGGGCGAGCTATCAGGTACTTGTAGATGAGAATAAAACCCTATGAAATCAGTCATTGTTACGGGTAGTGCCGATGGACTTGGAGCCGATATGGCCGCATTACTCGGCGCCCATGGTTATCGCGTAGGTTTACTAGATATCAGATTCGAGCTCGCCCAGCAAACTGCTTCAGCAATACCCAATGCTATTGCGCTGGCGGCCGATGTTACTAATGCGGAACAGGTCGCGGAGGCGTTTGCCGCTTTTGGTGATACGCCAGATCTCCTAGTAAATAACGCGGGTATCGTCCGGTTTGGCCCGATGGAGGAGCAGAGCATCGAGGATTTTCAGACGGTGATTAGCGTCAACCTTTTGGGCAGTTGCATTTGTGCTCGACAGGCTGCTCTGGGCATGCTTTCCCGTGGGTCAGGCCATATCGTCAATCTTACGTCTATTAACGGAATACATCCGGCACCTAATGTGGGTATGTATGGCGGTACCAAAGCTGCAATGGCTAATCTCACTCAGGCGATGGCCATTGAATGGGGGCCACGTGGTATAAGAGTCAATGCCATTGCCCCTGGGTTTATAGATGCGGGTATGTCGCGGCCGATCTACGCCGACCCGAAGGTTCGCGCGAAGCGCAGCGCTGGTGTGCCTAGCAGACGGCTCGGTCAGGCTCGCGATATTGCTGAAGCGGTGTTGTTTCTTGATTCCGAGGGTGCCAGTTACATAAATGGGCACCAGTTGGTCGTAGATGGAGGCGTAAGTAATAGTGTCATGGCGCAGTTGCCACGAGATTAGATTCTTGCAAAAAAAATTCAGATTAGTCTTTAACAATAAACATTTTCCAATTTAAAAAATCACTTCACATAACACTAAGGGGTTCCCATGAAAATAATTTATCGAATAATGTTATCAGTTTTACCCGCGCTTATTGCTGTTGTTAGCGCTTCCAATGTGTTGGCGCAGCGCCAGATTAGCGGTCAGCTGGAAGAGGTTATTGTCACCGCTGAGAAGCGCGAGCAAAATCTTCAGGACGTGCCGATTTCTGTCAGTGCGATGAATGCAAGTATGATCGAAAAGACATTCTCTCGAGATATCGTTGATATTGCTGGGATGTCTCCTAACCTCACCATAGACCCTATTTTGGGTAACGGCACGGCATCAATTTCGATTCGTGGTATGCAGTTGAATGACGTTGAGAAAAGTTTTGATCCGGCAGTTGCTGTCTACCAAGATGGTATTTATCTAGCTACGACTACAGGCGCTCTCCTGAATGTCTGGGATGCTGAGCGGATTGAAGTACTTCGAGGTCCACAGGGTACGCTATTTGGCCGTAATACGATCGGCGGTTTGGTTCATGTGATTCGGTCCAAGCCTACCGGCGAATTGGGTGGCAAGATAGCTGTGACGATTGCTGAAGATGGACAACAGGACGTGAAGGCTACGGTCAATTTCCCGGAAGTCGCGGGTATTTCTACGAAAATTACCGTAATGGATATCTCGGGTGGTGAATACTTTACTAACAAGACGCGAGGTACTGATGAGGGTGATTCGGATCTAACAGCTTTTTCATTCAGTGCGCAGTGGCGTCCAACAGATAACTTTGATTTGCAGTTTACTTATGATGACGTCGGCGACGATACGCCAGTTCGTCCAGTAACCTGTTTGACCGAATCTCCGGAACTCTTTGCCGCCTTAGGGCTTATTGGCGATAACTGCGCCAATAAGGACAACGAAGACTTCCATCGGGATACCTATACGTCAACCGATCAGTCTGCCAGTATTGACCTAGAGTCGTTCTCGCTTCATGCGAATTGGGCGATTAACGACGATCATCGTTTGGTGATGATTTATGCGGATCGTGATATGGAAGAGACATCAAAGCAGGAATTTGATGGCATCGCCTTTGATGGATTCCGTGTGTCTCGGCCGCAATCCGAAAGCCAAGAAAGCCTAGAGGTTCGTCTTGAATCAGATTTTGCGTGGGGACGTACCACCATCGGCGGATTCTATTGGGATAGTGAATACAGCGCTTGGCAGACCACTTACTTCTTTGGCGGTTTTAACGATAGTCCGCGAACAGATCAGCGTACAGAGAATACGGCTTTTTTTGGTCAGGTAGATTGGGACATCACCGAGCAACTGACGTTGTCAGTCGGTGGTCGCTATACCAGTGAAGATAAAACCTTTTGCCAGGTTTTTACTGCACCTGATGAGAATGGCACGGTGATAGACTTTGAGGGTGTTCGCAAGTCGCCCACCAAGGCCTGGGGAGCTGACTGCGAAGCTTGGATGCTGCCAGTTGTAAATAATAACTTCACAGATGCAATCACTGGCGAAGTGGGAGAGTTTACTGGTAAGGAAAGCTGGAGTGAGTTTACACCCAAAGTTGGCTTGTCCTACAACTATAGTGAAGCGGGTATGGTCTATGTCAGCTATACCGAGGGTTTCCGTTCGGGTGGTTTTAATGGGCGCGCAACTGGCGCTGCTAACGCTGGCCCGTATCAGCCTGAAATTGTTGAAAGCTGGGAGCTTGGTTTCAAAACATCTTGGCTTGATAATACCTTACAGTTAAACGGCTCAATCTTCACCACCGACTATCAAGACAAGCAGGAAGATGTGGTGCTGCCGGGAACTGACGGGGCTGTGACGCTGACACTTGTGCAAAATGCAGCGGCTGCAACACTCGACGGCTTCGAGATCGAAAGCGTTTGGATTCCTGTCGCTGGACTTACGTTGACCGCGAACATGGGCTATCTCGATGCATCGTATGATGACTACACCGTTTCAGATCCTGCAGGCCTGCCTCTTGATAAAAGCGGCTTCGAACTTCGTAAAGCACCTGAGCTGAACTATTCAATTGGCGGTACCTATGAGTGGCAAATGGCAAATGACGCATTCATTGTTGCTGCGATGAACTATCGTTGGAAGGATGATTATGCAATCAATGCTAGTTACGGTGGTCCCAAGAACTATTCATCAGATCCATTGATTCAAGAGTCCTTTGGGCTTCTCGATGCCTCTATTAACTATGAAACCGAGAATTGGCGTGTGTCACTTTTTGGTAAGAATCTGACAGATGAATCGTACTTTTATCACGTGTTAGATGTTGCCGCTGGATACAGCGCCGCTTCACCTACTGATGCAACGCCAGTTTATGTTCCTGGGTTGTGGACATTTGGTACCATTAATCGGCCGCGTTATTTCGGAGTTGAAGCTCAGTATATGTTTTAGGATTGAGTGCCAAACCACCCAGCACGGCCTTGAGAAATCTTCATTTCCGAACTGGGTAGAGTGTTAAGCATAACTTTTATGGGCTGGATTGAGAGCGTGCGTCGGGACGAATCAGTGCTTTCTTACTTACCATGGTAAATAGCGAGGTGGCAGATAGTTGTCACCTCTTCAGGTAAGGAATTTTTGACGGTAGATGATCGCGATTCGTGAGGATATGGATTGTCACAGCAAGGGGGAATCAGATGAAGAATCTTATTCTTATCGGTGGTATTTTTCATGATTTCCATGACAGCGCTTTGGCACTGGCTGATGTGCTTAAGCCGCTGGGACTAGAGTCGCGTATCGAGAACGACATCGAAGCGGGACTGGCGAGTCTCAATCAAAACCCTGTTGCGTTACTTACTATTAATGCACTGTGTTGGGAGATGATCGGCGATAAGTATGATTCTTATCGCGCTGATTGGGCGATGCGGCTTTCGCCAGCTGGCCGTGCTGCGATTATCTCGCATCTACATGGCGGGGGAGCGTTATTGGGCTTACATACTGCGAGTATCTGTTTTTCCGATTGGCACCAATGGGGCGATATTCTCGGCGGCTCCTGGCAGTGGGGTAGGTCATGGCATCCACCGCAAGAGTTTGTGACGCTCACTCCGTCACGACATCCGCTAATGGAAGATATAGCAGTATTTGATGTGTTTGATGAGCTGTACTCTGCGTTGGTGTTGCGGCCTGGAATTGAGACTCTACTAATCGGTAATTCTGCCGGGTCGGATGTCTCACAACCTGTATTGTGGCTAAACAGATTTGGTAACGGTCGCGTTGTCTATGACGCGCTTGGCCATGATGCTGCGGCGGTTTACCAGGCAGATCATGCGCATGCTCTTAGGCGGGCGGTATGCTGGGCACTTAACCTTGGGGACGTTAATATATGAAATCTCTCATGGGTATGTCGATACTTATTACAGGTGGTGGATCAGGTCTTGGACTTGGTGCAGCACAACACTTCATCAATGCGGGTAGTAGGGTGACAATTTGTGGGCGGCGTGCTGAAAAAATTGATAGCGCCCAAAAAACAATGGGCGCTGCCTGCTGTGGTGTTGTTGGAGACATCACTGTTGACGGGGATCGTCAAAGAATAATAGCGGCAGCAGTAGCACATGGTGGAGGGCTGCATGCATTAATTAACAATGCCGGTAATATGTATCGGGGATCGATTACGGAGTTGGATCAGGATCGCCTGCTTGATGTGTTTAATACCAATGTTGTATCAGGTATGTTGCTCACTGGATTAGCCGTACCGCATCTTATTAAGACTGAGGGGGCGGTGATTTTTTTGGGGTCAATCCATACTCGGCGTGCATTTCCGGGTGCTTCACCTTACGCGGCAACCAAGGCGGCGGTGCAGGCTCTGACGCGTGTTTTAGCGGCAGAGCTGGGAGAGAAAAAAATTCGAGTTAACTGTATATTACCAGGTGCGGTCTATACCGAGCTTAACCAACGTGCGGGCATTTTTGACGATGACACGGCAATGACACGATTGCAAAGTATGGCATCACTGCATGCCCTGGGACGTATTGGTACGGAGGAGGAGATAGCCGAAGCAATGACGTATCTTATCTGCGCAGAGTGGACCACAGGCGCGACGCTCGATGTTGATGGTGGTCTGGGGTTGGGGCTTACCGATAGTTGAGTGCCGTAGAATTCATTAATTGACTAAAGTAGGTAAGTGATGGGGAGTAACGTAACGATTAAAGTTCATGTCAAGACCCGGGGAGGCAAACACAATACGCTAAAAACACAGCCTGGCCAGGACACCTTGATGCATGTTCTCCGCGATGAGGATCAGGGTATTGAGGCGGTGTGCGGCGGCTGTTCGTCCTGCGCCACCTGTCATGTATTTATTCCTGAGATGTGGATGAAACGCCTGCCCGAGCGAGACGATATCGAAAGTATGTTGCTGGAGTACCAGGAACACTTTGATCCAGCCTGCTCCCGGCTTAGCTGCCAGCTTAACTTATCCGATGCTCTCGATGGCATTGAAGTGGAAATAGCGCCGGAGGAATAAGAGTTATGAAACGGGAAGTCGAAAGTAAATCTGTACTAGCGTGTGCGGTTAGGCGATCTGTGAGAACAGTGCTGAGTGTCTTTTGAAAGCCTCATGAGTACGCCTGCGAAAACAGTCAAGCGTTTTGTCAATGCTTGGAACACCATGGACTTCGATGCTGTGATTGATTGTTTAGATGAAAATATTTACTACCACAACATTCCTATGGAGCCAATTTTAGGGCTTGATAACGTCAAACAATACTTGCGTGAAGCCTGGGTTTTTACCGCTTGCCACTGGGAATTGGTTAATTTGGCCGTGAATAAAGAAACGGTGTTGACCGAACGGGTGGATGCCTTTGTGATTGATGGGCGCGAGGTGAGGTTACTTTTGATGGGGGTCTTCAATGTTCACAACGATAAGATAACAGTTTGGAGGGACTACTTTGATCTCGCCAGTTACCAACGTCAACTGCACCAAGCCTAGCTAAAGATGACGAACCAATTGATAACATGGGAGAACTGAATTGAGCAAGCCAGAAAATAGCACGAATGAAATTGCCGCAAGGTGGCCATTAATTTTGGCCACCTGTATTGGAATTATGAGCAGTTCATTTGTGCTGCCGTATTACACGATTGGCGTTTTGGTAGTGCCTGTCACCGAGGAATTTGGGTGGTCAAGAGCTGAGTTTCAGGCGGCGATCCTGTTTAGTTCTGGTCTGGGTGCGCTGACGTCACCATTCGTTGGGTGGCTTATTGACCGCTATGGTTCAAGGCGTATCGCACTTCCATCGATGCTGGGGCTGGGTTTAGGTTTTTTCCTCGCTGCCAGTATGCAGGGGCAGCTCTGGATGCTGTTTCTTGCTTATGGCGCCATGGCCTTTCTTGGTGCAGGTACCATCCCAGTAAATTGGACGCGTGCGATTGCCACTAGCTTTTTTAAACGACGCGGATTAGCGTTGGGGCTGAGCTTAACGGGAACAGGTATTTGTGCCTCGGTGGCACCTCATTACACGGTATGGCTAGTGGAGACATTTAGTTGGAGGGGAGCCTATATGGGCCTTGGGTTAGTGCCGATTTTGCTGGCATGGCCCGTATTATATTTTTTATTTCGCCCCATAGAGATGAGTGATACCGATTCTTCTGAGGCTAACACAGACCAGCAAACAGGGAAAACCCTAGGGGAGGCATTTCATGATTATCGTTTTTGGGTGTTGCTGTTGTCTATATTATTTGCTTATATGGGATTTTCTGGAATCTCTCCAAATCTATTCCCCTCGCTGACCGACGATGGTTTTTCACGTGAACAGGCTGCATCCATTCTAAGTGTTTTTGGCGTATCGATAATAACAGGCAGAATTATCGTAGGCTATCTGATAGATCGTTTTTGGGCGCCTGGAATCGCTATGGTTTGTTTATTGATGCCAGTAATTGGCACCATCATCTTCTATGGAGATCAGACATTCATCCAGGCTGTCTTCGCGAGCTTTTTTATCGGATTCGCTGCTGGTGCCGAATTGGATCTTATGGCTTTTATGGCCGCACGGTACTTTGGCCTTAGACACTATGCAAAGATATATTCTATACTTTACGCCTCGCTGGCTGTTTGTTCGGGAACAGCGCCAATGTTGTTTGCCAGCGTGTATGACAGAACCGCCAGTTATGACCTTGGGTTCTCGGTGGCGACGGTTCTATTCTTGATTTCATCTTTGATAATTCTGTCTCTAGGCCGCTATCCCAGGGCTTATGCCAATGCTCACTAGTACGGTAAGCCATTGCCAAGATAGGAGCCTTGTAAAGCGCTTATTACAGCGTCTTCGCGTATAATTCAAACGGTGTTTCTTCAAAATTAAAAAGTTACCAGTGTAACTTTTGATAGTATTCCACCGGCTGTTACATCGCACATCCCTGCAGCCGATACACTCAGCATCGTCAGCATTGAGTTCATCGGTTGGATCCCGCTAGGCTCCACCAAGATCTTAAATCCATCGTGCGTAAGTCCGAGGGCTTTTTTGGTTTTAGACACAATCATCAGAGATAGATCCGCCCCGCCATTACGCCCCATAAAACTCCCCATGCACTAGCAAGTCAATACACCGCAAATGTCCTTACCAAATACTCAGTTGGGTAATTGAGTTTATGTGTAATGGCATTCCAGCATGGAAGGCCATTCCGACAAGGTTAGACCAACTACTAAATTAGGCAGGTTCATCAATGTGAACGCTGTGTTTACATCTATTCACTATTGTCTGCATTATTGTCAAGTTCAAGCGCTGTCTTATATCGTTACTGATGTTTTTTTTTAATTACGGGAGAAAAGATATGAAGATACAGTATTCAGGAAGTGGTCGATCGTTCATTGTATGGCTCATTCTGCCGAGTATTATATTTGGTGCTAGCAGTGTGGCATCTCAGGAAAATAGCTTAATGCTGGAAGAGATCATTGTTACGGCAGAACGTCGTGAAGGAATTTTGCAAGAAGTCCCGGTGGCGGTCAGTGCGTTTGACGCCAACGAGATCGAGCGCCGTCAGGCTTTCAATGTCAAGGATGTGGTGAACAATGTTCCCAATCTACTCGGGGCCAATAATGTTGGACAAGGTTCCGCAACAACAGTCTTTCTCCGCGGTGTTGGTACAACGGAGTCGATCGTTACTGTTGACACAGCGATGGGCTTCTACCTAGATGATGTTTATATCGCCCGCCAAGGTGTTAACAACTTTAGTCTTTATGATGTTGAGCGTGTTGAGGTCCTGCGAGGCCCTCAGGGCACTCTCTATGGGCGCAACACAAACGCTGGCGCTATTAATGTTGTTACCACCAAACCTCAGGATTCTAATCAGGGTTCTGGTGAGTTTAGCTATGGAGAATTCAACCGTAAGAATCTGAAAGGTATGGCGAATGTCGTTCTTGCGGAAGATGAGCTGTTCCTTCGATTCAACGCGCTCTCGCAGACGGGAGATGGTTATGTCAATAACGCGTTGCTTGGCAAAGAAGTCAACGACGTTGACTTCTGGGGCTGGCGAGCAGGTCTTCGTTGGTTACCTTCTGATGACGTGGAGGTTCTTTTCACGGCGGATGATAGTGCGAGCGACCAAAATGGCGTTTATGCGCTTAATGTCCTAAATGGCATGCCCGATGATTTGTTTCAATCTTCCAGTATCACCGATATCTTCAATAAATCTGAAACAAGCGGCACCGCTCTGACTATTAATTGGCAGATTTCTGACACGATGAGCGTGCAGTCCATAACTTCAGCGCGTCAGACCTATCAGAAGTGGGACCTGGATTTAAGTGACTCCCCCATCCCTATCTTTAGACTTTACACGATTAACGATAGCGATCAGTTCAGCCAAGAGATCAAGCTTAGTGGCACTGCAATGAACGACAAATTGCAGTACTCGACGGGTATCTTTTACTTTGATGAGGATAGCTACTCATTTATTGCTGACCGATTCTTTGGGGGCGGCCTGTTAGCCCGTGAGTACAAAGTAGATGTGGAGAGTATTGCCGTTTACTTCGATGGTAGTTATGACCTGACTGACAAAATGTCGCTTATATTCGGCGGCCGTTATACCAAGGATGAAAAGTCGATAGACATTGAAGCGGGTGTAGGCGTACCGCCCGGATTTTCGCTCGACGGAGGAACCCCTACTTGGAACTCTGCAACGCTCAGAGAACTCGGAACGCCGACAGATCTAGATTATAGCGACTTTACGCCGAAAGTCGGTCTAAAGTATGATTTTAACGATAATTTAGACGGCTACGTTACCTTTACTGAAGGATACCGTGCCGGTGGCTGGGCTGCACGAACCAATGATCCGTCGCAGGTGTTACCTTTTGAGCCCGAGGTCATTGAATCGATAGCAGTAGGTCTAAAAGCGTCTTTGTGGGACGGTCGAGCACGCCTCAATTCGGAAATCTTCTTCTATGATTATCAGGATCTCTTCAATAGTGCTACTGATCCCGATACCGGCAATTTCGCCGTGTTCACTAATAATGCTGAGATAAAAGGGTTGGAAATCGAAGGTACGGTAAGAATCAGTGAAAACCTTGATATTTTTGGCTTTGTTGCATTCGCTGATGGAGAGTACAAAGATGTGAGCCCCTTGGTGGCAGGAGCTTTGGGTGACAAACTCCAGCGACTGCCAGAATTATCGTTTAAGGTAGGCTTCACCAACATTTGGCCTTTATCAAACGGGTCTCTGGTGCGTTTAAATGCGGATTACCAGTATACTGAGAATCACTTTACTGACCCGCAGAATACAGCGCTTGGTAAGTCTGGTGATATCAGCTTAGTTTCAGCATCTTTAGGGTGGGAGAGTGCGGATGATCGTTATAGTGTGAGTGTTTCCTGCCGTAACTGTGTGGATGATGAATACAATACGGCGACACTTGCTTTCGCGCCGTTTGGGTTCGTGTCTATTTACCCGGGAGAGCCCCAGACTTGGCTAATTACAGTGAGAGCCCGAACGAACTAATAGGTTGGGTCCGGCTGTAAAGCCTGACCATGTTAGTGTAGCTAAAATTGGAGAATTAAAATGAGACCGTCCCTCGACAAAACCGCCTTGATAGTCATTGATATGCAAAATGGGTTTTGCAGTGAAGACGGCTCTGTTAACGCGATTGGTTTGCCCGCGAGTCGGCTTAGGGTTTCTATAGCTCCTTGTGCTAGGTTGATTAGCTCCGCGCGGCACGCCCAGCTGCCAGTTTTTTACACCCGCTATATGTTTCGATCGGATTATCTGGACGGTGGGCTGATGGCTCACGAGCTCATGCCTGATCTCAAGAATGGCAAGACGCTTATCTCGGGTACTTGGGACACTGAAGTCATAGATGAGCTAGCGCCTATGGATGGCGACTTCATTATCGACAAGAATCGTCCTAGCTCCTTTTTTGGCACGAATCTCGATGCTAGTTTGAAAAATCTTGGCGTAGAGAATCTGGTTGTGTGTGGTGTCACTACCAATTGCTGCGTGGAAACTACAGTGAGAGACGCAAGTCAGCGTGACTACCGCACTTTTGTTGTAAGAGATGCTGTAGCTGAATATGAAGACGACCGTCACGAGATTGCATTGAAATCAATGGGCCTGCTGTTTGCCTATATGGTGACTACTGCTGATGTTGAAGGCGCCTGGCAATCGCTACCTGGGAGCGTTTCTTAGTTGGAACGCATGTCCGGAATACCTGATGAGAAATCGGATTTAGATGCTTGGTACGGGCTTGCCATCCTCTTTATTGCTTACACAGTATCTTTTATCGACCGCACAATTCTGTCTTTACTCGTTGAGCCCATAAAAACATCGCTAGATGTTAGTGATACGCAGATAAGTCTGTTACATGGCCTGGCATTCGCCATATTTTATACTTTGCTCGGTATACCTATTGCCCGGTTAGCAGACCGACACTCTCGTAAATACATTATTTCGGTTGGGATTTTTGTATGGAGCATGATGACAGCAGCCTGTGGACTAGCCGACCGATTCACCACGCTATTTTTAGCGCGAGTTGGCGTTGGAGTCGGTGAGGCAGCTCTGTCTCCTGCCGCATATTCAATGCTTGCTGACATGTTTCCAAAAAAAAAGCTTGGATTAGCGCTCAGCCTTTACTCTGCTGGTGTCTATGTAGGTGCTGGCCTTGCTTTTATAATTGGCGGCCTCTCGGTCCAGATGGCCCTCGACATGGGGCCTATTACGTTGCCGTTGATTGGCCATATCGAGGGCTGGCGCCTGATTTTCTTCATTATCGGTTTACCCGGTGTGCTCATTGCTTTACTCATGTTGACAGTACGAGAGCCTCCGCGGCGTAAGAATAGCGCTGCCCCAACGGGTGATAGCCTGTTGGCCGTTTTTCATTTTATTGGCAAAGCTCCCTCAACTTTCCTGCTGCACTTCATCGGATATTCACTATTAGGACTCGTATTTAACGCGATCATCGCTTGGGCTCCGACGTATTTTATACGTACATATTCAATGACAGCTGGCGAAATAGGGCCGTTACTAGGTGGGTTGATATTGGTTTTCGGCGGTAGCGGCATGATTGTAGGTGGGGTTTACAGCGACTTTTTACGGGCCCGCGGAACGGTTGCGGCGCCATTGGTATCATCGCGACTAGCAGGTATTTGCTTGCTGCCGATATGTATCGCTATACCCTTTGCGGGCTCAGCGTGGGCGAGCAGTCTCCTGTTTGCAGGGTTTTTCTTTTTTTCTGCGTTTCCGTTTGGAGCGGCAGCAGCAGCAATTCAATTAGCTACGCCAACTCATTTAAGAGCTCAGATGTCCGCGGTGTATCTGTTCGTGCTGAATTTAGCGGGCATTGGGTTTGGGCCAACCATTGTGGCACTAATTACGGATTATGGTTTTGAAGATACGTCTCGTCTGGGCTGGTCCATGGCGATTGTCGGCGCCATTGCCGCTCCGCTTGGTGCAGTTGCGCTGCATTATGCAATAAGACCATTTACAGAAACAGTGAAGCTTCGAGAACAGGAAGAGTATGTGCAATATGATCGACTTAAAAGCAATTGATATTGTTGTCAACGCCTTTACGCCAAAAGAAGTGGCGGGAGGCCAAACAGGCTTCGACAAAGCGTTTATGTCTCAGGTGCGGATGCCAGAGGATATGCGAGAGGGCGTCACTATTGAAGATTACCTCCGTAGAATGGATCGTGCCGGCATTGAGCGTAGTCTGCTTATCGCTGTCCGTGCGGGGGATCGAGCTTGGAAAGGAAGCTTTGAGATTCCATATGATCAGATCGCTGAATACTGCAGCGCGTATCCGGATCGTTTTTCTGGCTTGGCCGGTGTAGATCCTACTCGGGGTGTAGAGCAATTAAAGGAGCTCGACTACGCGGTTAAGGATCTTGGTTTTATCGGCGCGCACTTTTACCCGCATTGGTTTCGAACACCACCTGATGCTGCTGTGTGCTATCCAATTTATGCCCGATGTGTTGAGCTCGATATTCCGATTATGATGCAAGTGGGGCAGAACCTCATCTATCAGGAAGAAGTGCGTTTGCCATCTGTAGCGAGACCTATATTACTTGATCAGATTGCGATTGATTTTCCCGATCTTAGACTCATCGGTATTCATATTGGAATGCCATGGACGGACGAGATGATAGCAATGGCTTGGAAACATCAGAACGTCTATATTGGTATAGACGCCTATGCACCCAAGCATCTTCCTGAGTCACTAAAGCACTTCATGAATACCTATGGTAGTCATAAGGTTTTGTTTGGGACCGACTGGCCCGTGATTGACCCGGAGCGAGCGGTACGTGAGATGCGTGAACATGAGTTCCGCGACGAGTCGTTTGTGAGAATCATGCGATCCAATGCCTTGAAAATATTTGATTTTGATCGCCGCCCAACTGCGACTTAATTTCATTGTGCACTAAAAACGAATAGAGCATTCCTCTTTGGTGATTATTGGACGTTGCAAATTTTTTGCTAGATGACATTCTTGGATTTGGTCACTACGTGGTTAGTCTGATGAAAGCGCTCAATTGTGGCGCTATCACCGGCACAGGTATCGGAGCGGCAGATATTCAAATGCTCCTGGTAGTTTCTGCCGTCCAGCTTAATCGAGGACAGAAAGCATTTTTTATTGGTCAGGCGCTCGTTAATAAGGCGAGCATTACAACGAAATATACGCTAATGGGTACCTCAATTGCAGAAAAATCAAAAAGCGTTTTTATCCGCTTTACCAGTAGACCTAACCATTGATGTAGCTGAGGAAAGCCTCCTTAGCGCGTCTGGTGATGTTTTCTCTCTCGGAACACATTTACCCTTTGCAGTGCTTGTTCCGACAAAAATAGTGCAGGTACAAAAGATTTGGGTTATCGCTGAAAAGTACCGAATTGCGCTAGTGAATCGAGGCGCGGGGCTGTCATATACCGATGCTGTGGCACCTAGTAGGCCTGGAATGGCCGCTCTTGATCTAAGTAAAATGAACTCGATTGGCAGACCGGAACAACTAGATCGTTGCATTACTGTTGAAGGTGGCGCAACTTGGAAGTCTCTCGATCATAAACTGGCGGGGACAAAGTTACGTGTTGCGCTGAGTCCTCCAATCTCCGGCGGGGTATCTACTGTTGGTGGTGCGCTTGCTCAGGGTCTACCAACTGGCCTTGAGGCTGTTATTGGTGTGGATGTTGTCACGCCGCAAGGGGCGCTGATAAAAATTGGTCCAGCGCATTTTGGGGAGGGTCAGTGCGGTGGTCACAGAATGATGGGTGCTGATCTCCTTGGTTTGTTCATTGGAACTGGCGGCATATTTGGCACCATCGTTCGTGCCCACTTAAGGTTGGAACCGATACCGCAGGCGACGGTATTTAGATCATATGCTGTCCATGACTTGGGTGCGTCAGCCGAACTAATTACTGAACTGGCGTTTTTAGCTGGACGGATTCGCCTTATGGCAATGCCTGTTCAGCGTGAGGCTGATCTCGCTCAAATTCCTGCTAAAGAGAAAATTAAGTCAGGAATTAAGAGCCTAAGAGCTAGCGGTGGTATAGGTGACTTCTGTAAGCGTATTGGATCATTGGCGCAGTCAGCCTTTGGTCCGCGCCAGATTCTAGACAAGGCCGCCTGTGTACACGTTACTATCGAAGCCGGTGGCTCTGACGAAGCGAGTCGAGTGGTATCTCAGGTAGATGCGATTGCTTTACATCGGGCTGCGGTTAGAGTTTCCGCTGCAGCACCGATAATTATGCAGTCTCGCCCTTACTCTTTAAGGGGAATGTTGGGGCCGACAGGACAGCGCTGGGTCCCAGTGCATGCTATTGGGGCGTTATCTCAGCTGAGTATTTATGCATCGATCACAGCCAAATTTTTCAAAAATAAGCAATGTGAGTTTAAGGCGAATGATGTCGAAATATCTTGGTTAATCATGGCATGGCCTGGAAAATGTGTTGTATTAGAACCGATGTTTATGTGGCCTGCACCGTTACTGCCTGCTCATAAGTATGCCGGTGCTATTTTTGATGAAATCAATATGGACTGGACTAAAGGGTCATTAGCGAGGACAGAATTAGTCGCACAATATCGAGCTGAGCTAGTCTCTGAACTTGACGCAGTGGGTGCTCTGCATGTACAGCTAGGCAAAAGTTACCCCTATAGAACTCGGTTAGCTGAGCCGGTATCAGATTTAGTAGGTGCGATCAAAACTCATCTGGACCCCGCTCATTTGGCATCGCCAGATAACTTAGGTTTTTGATGATTATGCGACGTGGATTTATAAATCACCAAAACCGTTTTATACACTGGCGCGCAGTGGGAGAAGGACCGGTTGTTGTGTTACTCCACGAGTCGCCTCGCTCGTCCACGTCACTGATCCCTCTAATGACCGACCTTAGTCAAGAGCACTGCTGCATAGCGATTGATACACCAGGATATGGTGCTAGCGACCCCTTGCCCGGTCGATTCTTACCGATTTCTGATTTTGCCGACACCATGCTTGAGGCTGTTACATCACTGGGTGTTGATACATTTCATCTTTATGGAACTCATACGGGGGCGGCGCTAGCCATAGAGCTGGCGCTTCTCGCACCAAATCGTGTTACATCACTGCTTCTGGATGGCTTGGCAATTTTTTCGAATGAGGAACAGCAACGGCTACTGAGTAGATACCTGATACCACAGCCCGCGGAGTGGGACGGTAGTCACTTAATGCGGATCTGGAGCCGTATCCGGGATCAGGCGTTATTTTTCCCTTTTTACGACCGTTCATCTACATCACTACTCGTTCCGCCTAACCAGAATCTACAGTTCATGCTTCGAACCTGTCTGGGTTTTTTGGAGGCCAGAGATCATTACCGTGACGGTTATCAGGCAGCTATTGCCTTTGATACGCGACAGAAGCTTGCAGCCCTATCTATACCGGCTCGTCTACATGTTATGGAACATGATCTCCTCACTCCGCATATATCAAGGGCTGAAGGAGTGAGCTTTACATTGGAAATCGAAGCAAGGCCTTTACGCCCAGACGCTTGGCTTACAAAGACCAAGGAATGGTTCGCGCAAAAAAATTCCGTATTTAAGGCCTCGTCAAGTCTCCCTCAATCGGCTAAGCGGCATTTCATTGATACGGCCGATGGCCCAGTGTTTCTAACTGCAGGGTCTGGAGAGGGCATGCTAGTCCGTGCCACGTTACCTAGTATTCGACCTGCTGGAATGTATGGACCGCCTACTGATTCTGATTCAGCGATGTGGTTTGTTGACGCCCCCAAATTTGGCACCAATGCAAATATCGATTTTGATATTGAGCTACTCGGCCAAACATTGTTATGCGGTATCAAATTTGAGCACCAAGCCGCACCTTCGTTCCAGTGTGGCGAGGTCGGTTTCGATGGTAGTTTCTTGATAAAAAGTTGGTTTGCGGTGCGTGACAGTCTATTTTTCGAGCCTTGGTGTGACTATAAAAACCCTGTATTTTCTAGCGCTAAAGATGATATCGATGCTCTGTCCGCAGGTCATTTAACGTTACTTCAAGCGGCTCTCTCACCCCTTTTGCACCAAGAAAATGATCGTCACAGAATTGTTGATTAATGTGAGAAAAAAGTTGGGTACTATGTATCTAATTGAAAATTTTAATTGCAGTTATATCAGGAAAATACGATAAACTTTAATTTCTTATTGAGCATTATTTACTTATTTACGAAACTCTATTTAGATTTTTTTCCCGCCATCGATGTTGATTTTGTAGGCGAAATAACTCAGACGCCATAGCACTTTCACTCTGAGTAATGCGTTGAGTTGGTCCCCCGGCAGCAATTATAAGAGTATGCTCTCTGCCCGACAGATAGATGGGGCATGCGATCGCGCCGGAATCTGGGAGAACTCCTTCATATACTATCGCATAACCGCGCTCTCTAGCCAGCTTAACCTCCCTCATTACCTCTTTGAGAGCTAAAGGAGAATGGTTTCCGTCGTGAATTAATGCTGCCCGCTCATATAGCTCGTGAACGATCTTATCTTCCTTGGTACTCAGCGCCGCAGTACCTACAGCGGTCCCAAAGAGAGGGACTTGATCTCCCTCTTTCATCTGCAATGCAATCGGAAATATTCCAACGATAACCCGAACAAATTCCATCTGTAAACCGTTCTGCATTGACAGAGTTACCGTTTCCTTAGTGGCAGTATGTAATGCTTCCAACATCATGCTAGCTTCTCCTGATCCAAGCAATACTCCCGGAATCCAGTCGCCAAGATGAGTGACTCGCATAGTTGGAAAATAACGAACGGTTTCAATATCTAGTGAAAGGTAGCCCAGTTGCACAAGGCTTTTTAAAAGAGCATTTGCAGAAGATTTTGGATAACCGAGATGGTGACAAATTTCAGACGCCTTTAATGACCGATTGATCTTTCGGAATAATCGTAGGACCTCCAGCACGCGCGCGCAGGATTTGACAATCTCGTCACTCATTAAACTTATACATAAAAAGGTTTATCTTACATATCTGTGAACCCTAAGTTTACATGTGTGGAGTGCGGTGTACAATTAAACTTTCGGCAAGACTTCTAGGTTAGTCGGTCTATGGGGCTATTAATGCTTATATGATCTATTAACAACATCATAAAAACCATGCGAATAAGCACGGTTAGACTAGAGAAAATTCCATGATGACTCAGACCGATCAGGCGCAATCATATCGCCCATTGTCTCTTGCTGACGGCATCCGTTCGTCTATGCAACGTGAACCCACGAAAGTAGCCTTGTCAGATCCGATGTCGAGACGCACCTATGCGCAGCTTGTTGAGAGAATGGATATGATTAGCTCAGCTTTAGCTGCAGGGTTAGGACTTGGTGAGAGTGACCACATAGCCATCGTGTCCTTCAACTGTGTTGAATATATTGAATTGATTGCTGGTGCCTCGCAGATAGGCGTTGCTGTAGCGACAGTTAACCCGCGTTTCACGCCAGCAGAAATCGAATTTGTCTGCAACGATGCTAAAGCTCATGTTTTGTTTGTGGATGTAGCTAATCATGAGCGAGTTCTGAAGTGCAAGTTTACCCATGTCCAAAATGTTGTCGTTTTCGGAGAGAATTTTGACGCTTGGCTTGCCGAAGCTAACCCCGTGTTCAGAGAATCATGGATTGATGAGTGTATTCCATTCACAATTCCATACACTTCAGGGACGACAGGAAAACCTAAAGGAGTATTAGTTTCCTCGAGATCACGCGTGCTTACGTGCTATGGGATGGCAGTTGAGTATGGATGCTATTCTCCCGATGACCGTTTTCTTGCAGTTGCCCCACTCTGCCATGGAGCTGGCATGGTTTTTCCACTGGCGACAGTCTTTTTTGGAGGCTATGCGCAAATAATGTCAACATTTGACCCTGAGACGGTACTTGCCAATTTAGCAAATGATAGGATTACAGGTGTATTCATGGTGCCGACCCATTTTCACCAGCTGTTTAACCTCGAACAGAACTTTCTGGATTTACATCGACCGCAACACCTAAAAACTATAATTTCAAATGCAGCACCCTTACCGCAGATAACCAAGGAAAAAATAATCTCCTACTTTGGCGATGGTGTACTTCATGAGACCTATGGGTCAACCGAAGCAGGCATCGTCTCCAATTTACGACCTGCCGATCAGATGCGTAAACGCAATTGTGTAGGACTTCCATTCACTTCAACAAGCGTTAGTATTCGTAATGAACAGGGACAGGAATGTGCATCTAACGAAGTCGGAGAATTATTTTCGCGAAGTCCTTACCTGTTCAACGGTTACTGGTGTCGCGAGGAGGAAACGCAAAACGCATTTGTTAATGGATGGGTCACCGTCGGCGATTTAGCTCGGCGTGACGAAGAGGGTTTTATCTATATTGTCGATCGTAAAAAAGATATGATCATTAGCGGCGGGATAAATATTTATCCGAGGGAGATTGAAAATGTACTAGTAGAACATCCATCATTGTTAGAAGTTGCGATAATTGGGGTTCCTGATTCGAAGTGGGGTGAGAGGCTTAAGGCCTATGTTGTTACATTACCTGGAGCCCATATTTCTGTTGAGGAGATGAAGATATTTTGTGAGGATCGGTTAGCAAATTATAAAATTCCAAGAGAAGTGGAGGAGATCTCGGTATTGCCGCGAAACACGAACGGTAAAGTGTTAAAGACTCATCTACGTATTGCCTAGTCAGGGCATTAAAACGACTAGGGATACGATACTCGCGTAATAAAGGATGTGGATTAATTAGGCTCAGCAAGATACTCTGTTGGTGGGTTCGTCTACTTGCTTAATGGAAACTCTGATGACATTAAAACGATGTCAGTTTCTGCTGGACATAGAGACGTTCGTAACATGGTCGCCCATTAAATTTTTCATTAATTTTATGTATTAAAATAATGAACAAAAATGCTTTTTTTAATAGTGCTTTTATCATTTTTATACACGGATAATTAGATACTGGTGATATAAATAAATAGCTTATAGAATTAAAGCCTAACCTTGAAATAGTTGGGGTTAGCTATTCTATCTCGCCAGGAGCTACTAACATTACACCAGTATTTTATGAGCCAAGTCGGCTTCACAGTGGCAGTGAATCCACACATACTCAGTAATTCACCATCGACGATAACTAATTTTCTAGCGCCACTGTCGAATAAAAATCCGTCACCAATATTTATCAAAAAGCTTTCATTCTACCCCGAAAATATTACCTTTCTGCCATCTATAGACACAGCCGACTAGTTAAATTTTATTGAATTTAACTAGTCGGTTGATCCACCCTGATATTTTTTAATCAGCGGGGCTGTTTTTGCATCACGAGGTAAAATGCCATTTTATTTCTTTTATTGCTATTCAAACACTTATGTCGATAGGCTTATTTATGTGTGCGTCGCTAACCAAAAATTCTGTGAAGGATACACGTAAACATAAAAGGAAGCTGTATCTAGAGATCGATGACTTAGCTTGGGGGAAACTCAAAAATGGGGGGCGTGTCAGTGCTCGCGAGCCACGCCAGCACCAGCAGGGATCCGAATATTATCCACTAGGTCTTGCACATCCGTCGGTGGCGGTGCCGTAATAAGACTAACCCCACAGGCGCAGCCGATATTGAGTAACATGCCAACAAACCCAATCCCTTCGGGTGAGATAGCTAATAACCAGTTGTCTGCACTGTTGAGCTCTGGCGCTACAAACTTGAAATAGACAATATAGCTGAACGTAAATATTAGACCTACCAGCATGCCGGTAATCGCGCCTTCTTTGTTCATTCGTTTATAAAAAATACCCAGCAGTAGCGCAGGAAATAAAGAGGCAGCGGCAAGACCGAAGGCAAAGGCCACTACTTGGGCGACAAAAGCAGGTGGGTAGACACCAAATAAACCGGCCACGCAAACCGCCACTGCAGCGGCAATTCGGGCATAGAGCAGTTCTTGCTTTTCAGTTATTTTCGGCATTAACGTTTGTTTTAAAACGTCATGGGAGATAGCGCTGGAGATG
>Ga0302130_1000387_pt1 | contig 30727 bp, 28 predicted proteins | sample CB9_surface_MG_FD_203117 | JGI IMG/M metagenome (GOLD analysis project Ga0302130, IMG submission 203117) | Marine microbial communities from Western Arctic Ocean, Canada - CB9_surface | ecosystem: Environmental > Aquatic > Marine > Oceanic | place: Canada: Western Arctic Ocean | collected... | reverse complement strand
GTGCCCTGATGCCATTATTATTACTTGTCATCGCCAGCTTGACGCTGGAGGCGACTGCGGCAGGTACCTTCATTGACACAAAGGTATACAGGGTCACCGATGAGCAGGGTAATATCACCTTCACCGATCAGCCAGAGGCCAATAGTGGCGTTATAGAGCAGCAGAGAGTGTCGGTCATTAACCTGATGCGGGCCCCGATGCCACCAAAGCCGGACGACAACAGCGCAGCCCATTCCCTCGTTGTTAATAGTGGCAGCGCTGCCTCAGCCTCTTCGATACAACCTTATACTCAGGCTATCATAGTCTCTCCGATAGAGGGTTCCACTCTGCGAAATACGGCAGGCGCGATGACCATCGAGCTGTCCCTAATCCCTCAGCTTCAAACGGGGCATCGGGTTCAGCTATGGGTTGATGGTCAGCGCTATGGTTCAGCGATTAAGGCGACAACTCTGCACGTGGCTAATATCGAACGCGGTCCCCATCAACTCATCTGTCGCGTGTTAAATGCTGATGGTCGGCCTGTTGCCAGTACCGCCGCGGTCTCAGTGCATGTAAAGCGTCCCTTTAACCGAGCGTCAAGGTAGTCTCCCCGGCTATGCCGAAAAGTGGTTTCTTCGCAGTATAGAGTTATACTTCAAGACGATCGCACCAATATGGTGCATAATCATCTTCGGCGCTCTTATGGGCACTGTATCGATCTCCTCAACAGCCCACAGGCGTGTGGTTCAGGGGGGTCAACTCTAGCGAAATTCGGTATGTTTTGGCCTGCTTATTGCAAGCTTACAGTATCAGGTTGAGCTTAGCGGATAATGGGGCCATGACTTCAAACGACTTACACAAGATGTTACTGGATAATTTAAGTACAGCCGTGCTGTTACTCGACGGTGACTTTCTTATCGACTATATCAATCCGGCGGCAGAAGCTCTATTGCAAGCGAGCCGTGGCCGATTATTGGGCACCCCTGCGAGCGAATTATTCTCGGATCATGAGCTATCTTATCAAACCCTCGTCGAGGTCATGGACACTGGGCATCCACATATTCGCAGGCACGAGCACTTACGTATACCTAACAGCGATTCAATACAAGTCGATTACACCATTACTCCGGTTGATAGCGGTGATTACCGCCAATTGCTGTTGGAGATGCAGCCGATTGATAGGTTTCTAAAAATCAATCGTGAAGAGGCATTGTTATCAGTCCAGAATACTTCAAAGAGTCTTATTCGGGGCCTGGCCCACGAGATTAAAAATCCGTTGGGCGGAATCCGAGGAGCAGCTCAGTTGCTGGAGCAAGAGCTGCGCGATGGCGGTCTAGGAGGTGAAACTCTAGAGTTTTGTCAGGTCATCATCACTGAGACAGATCGACTTCGCAATCTTGTCGATCGACTATTGGGGCCCAATCATCGGCCACGATTAGAGTCGATCAACATCCATGAGGTCACCGAGCATGTCGGTGCACTTATTGAAGCTGAGGTGCAGGGTAATCTAACCCTAATGCGTGACTATGATCCCAGTATTCCGGCAATTAATGGTGATCGTGAGCAGCTTATTCAGGCCGTGCTCAATGTGGTGCGCAATGCCATGCAGTCATTAATTGATGCCAACAGTCCTGCACCCTGTATTACCCTGACCACAAGAATTCGGCGTAGCTTTACCATTGCCGGGCAGTACCACAAAGTGGTCTGTCGGCTGGAGATTAAAGATAACGGTCCTGGTGTCTCCAAGGATCTTAAAGAGCGAATATTTTTCCCGATGATCAGTGGTCGCGCGGGAGGCTCTGGTCTGGGTTTAACCATCGCCCAAACAGCAGTCAATGGCCATCAAGGCATTATTGAGTGCGAATCTGAGCCGGGTAACACCCGTTTTTCAATGTATTTACCGATAAAGGTTTAGTATGCCAACTACCTCGCAAATTTGGATAGCGGAGGACGATCGTTCCTTGCGCTGGGTTATGGAGAAAGCCATTAGCCGTGATGGCATCGATGTGCGCAGTTTTGAAACCGGCGATGATCTATTGAGGGCCCTAAGAAACTCCCAGCCCGAGATTATTATCTCCGACATCCGTATGCCAGGTATCGATGGTTTGGAGCTGCTGGCCGAAATCCATGCCAGCTGGCCGCAAATACCAGTCATTATTACCACCGCACATTCTGATCTAGACAGCGCTGTGGCTGCCTATCAGGGCGGAGCATTTGAGTATCTCCCGAAGCCGTTCGATCTTAAAGATTTGGTGGAAGTTGCTCGTCGCGGCCTGCTATTGGCCAAAGAGCAGAAATCGCTCTCGGTTCCTGAAGCCATCGAGGCGCGCGCAGTTCAGGAAATTATCGGTGAAGCGCCCGCCATGCAGGAAGTTTTCCGCGCTATTGGTCGCCTGTCTAATTCCAATATCACTGTTTTAATTAATGGCGAATCTGGCACCGGCAAGGAGCTGGTTGCTCAGGCTCTGCATAAACATAGTCCCCGCCGTACTGCTAAATTTATTGCGCTCAATATGGCGGCGATACCTCATGACCTGATTGAGTCAGAATTATTTGGTCATGAGAAGGGTGCCTTTACCGGTGCTGCAACACGCCGCGAGGGACGCTTTGAGCAGTCCAACGGTGGCACCTTATTTCTTGATGAGATTGGCGATATGCCACCAGAGGCGCAGACCCGCTTACTGCGGGTGTTAGCGGATGGTGAGTTTTATCGGGTAGGTGGTCACACAGCGATAAAAGTCGACGTACGCATTATTGCAGCAACTCATCAAAACCTAGAAAACTTGGTCTCCGAGAATCGCTTTCGAGAAGATTTATTTCATCGACTAAATGTTATCCGTGTCCACTTACCGCGACTGTCCGATCGCAGGGAAGATATTCCACAGTTAATGCAGCACTTCTTTCACCGCGCGGCCAAAGAACTCGACATGGAGCCCAAGGTTCTGTCTTCGGACGCTGAAGATCTGCTGTTAAATTTGCCCTGGCCTGGGAATGTTAGGCAGTTGGAAAATATCTGTCGCTGGTTGACAGTCATGGCAGCTGGGAGAGAAGTTCTATTGACCGACCTGCCGCCTGAATTGCAGGCCGCAGACACGGAGACAGGCATAAGCGTTCAGGGTGACTGGCAGTTGATGCTTCGGCGTTGGGCTGAGCGAGAGCTAAAGCTTGGACATACAGATATTCTGGGTCAGGCACTGCCGGCGTTTGAGCGATCGATGATCGAAACCGCTCTGGCACACTCGGGGGGACGTAAAAAGGATGCAGCACAATTACTCGGGTGGGGCCGTAATACGCTGACTCGAAAGCTACAAGAATACAGTATGGAAAATCAGGCGAACTAGGTCTGCATTAGCGCGAACCGCCCCCGCGTATTGTCGGGGGGCGTTACCAGTAAATGCAATAGGCGGGTCTAGTGGGTGGTACCCTCGGATGGTTCCTCGGCTGCCACCTGTTCTGCCTTAGCCTGCGACTGCTGCATCGCCTGAACAAACAGGGCATCAAAGTTAATCGGTGGAATCATCAGCGGAGGAAACGATCCCTTGACGAGAGTACTATCGATCACTTCACGACCGTAGGGAAACAGCATGCCTGGGCAGGTTGTGTTCAGGACCTGTGTCAGCTGCTGGCCTTCTATCCCGGCAATGGTAAATAGTCCGGCCTGTTCCACCTCGATAAGGTAAATCGTTTCATCGCCATCAGACGCAGTGATGGTGATTCGAAGTGATACTTCATAGAGGTCTTCATCAATCTTAGTGGTCTTGGCATTCAGATCCTGATTGATTTTAGGCTGCCATTGCTTGTTAAAGGCTGCGGCGCCCTGGGGCGTCTCAAAAGAAAGGTCCTTCAGATAGAAACGCTGTACAGCAAATTTCTGTTGACTTGGTGTTTCTTCCGCTGCTGCCGGAACAGTCTCTGTTTCTTCAGTCATAGTGCAATCCCCTATTAATCAATTTAGTGCGCCGTTATTTTGCCTGCGTTGACTCATTTAATGGTGCCAATTTAGCCCAATTCAACCCCGGCGTTAACTAGCCCATCTAACTCATCATCCTCTAACGCCAGTAGTTCAGTATAGCCGCCCACATGCCTATCGCCAATCCAGATCTGTGGAACGGTATTACGTGAACTTCTCGCCATCACAGACGCGCGTAACTCTTGATTATTTTCGAGCGGCACATCCTGAAAGTTAATGCCTCTGGTAGTTAGCAGGCGACGAGCCGCAGTGCAGAAAGGGCAGAAGCGCGTTCCATATAGTACAACGTCAGTCATTATAATTCCTAAGTGATGCCCCGAAATGGAGTCAGTTTCAAACTTTATGAACCCTTTACGACGGGTAAATTTTGGCCTTGCCATTCGGCCATTCCGCCACTGAGACGGCGAACATTAAAGCCGTCTTTGGTCAATATTTTTCCTGCACCACCGGCATGCTGACCCATTTGATCAGTGAGGACGATGACCTTGCTGCGATGCTTTTCTAGCTCACTGCCGCGGCTGGCCATTTTTGTATGGGGAATATTCATCGCACCGTGGACATGCCCGGCCTGAAAATCCGCAGAAGCGCGAACGTCCACTAGCTGTGCTTGCTCAGAGTTCATTAGGCTCACCAGTTCAGTAGCGCTGATCGGCTTGCCACCTTTGGTCCGCTCGGTAAATGCAAAGACATAGATAAGCATTAACAACACACTTATTAGGATCCACTGCTCGCTAGCAAAGACAAAAATATCCACTTAAATATACTCGTAATTTAGGGTGGCAAGCTTCCTATCAAAGCGACCGCGCGCAGTATACACAGGAAAGCATGAGGGTGGAATCGACTTGGGATTGATTAGACCCAGCGGCTCCAAACGGGAGTTAGATTATCCGGTAATTGGGCCACCATACCGAGTGAGGCCCAAGGCTGCCCAGAGGAATGAAAGTCAGACCCGCAGGACGCGAGCAGATGGTGTTTGCGGCAAAGTGCAGCAAGATCTCGGGTCACTGACGGAATTTGCAAGCCAGAAATCACTTCCAAGCCCTCGCCGCCGGCCGCCGTGAAATCGTCGAGCAATGACACCAGTTTGGTACGGGTCATTTTGTATTTAACCGGATGGGCCAGCACCGCTAAGCCGCCCGCTGCGCGAATCCATCCAATGACAGTATCTAGGTCAGCCCATTGCTCCTTAATATCGCCTGCTTTGCCAGCGCCGAGATATTTTTTAAAGGCCTGAGCAATATTCGTTACAGCGCCAATAGCGACCAGATGTTGGGCAAAATGTGGCCGACCAACCTCGCCACCCGAGGTATAACCCTTGGCGCCCTCCAGGCAGTTATCAAAGCCGAGCCGCTGCAATTTTTCAGAAATCTTTTCGCCCCGTTCGCTGCGGGCCTTGGATTGCTGAGCAACGCCTAGCAAAATCTCATCGCTGTTAAGGTCTAGGTTTAGGCCGACAATATGTACCCCCGACTTACGCCACTGACTGGAAAACTCGATACCCGGCACAATACGTAACCGGTCAGAACCCTGACCAAGACCCTGATAGGCCGCAAGCGTGTCATGATCGGTAATCGACAGCATGTCAATCGAACGCTCATCGGCTAGTTCGATCAATTCAGCCGGCGTCAGCGCGCCGTCAGAGACATTGGTGTGGCAGTGCAGGTCTACATTCATAAAAACAAACTTTTCGTTATTTACAGCATTGTACCAGTGATCAGAGGCTTTATAATCGACGTATGCCGACGAATGAAATAATTATACCGCTGTCAGAGCCTCAGAAAGCCGAGGTCCGCGAAGCGACAAGCCGTTGTATTGACCAAGCCTCTGCGCTTTATGGCCGCGCGTTCGCACCGGTCCCCGTCGACTTTGACTTGAGTGGACGCTGCGCGGGTATGTATCAGGTAAGGGGCAGTTCGCAGCGCATCCGCTTCAACCCCTGGTTATTTGCCAAATACTATCAAGATAGCGTGACTGACACCGTGATTCATGAAGTAGCCCATTATATTGTCGATAGCCTCTATGGCCTTAAGCGGGTCAAGCCCCATGGTCTAGAGTGGAAAAAAATAATGGTGGATCTAGGAGGTATTCCTAAAGCAACCGGACGTTATGATTTAGCCGGCATTCCTACGCGCCAGTACCAGCGCTTTGCCTATACCTGCGGCTGTCGAACCCATCAGCTGACCATTATACGCCACCGCAAGATTACTCAGCAGCGCGCCAAATACCTTTGCCAGTACTGCCACGGCAAGCTGGTGGTAGCGCCGCAGACGACGCTATGAGCCAATGGTTTGTCTATATGGTTCGTGCGAGCGATGACTCGCTGTATACCGGTATTACCACGGATCTAGCCCGACGCCTCGCTGAACATCAGGCTGGCAAGGCCGGTGCGAAATACTTTCGTGGCCGCAGCGCTATGGCAATAGTCTACAGCGAAACCGCTAATGGCCGCAGTGCCGCGAGTATCCGCGAGGCTGCTATTAAAAAGTTATCTCGAGAGAAAAAACTTGAGTTGATCGAAAAATAGTAAAACCTGTATATACAACTAATACCTTTATAAATATCTCATTACTTAAGTATAATACGAAAATAATCGATAATAGTTTTTGACTAGATCTGTATATACAGGTATAACTTGTATATACAGTAATGCGGTAGCCTAACCATGAACCAAGAAGCGGGCAAATTACCTCAATTTGCACTTATTAAACAGTTTATCAGTGGTCACATTGAGTCTGGTGCCTGGCCTGCCGGTACGCTCACACCCTCTGAGAATGAGCTTTCTAACACCTTTTCTGTGAGTCGCATGACGGCAAGACGCGCTCTACAAGAGCTCTCTTATCAGGGCCTGTTGCGGAGGACGCCAGGGCTGGGGACTTTTGTGGCAGACCCTGCGCCGCCGGTCACCAATGTAGAGGTGACGAATATTGTCGAGCAGGCAATCAAAGCCGGCACTCATAGCAGTCGACTTCTGACCTTAGAGGCGACAACGGCGACCCAGATAATCGCTGGATTATTGCATCTGCCATTAGCGCAGACGATATATCACTGTGTTGTTGTGCATCTGAATAAGAATAATCCCATTCAGTGGCAGGCACTCTACGTTAATCCGCATTTGGCTCCAGCATTTTTAAAGCAGAACTACGCTAGGGTCACTCCAGATGCCTACCTAGATTGGGTGTCGACGGTGACCTCCATTGATCATCAGGTTGAAGCGGTATTACCATCGGAGATACAGCGCCGAGAGTTGGGCTTTACAACAGATGACGCGGCGGTATGTCTGCAGGTCAATCGGCGCTGCTGGAGTCAGCAAGCCGTGCGCAGTTACTCGATGTTAGTGCATCCAGCCAGTCGTCTAATTCTGGGATCAGAACTCAATAGTGGAGGATTACCCCAGTGAAAAAAATGGCGGTATTTGTCGATGTGCAAAATATTTATTACACCGTAAAGGATAGTCATAACTGTCATTTTAATTACCGCGAACTCTGGCGGCAGCTAAGTAAGGAAGGGAACATCGTTCTTGCCAATGCCTACGCGATAGCGCGTAACGACGCCCAACAACAGAGTTTCCAGAACATTCTCAGAGGAATTGGCTTCAGCGTAAAGTTAAAGCCTTACATTCAGCGTAGCGACGGTTCAGCCAAAGGTGACTGGGATGTGGGACTGACTATTGATGTGATGGACGCAGTCGCCAGCCCCGATCAGCCGATTGACCAGGTGGTACTGCTGTCTGGCGACGGTGATTTTGACCTCCTGCTGCAACGCGTCAATGAGGGTTACGGAGTTGATACCCTGGTCTATGGCGTACCCGCTTTAACAGCAACATCGCTGATTGATGCTGCCAAAACATTTCGCCCAATCGAGGGCAGCTTGCTATTGCGTTAGCAGGTACTCACTTACGGGTATAATCAGTAGTTACCTTATTAATCCGCCTTGACCGCCACCCTGACCGGGAAGCACAATTTGCGAGGCCTGTTCACGGCGAGCCTTCTCCATCTCGCGACCAGCTTCCTCTATCGCGATCTGTGCTTTGGCGGCAAAATCTTCTGCGGCCTGGCCAATGGTCTCACCATCCAATGCAAAATTTAACGGTATCGCACCCATGGGTGTCATCACCTGAGCCGAGCCAAAATAACTGATACTGCGATCCGGGTCGTCAGAGCCATCTGCCGTTACCGGAATCATCTTGCGAATCGCACCCATCTTTTGATCCGTATAATTCTCTTCGCGAAATAGGGCATTGGGGTCCATCGCGCCATTGTTGTCATCACTCATAATTTAACTTCAAGGTTAGTCCATAGAAGCGCACAGCCTAGCAGACAAGATCGAGCAGTAAAAGTGATCAGTCAGTTTGTGCCGGCAAGCGACCGGCGACAATGCCGCTTGCGGCAATTAGCAAGGCCGAGATAATTAAGCAGCTTGCCAGCCCAAATTGCTGATAAACAACGCCAGACAGGATAGTCCCCAGCAGGCGACCGGCCGCGTTCGCCATATAGTAAAAACCCACATCCAAGGACACCGAATCATGTCGTGCATAGGCGACAATGAGATAGGAATGCAGGCTAGAATTGATCGCAAACAACAAGCCAAAAAGTAGCAGCCCTGCGATTACCACCACCGAGGGATTAATGCCAAAATGTAAGCCAACAGCCATCAGGCACGGCGCGGTCAATAACAGCCCGGCCCATTTCGAGAGCATTGCTCCATTGGCAACAGCATTCCTAACATTAGTGATGCGCGGTGCTATGGCTTGCACGGCGCCATAGCCAATCACCCAGGTCGCCATTAACACCCCCACCTCAACATAGCTCCAGCCAAGTTGGGTCTGCAAAAAGACCGGCAATGCCACCACAAACCAAACGTCACGCGCACAGAACAAAAACATGCGCGCCGCTGACAGGCGATTAACTCGGTCGCTCTTGACCAGCGTATCCCGGAGTGTCGGCTTATCGGTGGCTTTACCGTTGTGGGTCTCGAGAACGAAAAAGCCGACCGTTAAAACTATCGCCAGCAACACTATCATCAGTAGAATGGTTGCCTGAAAGCCAAACCCTGCTAGCAGCGCGCCGCCGAGGAAAAATCCAGCCCCCTTAACCGCATTCTTTGAGCCAGTCAGCAGGGCGATCCATTGGTAGAGCTTAGTCTGTTCCTGATCGGGTACCAGGTGCTTGATACTACTTTTGGCACTCATTTTACTGAGGTCCTTAGCTATACCCGACAGTGCCTGAGCCAACATCACATAGGTCACAGTCAGTGCCGAAGGGTCTTTAAGGAGCATAACCAAAGAGGCGATTTGCACAACCAAGCCGATTTGTAATGTTCGGGTCAGCCCTATACGGGCCGCAAGCCAACCGCCGCAGAGGTTGGTCAGCATGCCGAAAAATTCATAGAGTAAAAACAGGCTGGCAATCTGCATTGGGCTATAACCCAGACCATGAAAAAACAGCAGCACCAGAATTCGCAAGGCACCATCAGTCAAGGTAAACGCCCAGTAACTCAGGCTAACGCAAAGATACTGTATAGCAGGCTTTGTCATATTGGGGCTCAGAGCGACGCCGCGACTTTGGCGACCAGCTCCATCATACGGTTTACGTAGCCGGTTTCATTGTCATACCAGATTAGCACCTTGACCTGAGTGTTATTGACCACCATTGTCGAAAGGCCATCGACAATGCCGGAGCGGGTATCGTTGGTGTAATCAGCAGACACCAAAGGCAGATCTTCATAACCCAAAATCCCGTTTAGGTGACCTTCTGACGCCGCCTTCAAGGCCGCATTCACCGCCTCAGCGGTCACCGACTTTTGCAGCTCAAAGACACAGTCTGTCAAGGATGCATTGGCCAGGGGCACACGCACCGCGATGCCATTGATGCGACCTTTTAGTTGCGGAAAAATCTCGGTAATGGCCGTGGCTGAGCCAGTGCTAGTCGGAATTAATGACAGGCTGCTTGCGCGGGCGCGGCGCAAATCGACATGATATTCATCGAGAATACTTTGGGTGTTGGTAATATTATGGATAGTCGTTATAGACCCATGCTCAATACCAAAGCAGCTTTGCAACACATCAATGACAGGGGCAAGGCAATTCGTCGTGCAGGATGCCGCTGTGACAATATCCTGGCCCACGTACCTGTCGTCATTAACGCCCATAACAATATTCAGCGTACCATCTTTGATGGGTGCTGAGACCACGACCTTGCTAACGCCCTGCTCAAAGTAAGGCGATAAAACCTGCCGGGACTTAAAGGCGCCAGTGCACTCAACCACAAGGTCTACGGCGGGCCAGGGGCCATCTTCAATAGGTTTACAGGAGGAATAACTAATCGCTTTGCCATCAATAATAATCTGATTATTGGCCGCGTTGGCTGACACTGCATGATCCCAGGTGCCATGCACAGAATCGAACCGCAACAGATGCGCGGCAGACTTTGCATCGCCAGCGATCTCATTGATATGAGTGATCTCAAAGTCAGGAGAATCCCAGGCTGCTCTGAGGGCCAGACGCCCAATGCGGCCAAAGCCGTTAATCCCAACGCTTATTGTCATAATGAGATCCTATTCCGAAATACAAGCCAGGCGACTGACAAGTGTGAATATCGCAGTGGCGTCGGTTAGTGCTGGTGACCACCAACGCCGTGGACATGACCGTGAGCCTGCTCTTCCTCAGTGGCATCGCGCACCTCTTCGATAGAAACCTCAAACGTTAAATTCTTACCGGCGAGAGGATGATTGCCATCGACAGTCACAATCTCATCTGTGACCGCTGTAACAGTGACAGGAACATTACCACCCTGACCGGTCTGCGCTTCAAACTGCATGCCAACTTCAATACTGTCGACTCCCTGAAATGACTCGCGCGGGACTTCCTGAATTAGCTCTTTCTGAACTTCACCGTAACCTTCTACCGCCTTCACCGCGACAGTCATGGCATCGCCAACTTTTTTACCTGCCAAGGCGCTCTCGAGACCGGGAATAATATTCCCCGCACCATGCAGATAGGCCAACGGATCTTTACCAGCAGAGCTATCGAGCGTCTGGCCGTCGTCATCAGTTAATGTGTAGTGAAAGCTAACAGCGCTGTTTTCTTTGATGGTCATTCTCGTTTCCCAGTAGATGATAAAGCGGCATTATGCGATAACAAACTGCAAATATCGAATCTGTCCGCGATTGATTGCCAGCGGGCCCCTAAATCAAAAGTCAACGAAGGTAAAAGGCCAAAGAAAAGATGCACCCAGCCCTTAGTTCTGTCATATTCCTGTCATATTGTAAGACTTTAATGGATCGCTAAGAGATGAACACTGAGCTCACTATTATGCCCAAAAATACAATTTTGTTGGTCGATGACGAAGCAGCGATCCGCACAATGCTGTCTGTCGCCCTCGAGGCCGCCGGCTACAATGTCCTGCAGGCAGAAAATGCTCAGACGGCCCATGCCATCATCATCGATTCCGCACCAGACCTGGTGTTGCTCGACTGGATGATGCCTGGCACCACCGGGTTAGAGCTGCTGCGTCGATTAAAGCGTGACGAGCTCACGGCAAAAACGCCAATTATTATGCTCACAGCCAAAGCAGAGGAAGACAGTAAAATTACTGGTTTAGATGCGGGCGCTGACGACTATGTTAACAAGCCTTTTTCTCCCCGGGAGCTGATCTCAAGAGTCAAGGCTGTGCTGCGACGGATCGGTCGTGAAGCGTTGGCGGAGCCTATCTCCGTCGGAGATATGTTGTTTGACCCCATCGGTCATCGAGTCAGCATTGGAGGACAGATGATTGACCTTAGTCCCACAGAGTACCGCTTGTTACAGTTCTTTCTTACCCACCAAGAGCGGGTTTATTCCCGTGATCAGATCCTTGACTATGTCTGGGGTGGTAACGTCTATCTTGATGAGCGTACGGTTGATGTCCATATTCGTCGGCTGCGTAAGGCAATTTCTATTGCAGGCCATGAAAACTATGTGCAGACTGTGCGCGGAGCTGGCTACCGCTTCTCAATCCAATTACAAAATGCTTAGAAAAGGAAACACAGCCGTTGCGACCAGGAATGCATACAGAAATATGGCGCATAGTTTTGGTTGGACTAGTGGCTTTCTTTTCTGGTTGGAATCTAGGCCATCCCCTTGAAATTTTTCTGCTTGGTGTTGGTGTTTACATGCTCTGGACCTTCCACACCATCTCTCTACTATTTAAATGGATCGACAAAGGTATGCGCGGCATACCGCCAGAGACCGACGGTGTATGGGGCGAGGTAAGTGACACCTTAAATCGTCAGCGTCGTCGTCATCGTCGCACCCAAGAAAAAATGCGCAAAACCATCAGGCGGGCCAATCGCTTAACCGAAGCTCTCGACGAAGGCATCATGGTATTGCGCAGCGATCTAACGATCGACTGGTGGAACAATTCAGCGGCCAGCCTGCTTGGGCTGCGGTCCAGTGACCGCGGCAGCGCGGTAATGAATTTAATCCGCGATCCCGAATTTGTAGAATACATTCACCAAGACGAATTTATTGACTCTATTGAGCTGTCATCGATCATTCAGTCCGAGCGGCTTTTGAAGCTATCCGCCTCACGCTTTGGTGCTAATGAGATAGCTCTGGTTGTTACCGACATCACCCGGCTTAACAGTCTTGAACAGTTGCGCAAAGAGTTTGTCGGCAATGTCTCCCACGAACTGCGTACACCATTGACCGTGATGCGGGGCTATTTAGAAACCTTGCAGGATATGCCCAGCAACACCCCTTCAGCCAATGCCGCCTTTGGACAGATGTCCGAGCAGGTGACCAGAATGCAAGCGTTAGCTGATGACTTAATTATGATTTCGCGGCTCGAAGCCGACAATCAGCAGCTGGTGGTTGAAGCCATCAAGGTTAAGGGGTTATTGCTCAGTATACGGACAGAGGCAGAAGCGCTGAGTGACGGCAAACATACAATTACCCTCGACTGTGCCGAGGCTATTATTATACAGGCGCAAGATAGCGACATTCGCAGCGCGCTGGGCAATATTGTCTTTAACGCGGTGCGTCACAACCCCGAGGGTGCCAATATCGAGATTAAGGTCACTGAGTATCAAGACTTTACTGATATCGCCATTTGTGACGATGGCGTCGGCATAGATACAGCTGAAATTCCGCGTCTTACCGAGCGGTTCTATCGCGGTGATAGCAGTCGTAATTCAGATACAGGCGGGACAGGCCTTGGATTAGCCATTGTTAAACACAGCATAAATCGATGTGGTGGCCGCCTGATCATTAATAGCAGGCTGGGTCATGGCGCAGAGTTTATCTGTCGCTTACCCAAAGACAATACGCAGTCTTAGCTTGCACAGATAAACCGATAATGTAGAAAATAATCGCCTTCCTGTTCTGGGTTTGGCTCGCTCCACTGACGGTCAACCGACCAGCCCTTAGCGCAATGATGGGCCATTTCGATATGTAGACGCTGAATGGCAAGGGTGACCGACTGCTCAAACTTCGCCCCTGGGCGCAAGGAATAGGCCTGACGTGATGTAAAGGCTTTGTTGGGGCTATGGTTCATTGACCCTCCAGCGACAATCGGGCGCTCAAAAATGCCTGAGGCGCGGTCCAGGGTACCGTCACCATAGAGCTTGGTTGCTTGGATGTCGGCCGCTTTACGTTGGGTTGATTCATTCGTAGTTTTCTCTTTCTCATCACACTCGATAATCTTGTCGACGAAGTTGGGCGAGTCGGCGTCATCGGTATCAAAATCACAGGCACTAAAAGCGCTGGCTGACAGGAGCCACAGAACGCTGACAATAGAGAGGTAGAGGAGGGGTGACGTAAAATTCATGGTCATGGCCTATCGTGGATTACTGCGATTATTTTAGCACCTGCTCTGCTGCTGCAACTATTTTTTCCGGTGCACTTTTGTTTAGTCTACATTTGATTAATCATAGGCTCAGGGATGTACCGCTCATGTATCAGAGTATTTTACAGTTGTGGTTTGCAGATATTAGCCCGTCGCAATGCTGGGCCAAAGGCGGCGAGTTTGATCCGCTGATCACAAACCACGCCAAAAACCTCCATGTCAGTGTTCACCAATCAGACTGCTATCAATGGCGCGAGATCATCCTACCGAAATTATTATCCTCGACCAATTGTCGAGAAATATCTTTCGCGAACCGCCAAGGGCATTCGCCTCGGACTCGTTGGCTCTGGGGCTCTTATTTAAGCAACTTTTAGCCGGTAAAAAAGGCGACCCCTGAGGCTCGCCCTACAATCACCCTCAAGTCTAGAACTTGTGTTCCATGCCTAATCCAAAGGTACTGTCTTCCTTATCTTCTTTGCCAACAGAGGAGTCTGTGTTGTCAGTGTAAAATACATAAGCCTTAGTGCCTTTAGCTAGCTTGTAATCAGCGCCCAACGACAGAGTTTCTTCTTCGTCGCCATCCGCATCATCTTCGATAGAGCCGTACTGTGCTTTTAATGTGGTTTTCTCGTCTAGCTGATAGGCGGCACTTACAAAGAAACCCGACTCGTCTTTGGTGCCCAGATTATCTTCATTCTGCTGGTACATAACACCGACTTTTAAGGCGTCCATCTTGTACTGAGCAACCAACCGTATCAGGTCCTGACTATCGACATCCTGATCCCCAGCGATCGCTACGTAGAGGTTATTCATGGTGTAGCTTACCGAGTAAGACATCCCATCAGTGAGGCCCGTGTCATCCTTGCCATCGCCATCCACATCTGCGCCCTCGCCAGGAATCATGGCAACCGTCGTGGAGAAGCCGTTCATCGTGGGTGAGGTGTACGCCACGATATTGGAGACTCGGTTCTCGCCTTCAAAGGTACTTTTAATGTCGCCCTCCAGATCGCCAAAAAGATCGATCTTATTCTGTGCCAATTTAGTGGGAGTGTCGTGCTTGCCTGCCCATACTGTACCGAAGCTACCGGTAAGGCCAAGCATAATATTGCGCTGAGAGAAGGTGTCTTTATCTGAGTCGGTTACGCAAACAGTATCGCCTGTCTCGACCCCGTCTGAATCCAATACGTCAGCGCACCTTGTTTTACTGCTGTCTTTACTGCCGTCGTCTACAAACATCTCGAATTCTGCTTTATAGATAGCGTAAAGGCCGTCAGCAACTTCAGTCTTACCTTTAAGCCCCAGGCGAGAAGCATTGCTGTTGAGTTTCCATTCGTCGCTGGTACCGTCATCGGCATTAACAACAGAGACGTTGACCTTGCCGTAAATAGTGCCGTCTATAGGCCCATCGGCATAGCCTAGAGAAGCAAAGCTCATGGTGGACGCGATAGCCGCTGAAAGCATTAATTTGTTCATACTTAATTCCTAAAAATGTAAGTGGTTAGGCCTGTGCCCGAAAAAAATCACAACCTAATGTGACGGAAACATGATGAATATATGTACATAATGTGACAGTAATATGACAGCGAGGTAAATTAAGCGGAAATGAAGAATTTTCCACCCTGTCATATTTCTGTCACATAACTTTAATACAGTGGTCGGGTAGCAAAAAATCAGCATTAATTAATAGCATGCCGATGTGCATGAATTTTGGAGGTTCTTATGACCCAGCGTACACTAATACCGACTATTCTTTTTACCTTGGCTTCTGTTACTGCAACATCTTCGGCAATGGCTCGTGACAGCATTGAAGTCGTAGGTTCTTCAACGGTATACCCTTTTTCAACCGTTGTTGCTGAACGTTATGGTCGCGCCAGCGGCAAGGCAACACCAAAAATTGAATCCACGGGTTCTGGCGGTGGGATGAAGCTGTTTTGTTCTGGTGTTGGTTCCAACTACCCAGACATCACTAATTCCTCACGCCGCATTAAAGCGTCTGAATTTAAAAAATGCCAGGCCAATGGTGTTACCGAGATAGTTGAAGTTCAAATCGGTTATGACGGTATCGTTATCGCTAACTCAGTTAAGGCTGAGCCAATGAAGCTGAGCCGTAAAGATATCTTTTTAGCCCTAGCTGCTCGGGTCCCTGGTGCTGCCGAAGGCGAGTTGATTGATAATCCCTACACGACTTGGAATCAAGTAAACGCTGCATTGCCAAATGTTGCCATTGAAGTATTGGGCCCCCCACCAACTTCAGGGACTCGTGATGCCTTTGCTGAACTCGGCATGGAAGGTGGTTGTAAGCAAATTGCCTGGATCAAGGCAATGAAAGATACCAACAAGAGCGCCTACAAAGCGATTTGTCACACTGTTCGTGAAGACGGCCGTTATATTGAAGCCGGCGAAAACGATAACTTGATCGTTCAGAAGCTTGAGGCAAATCCAGCAGCGCTGGGCGTATTTGGCTTTAGCTTCCTTGATCAGAATGCCGACAAGGTACAGGGCGCACAGATCGAATCTGTTGAGCCGACCTTTGACTCAATCGCTGACAAGTCCTACCCAATCTCACGGCCACTGTTCTTCTATGTTAAGAAGGCCCATGTGGGTGTGGTTCCAGGTATAGAAGGTTACCTGCATGAATTCACCAGCGAAAAAGCCTGGAGTGAAGATGGTTACCTGGCGGAGAAAGGCATGATTCCGCTGCCAGATGATGAGCGTGCGGCTATGGCCGCTAGCACTAGAGGATTAGTGCCAATGACAGGCAATGAAGGATTGAAATAAGACGCATAAGTTGTCAAAGTACAGCCCGGTTCTGTGAGCCGGGCTGTTTTGTTATCTACAGATTTTATCCCAAGTGTTTTTTAAGGATCCTGCCTGCCCTATGCAAGCCACAAACATACTGATTTTAATACTAGGCCTAGGGGTCTTGGCGTTCTTTTTAGGCCGTGGACGGTCACTAGCACTCGCCAAGCCATTGGGGGGCATTCGTCAGCTCCACTCTCTGCCCTCCTATTACGGAATGCATGCCGCACTCTGGTGTGCACTGCCTTCATTGTTTTTACTCTGTGTGTGGATGCTATTTGACGATTCGCTGATCAACCGTCTGGTGCTAGATTCTGTTGCTGCCGAAATCGCACCCAATGATACGGCGAGTTACAACCTTCTGATCAATAAAATATCCAACCTGGCCGACGGCATATTGCCGCGCAAAGGTGAGAGCGCGGCACTGGTTGCAGCAGCAGACCATCTGGTGTCACTGCGGATTATCTCAAGCTGGTCATTAACGGCTGTGTTGCTAACACTGTCATCACTTGGCTTGCTGTGGGGCTGGTCGCGAATCTCCGCGTCTTTCCGTGCTCGCCCAGTGGTTGAAAAGGTCATGCAAAACATCTTGCTTGGCTGCGCCTGTCTGGCCATCTTTACCACCCTAGGCATTGTGCTGTCGGTATTATTTGAATCAATTCAGTTCTTCCGCTCCGTGCCCATATTTGATTTTGTCTTTGGCCTAGAGTGGAGTCCTCAAACGGCTATTCGTGAAGATCAAGTCGGCTCTTCCGGTAGTTTTGGGGCTGTGCCCTTATTTGTGGGTACTCTGCTAGTATCCGCAGTGGCCATGGTAGTGGCCGTTCCCGTTGGTTTGATGTCGGCAATTTACCTGGCCGAATACGCGAGCAAGACCGTGCGCACCTATGCTAAGCCTGCGCTAGAAATTCTCGCCGGCATACCCACCGTGGTGTATGGCTTTTTCGCAGCCCTAACGGTAGCGCCGTTCCTACGTGATCTGGGTGCCAGTTTTGGTCTGTCGGTGTCGTCGGAAAGTGCCCTAGCCGCTGGTGGTGTTATGGGGGTGATGATTATTCCGTTTATCTCCTCCCTTGCGGATGATGTAATTACCGCGGTACCTCAGTCCATGCGCGATGGCTCGCTGGCTATGGGTGCCACCAAGTCAGAAACCGTCCGCCGGGTGATTATCCCCGCAGCGCTGCCTGGTATTGTGGGTGGCGTGATGTTGGCCATTTCCCGCGCTATTGGCGAAACTATGATTGTGGTTATGGCGGCTGGTATGGCGGCGAAGCTAACCGCCAACCCACTGGAGTCAGTCACTACGGTAACGGTGCAAATTGTTACCCTGCTAACCGGCGACCAAGAATTTGATAGTCCCAAGACTCTGGCAGCCTTTGCGCTGGGCTTGATGCTCTTTACAGTGACCTTACTGTTAAATATTTTTGCCTTACATATCGTTAAGAAATATAGAGAACAATATGACTGAGTCAATTAACCATCTAGAGAAAATCAAAAACTCTTTAAGTCGACGCAATCGTGCCGAGAAGCGTTTTCGCTGGTACGGGCGTACAGCCATCTTCATCGGTCTAGCGGCGGTGTTGGTGCTGTTTACTGATATCGTCAACAAGGGTCACGGAGCCTTTCGCATTACGTATATCGAACTAGAAGTCACCTATGATCAGGACCGGATCGGCGTGAACAATCTTACCGACCCCAAGGAATTGACAAGGGGCAACTGGGAAGCACTCTCCAAAACTGCCCTGCGCACTGAATTTCCTGCGGTGTCCGGTCGCAGTGACAAGCGTGAGCTCTATGGGCTTATTAGTAGTGGCGCGGGCTTCGATCTAAAGGATCGTCTGTTGGAAAATCCGCGATTACTGGGTGAGACTGAGAGAGTTTGGCTGCTGGCTGATGATGATATAGATACCTATTACAAGTCTTGGTTGGATGGCGATACCTACAGCGCCAGAATGTCGGCCAAGCAACTTGAATGGATTGATGAGCTACACCAGCAGGGCAAAATCCGCCTGCAATTTAACAGTAACCTATTTACTCGAGGGGACTCCCGGGAGCCGGAACAAGCGGGTATTCGCGGGGCTGTCATGGGATCCCTGCTCACTTTAATCCTGACCCTGTTGCTGTCATTTCCCATTGGTGTATCAGCGGCAATCTATCTAGAAGAGTTTGCCCCGCGCAATCGCTGGACAGATTTTATTGAAGTCAACATTAATAACCTGGCTGCAGTGCCATCCATTATTTTTGGTCTGCTGGGCCTCGCGATCTTTATTAACTTTTTCCATGTGCCGCGATCCGTGCCGATAGTGGGTGGTTTGGTATTAACCTTGATGACCTTACCGACTATTATTATCACCAGTCGGGCAGCGATTAAGTCCGTACCACCGTCAATACGCGAAGCTGCTCTGGGCATGGGCGCCTCAAAGTACCAAACGGTATTACACCATGTGCTGCCGCTGTCACTTCCTGGCATGTTAACGGGCGCCATTATTGGTATGGCTCAGGCGTTGGGTGAGTCGGCTCCACTGTTAATGATTGGGATGGTGGCCTTTATTGTGGATATTCCCGGAGGCTTTAGTGACCCCGCCACGGTGTTGCCAGTACAAATTTTTCTTTGGGCAGACAGCCCGGAGAGAGCCTTTATTGAAAAGACCTCAGCGGCAATTATGATCTTGCTGAGCTTTCTGATTGTTATGAACACAGTAGCCGTATGGCTGCGTAAGCGCTTAGAGCGCCGTTGGTAGAAAGGAAAAAATATGACTCAACTCGCATCAGCGGATAAGAAAAAAAGGGCTAACATAGCCAAACCTACAGCCATGAAAAGCCTCGAAGTAGAGGGCCATGAGGCTACGGTTGGTAAGGTTTTTACCGACAATCCAAAAATGACTATGCGCAACGTCAATGTTTATTATGACGACAAACAGGCCATTCATGATGTCAGTATTGATATCGCCAAAAATGAAGTAATTGCGATGATTGGCCCATCGGGCTGTGGCAAGTCGACGTTTCTGCGCTCGCTAAACCGGATGAACGATACGGTCGATATCTGTCGCGTGGAAGGCGAGATTTGCATGGATGGCGAAAATCTCTATGCCCCAAAACTGGATGTGGTAGAACTGCGCGCCAGAGTCGGCATGGTATTTCAAAAGCCTAATCCATTCCCCAAATCAATTTATGAAAATGTTGCCTACGGCCCGAAGATCCATGGCCTTGCTGATACGCGTGTAGACCTCGACGAAATTGTTGAAAACAGTCTGCGCAAAGCTAGCTTATGGGAAGAGGTCAAAGAGCGATTGCACCAGGGGGGTACAGGATTATCTGGCGGTCAGCAGCAGCGCCTCTGTATTGCCAGAGCCATTGCTGTTAGCCCGGAAGTGATTCTTATGGATGAACCCTGTTCAGCATTGGATCCAATTGCCACGGCCAAAATTGAAGAGCTGATTGAGGAGTTGAGTGAAAACTTTACCATTGCCATTGTGACCCACTCAATGCAGCAAGCGGCACGTGTATCGCATCGCACCGCTTACTTCCATCTCGGACGATTGATTGAAGTTAATCCAACCGAACAGGTATTTACCATGCCAGAGCATCAGCTTACTGAAGCTTATATTACCGGTCGCTTCGGTTAACAGGGAGAATAATATGTCAAAAATGTCATTTGAAAATCACATCATGAAGCAGTTCGATGAAGAGCTGGAAGAAATCCGTACACGCCTGATGGAAATGGGCGGCAAGGTTGAGCAGCAGCTGCAAAACGCCGTGCGCGCAGTAAGCGAGGCGGACAGCGCCTTAGCCGAACTGGTGATAAAAGAAGAAAAACGTGTCGACGAAATGGAAGTGGGTATCGATGAAGCCTGTATCTTGATTATTGCTCGTCGCCAGCCAGCCGCCAGTGATTTGCGCCTGGTGATGATGGTCACCAAAGCGGTTAATGATCTCGAGCGTATTGGCGATGAAGCTAAGAAAATTGCTAATCATGCCGTTATTCTTGCCGGTGAGAGCACGACTTCAGAAGGCTATACCGAGGTGCGTCATATGGGAAAATCCGTAATTAGCATGCTCAATAATGCGCTGGATGCCTTTGCGCGCTTTGATGTCGAGGCCGCCATGCGCACCCTTGAAGAAGACAAGCAGATTGATCTCGATTACAAAACTGCGCTTCGCGAACTAGTTACGTACATGATGGAAGACCCGCGCAGCATTAGCCGCGTGATCAATATTCTGTGGGTGATCCGTTCCTTAGAGCGCATTGGTGATCATGCTAAAAACCTCTGTGAGCAGATTGTTTTTGTAGTTAAGGGTAAAGATATCAGACACCAGTAGGTGTCTGTGTACTAACCCAATAAAAAAGGAGGCTTCGGCCTCCTTTTTTATGTTTCTCTCTATACCCCTCGCTTTGTCCCTTTCCATTTCCCGCATCTTATATCCTAGCGTTAAATCAGTGTTCTCGCTATACATTGCAAATGGCACTGTAAAAGAGCATTCATCGCTGTCATATAACTGTCATTTAGTAGTCACATCGTCGTCATTTTGCACTGTTAATTTGCACACTCATTGAAGAAATATTGGTATTTCTTCTGGCCAAAACTATTTGGCTGTAAAACGGATAATGACGTGAGGTTGAGTGGCAGATGACCAATAAATGGTTTTTTATAGTAGCTTTGGTAGTTTCATCCATAGCACCCTGGGCATCAGCTGAAAACGCTTTTGTACTGGTGTTCCTCGAAGACGCTCCACTGCGACACGTGAAAGTGGCGGTCGACGGTAAAATTGTTGGTGTAACCGATGGTAATGGCTTGGTTCAGGCTGCGTTAGAGCCCGGCCCACATAAGCTTTACTTGATTGATGACGATGTGGCTATCCCCGTCAAATTTAATTTGCCCGTGGGCGGAGAAGTTGAAGTATCTGCTGTGTTCAGTGAAGACCAGGAACTAGAGCCCATTGTCAAAAGCCAATCGTTTACAGCCGACACAGATGCGTCTGGCTACATAACTGGCCTAGTCACCTCGCCATCAGGACTGCCTATCGTGGGCGCGTTGGTTGAGGTAGCTGATGCCAATGTGTTGGCGACTACAGACGAAGAAGGGATCTACTCATTAAGACTACCGCGGGGCATGCACCGTGTTGATGTCTCTCGAGCAGGTTACAGATCATCCAGCATTGCTGCCATCCGGGTCTTTGCTGACCTTGGGGTCAATGCTCGCTTTAAGTTACTCAAGCGACCACCGATAGAGTCAGGAATTGCCATGCCAACCCCGCGTGTCGAAGAGGTCGTTATTATTGGTGTATTCAATCCTACTGACGGCGCGGAAAATATTGAGCGTTATGCAACCACCATTGTCAGCGCCATGGATGCTGATCAGATGGCGCGTTTTGGTGACAGCGATGTGGCCTTGGCCATTGGTCGTATCGCTGGCCTTAGTGTTACCGAAGGTAAGTATGCCAATGTTCGTGGTTTGGATGGCCGTTATATCGCCACCAACTTCAACGGCATCTTAATGCCCAGTACCGACCCCATGCGCAGGGATATTCAGCTAGATCTGTTCCCTTCAAATATTGTTGAGTCCATCGCAGTACAAAAATCTTTCTCCGCTGATCAGTTAGCGTCGACCACGGGTGGCTCTATTGCAGTTAACACCAAAGGCCTGCCCGATGAGCGCGTAGGTAGCCTGTCGGTTTCTACTGGATTCAATACTGCTTTCACCTTTGATGATGTGCAGGGTTATCGCGATTCCGAAACCGAGTGGGCGGGTTTTGACAGTGGTTTACGTGACATTCACACGGGTGTTTTAGACGCTACCGATGGCGGTACCTCATTGACTATCTGTGACCCCAGTGTCGCTGATATCTGTACCCGCTGGGAAGTGGCTCTTGCCTACGCGCTGACATTTAAGCCTGATTATGATTTACAGGCAGTCGAAGCAAATCCCGATGTTGGCTTCGATGTTGATTTCGGTGACCGCATGGAAATGGGTGAGGGTGAGCTCGGCTACTTTGTGGCAGCTTCCTACGGCCGTTCAACGAACTATCGAGGCGATGCGTCCCTCGATAATCCAATTGGTCTTGAGGGGATGTATAACCGCACCCAAGACACGGTTTCAGTGAGTGGTTACGGCGTGATTGGCTATGAATTCAATCAGGGCGAAATCCTCTCCAAGACCACCTTGCTACGCTCGACCGACGACACGACCAGAAAGACATTGGCCCTCAATGTTGAAGACGTAAATATAGATAAAGCAGTTTTAGAATATGTTCAGCGCCAACTATTCTCGCAGAGCTTTAATGGGCTGTATGAATTTGATACCGCAGCGTTCGAAAGCAAAATAGACTGGCGATTAGGTTATGCCGAAACTGACCGTCTTGAGCCAGATCGTCGTCAGTATTTTTTGCAGGGCGATAGCCTAGCCTCGTCATCATTAGAACGTCGCTGGTCTGACCTAAACGAAACCAGCAACGATATTGGCCTTGATTATACTGCTACCTTTGACTGGGGCCAGAGCAACACAACGGCTTTTGTGGTTGGGGCACTGCTGTCAGACAAGGACCGAACGGTTGATCTGTACCGCTTTGGCATTCGCATAGGCGATAGCCCAATACCTCTGTTGGTGACCGAGGGTGGCGTTGATGAATTACTCTCTGTGAAAAACTTTGCGGCTGATGCTTTTAGACTGCGCCCAGCTACAGCATCAACTGACTCCTACAATTCATCTGAGCGCTTGGAAGGTTACTATATACAGCTGGCCAATGACTTGGGTGACCAATGGTCTGCCGAATTAGGTGCCCGATTTGAACGCTTCACTCAGGGCATTGCCTACCCAAATGTCGCGCAGAGCAACAGCGGCGAGCTAGAGCACGAAGCATGGTATCCGGCCGTTAATCTGTCATGGCGTGCAAGCGAAGAATTGCAATTCCGGCTGGGTTACAGCAAGACGGTTTCCTATCCAGGTCTCATTGAACGTTCAGCATCGCAGTCCTACGATCCGGCGACCGATGACGCTATCTTTGGTACACCAGAACTCACTGTTTCTGAAATAAACAATATCGATTTTAGAGTTGAGTATTATTTTGGTCAGAGTAACAGCGTCTCACTGGCGGTGTTTAATAAACAAATAAGCAACCCGGTTGAGCGCGCTATTCCAGATGCGTCTGGTTCAGCGGCTGATGGCATTACCTTTAGAAATCAGCAAGAGGCTGTACTCGACGGTATCGAGCTTGACTTCAATGCTATCGTTTTTGATCAGGATGACCATTCTGTGTTCGTAAATGGCAACGTTTCCTACATTGACTCGTCGGTTACTTTAGGAGCCAAGTCACTGCAGTTGGAGGGCATGGGTTCAGACGGACGCCAGCTTCAGGGTCAGTCAGAGTATTTGGCTAACTTGCAGATTGGTTATGACCACTTCCCTTCGGGTCAGAAACTCACACTTCTGGTTAATTACTTCGATGATCGTATCTTCCGCACTGCGAGAGGCGCAGCACTGGGACCCATTATTGAAACTGGCAGAACCCTTATCGATATCAATTATGAAAAGCAATTTGGCGAAGAATGGGACCTTAAATTTCAGATTAAGAATTTGACCGACGAGCCAATTTCATACAGTCAAAACAACCGCGTCATCGAGAGTTATGAGCTTGGCACATCAATCAGCCTGTCGCTCAGCTACAGGCTCTAAGAAAAACTTTAGTAAAACATTAAATACACTTTTATAAGGAATGGTAAGCATGAGAACTAATTTATATATGGGTATACTGCTGGCGTCAGCGGCACTTACAGGTTGTGGTGGTAACAGCGAGAGTACGGGTGACATTACCGTAAATGTAGGCGGTACGACAGCGACAACACCAGCCACGGTAACGCCTACTGCAAGCGCCTGTGACGATGTAACCAAAGCGTCTTTTATCGCTTTTAACGATACCTGTTCCCAGGGTACTGTCACCGGCACTATTGATACTGATTACAGCTTTATAAAAGACGTTGAATATATTCTTAGTGGTGTTGTTAAAGTCGGTAATGGCAATATCGCCATCGCGTCTAAAGCAGAATATGAGGCAGTGGTTGCTGCAGGTGTTACCTTAACTGTTGCAGCAGGCACCAGTATCAAAGGCGCTGCAGATGGCGTTCTCCTGGTGACTCGCGGTTCCAAACTGATTGCTGAAGGCACGACCTTTGAGCCAATTACGTTTAGTAGTCTAGATGATAACTACGATGGGATGGGCGAATGGGGCGGTGTCGTTATCCAAGGCTTCGCACCACAGTATGGCCAAGGCGACACAGGCGCATGTTTCACCCTCGGTGAAGAATGGTGTAACGTCTTAGGTGAAGGCGGTGACTTCGTGCAGGAATACGGCGGCAGCATGGCTGGCGACGACAGTGGTAGCCTGCGCTATGTACGTATTGCTGAGGGCGGCTTGATCGCTGGTCCAAACAATGAAATTAACGGCCTGACCCTACAGGGCGTTGGCTACGGAACCGCTATCGATTATGTTCAGGTTCACGGCAACCAGGACGACGGTATTGAATGGTTTGGTGGCACGGTCAATGTTAAGCACGCTGTTTTAACGAACAACGACGATGACGATATTGATTTCGATGAAGGCTATCAGGGCAATATTCAGTACGCATTGATTATTAAAAACCAAACAGAAGGTGCTGTCCCCGTAGGCTCCAACGATCCACGTGGTATCGAACTCAACTCCTCTGATGCCGATTACACGCCACAGACTGCAGGTGTTATTGCTAACGTCACTATCGTTGGTGGTGATGCAGCAAACTCTGCTGGCGAATATGGCATGCGCCTGCGTGGTTCGGTTACCGCGGCCATTCATAATTCAGCAGTGACTGGTTACGATGTAACCTGTGCGCGTATTGATGATTCTGACCATGATGCGGATGGGACTACTACCAAGCTGGATACCCCAATCACGTTGAATAACTTCCTTTGTGATACTGCAGGTAAAGCCTTTAACAAAGAGCTGCCAATTTCAACGGCAACCGTTATTGAAGAAGGCATCACCTTAAACGACAAGATGGCCATTACGAATAGCTCAGCATTGCTGGCGACCACGCCTACTATCACCGCGCTAGATAATGGTTCTTCATTCCTCTTTGACCAAACAACCTACATTGGTGCTGTTGATCCATCCGCTTCAACTGCCTGGTGGGCTGACTGGACTATCCCTGGTTCAGTGATCGCTTTAGAAGAAGTACAGGCAGCGAGTTTTGTGTCATGCAACGCCTCGAAAACAGAATGTACTGTAACTGGCACCATCGATACTGACTATACGATGGTATCTGGTGTTGAGTATCGCTTGGACGGCGTCGTTAAAGTGGGCAACGGTAATATCGCGATCGCATCTGCGGCAGAGTACGACGCTGTCGTCGCTGCTGGTGTAACACTGACTATCCGCGCTGGGGTGGAGGTTAAAGCCTTTGATGACGGTGTGTTACTGGTTACTCGGGGTTCGAAGTTGATTGCTAACGGCTCACCTGCTAGCCCAATCACCTTCAGCAGTATCGATCCTGGCTACGAAGGCATGGGCGAATGGGGTGGAGTTATTATTCAAGGCTTCGCGCCACAGTATGGCCAAGGCGGGACAGGCGCATGTTTCGCTGTCGGCGAAACCTGGTGCAACGTGCTGGGCGAAGGTGGTGACTTTGTGCAGGAATATGGAGGCAGCGTAACAGCTGACGACAGTGGGATTATTCGCTACGTTCGTATTGCTGAAGGTGGTTTGATCGCCGGTCCAAACAATGAAATTAACGGTCTCACTTTGCAGGGTGTTGGACATGGAACACTGGTCGACTATGTTCAGGTCCACGGCAATCAGGATGATGGTATTGAGTGGTTCGGCGGTACAGTAAACGTTAAGCACGCACTGTTAACAGGTAACGACGACGACGATATCGATTTCGACGAAGGCTATCAGGGCAATATTCAGTACGCATTGATTATCAAGAACCAAACTGCGAATGCAGTCCCTGTGGGTTCTAACGATCCACGCGGTATTGAACTTAACTCCTCTGACGCGGACTACACGCCTGAAACTGCGGGTGTCATTGCCAACGTGACTATTATCGGTGGTGATGCAGCTAACTCGGCTGGTGAATTTGGTATGCGCCTACGCGGTTCGGTTACCGCTTCCATTATTAACTCAGCAGTCACTGGCTACGACGTAACCTGTGCCCGCATCGATGATTCTGATACAGATGGTAATACTGCAACGGATAAGTTAGATACACCGATCACATTAGTTAACTTCCTGTGCGATACAGCTGGTGTTGCATTCAACAAAGAGCTGCCAATTTCAAGTGCTACGGTCATTGAAGAAGCGGTTGTTCTCGATAGCGATTATGCAATCACCAATGCCTCTGCCACTGTTGCCGCTACGGCAATCACTGCGCAGGACAATGGGTCTGGATTTGTGTTTGATTCAACCGATTATATCGGCGCAGTCAAAGAAGGAAGCACCCCTTGGTACGCCGAGTGGGCTATCCCCGGTTCGTTGTAAGTTTTAATAAAAGCAGTTCAAAAAGGCCCCAGCAATGGGGCCTTTTTTTGCCTATCGTACCGGTACTCATACATTTTATTTTTAACGAATAAAATTTTTAATGAGACTAAAATGAGACTAAAATGAGACTAAGCAGTGGAATGACTTAACTAAATTTTGAGTGCTATAGGGTTAGTTATTCAGAGGCTATTTAAGTTCACTGGCTGGGAGGCCGAAGGGCGGAGCGTTGCCCACACCATTGCCTGCCTGACAGTGTTACGCCTTGGCACTCGGGCGAGATTTGACCTCGTCATACCAGCGCTGCAGATCGGTGTGGTCTTCAGGGATAAACTTTTTAACCCATCGGGCAAAGTCGATAGTGATAAAGCCTGTAATGTCCGCCACCGAAAAATAGTCGCCTACAACAAATTGACTGTTGGCAAAATGGCTGTTCAGATCGTGCATTAAATTATCCAGTCTGAGCAAGCCGCGCGCCGTCAATGCAGGAATCTGCTCATAGTCATGCGGGCCTGGCATGGCACGATTCTTAAAGCCCGGCGTCGTATTTCTAAAAGCCTCAGCGACGGCCATCAATCCATTAGAACTCAGCTGATGGTCTGCAGACTCAACCAGTGCTCGCTCTATAGGTGTGCGGCCAAACAATGGATGCTCCGGGTGGAGTTCCTCAAGATAACGACAGATCGCATTAATCTGCGTAATACAGGTGCCGTCATCCAGTTCGAGCAATGGCACCTCTGACAGAGGATTGAGCTTTTTGTATTCAACAGAAAACTGCTCGCCGGTGCTGAGATCAACCTGGCGAGTTTCAATTTGAATACCCTTTTCGGCCATAAACATTCTGACTCGACGGGGGCTGGGTGCTGTAGTGCAATCGTGAAGTATCATCGTAAAGATCCTCTATTTACCCGATTTTTTGGGTGGTTTGATTAGCGTTAGACGTTGTTCAATAGCTACCTTAATGCCCGTTACATCCAATCCCGTAACGGCCAGCTGTTCCTCGTGCTTACCATGATCGACAAACAGATCTGGCAGACCTAAATGCAGCACTGGCATCAGAATACCCTGCGCCGCCAAAAATTCACTGACGGCCGACCCTGCGCCGCCAGCGATACTATTTTCTTCCAGTGTGACCAACAGAGTATGGCGGCTGGCAAGGTCAAAAATTAACGCTTCATCAATAGGTTTTACAAAGCGCATGTCAGCGACGGTAGCGTTGAGCTGCTCAGCAGCCTCAAGGCCATTGGCTAACAGTGTACCAAAGTTTAAAATCGCGACCTGAGCGCCTTCGCGCCGAATAACCCCTTTACCTAGCGGCAGGGCGGTCATGCGCTTTTTGATCGTCGCGCCGGGCCCAGTGCCTCTGGGGTAGCGCACCGCTGCCGGGCCCTTGTGCATAAAGCCTGTGTACAGCAGCTGCCGAGTTTCATTTTCGTCAGAGGGTGCCATCAAAACCATATTGGGGATACAGCGCAGATAGCTAATATCGTAGGCTCCAGCATGGGTGGCACCATCTTCACCAACCAAACCGGCGCGGTCCAGAGCAAACAGGACATCCAGATTTTGAATGGCCACATCGTGAATCAGCTGGTCGTAGGCGCGCTGTAAAAAGGTCGAGTAAATCGCCACAACAGGCTTAGATCCCTCGCAAGCCATACCCGCAGCAACCGTCACCGCATGCTGCTCAGCGATAGCCACGTCTTCAAAGCGATCGGGAAATCGCTCGGCAAAGGTGTTCATGCCAGAGCCATCACACATGGCTGGCGTAATACCAATCAGACGCTGATCTTTGGCTGCCATGTCGCAAAGCCAGTCGCCAAATACCTGTTGGTATTTTGGTCTCACCGCGGCTCGCGCCCTGACCGGCTTGTCCATGGCAGTCGGCAAATCGGGTTTGGGTTCAATTTTATTTAGGGCATGGTAGCCAACCGGATCGGACTCGGCGGGGCCAAAGCCCTTACCCTTGTGGGTAATCACATGCAGTAGCACAGGCCCTTTGATTATCTTCAGCTTGCCCAGCGTACTGACCAAAAGGGGCAGGTCATGGCCGTCAATGGGGCCAACATAATAAAAGCCCAGCTCTTCAAAGATGGTGACAGGGGACACCATGCTTTTCATATATTCTTCGGTGCGTCGAACAAAGTGGGTAGCCTGAGGCATAGAGCTCAGAACCTTCTTTCCGCCCTCACGGATCTGGGTATAAAACTTACTGGCCCAAAGCTTTGAGAAATAGGTAGAGAGGCCACCGATATTATGGCCGATCGACATCTGATTATCGTTCAGCACAACCAGCAGGTTTTTGTCCACATGAGAAGCGTGGTTAATAGCCTCAAAAGCCATGCCCGCAGTCATGGCGCCATCGCCCATAATCGCCACGGTTTTACGTTCATCGCCAAGCTGCGCAGACGCCATAGCCATGCCGAGTGCCGCGCTAATAGAGGTGCTGGAATGGCCCACGCCAAAGGTATCAAAGTCGCTTTCAGAGCGCTTGGGGAATCCAGAAAGGCCGTCTTTGTAACGCATGGTCAACATCTGCTCTCGTCGACCGGTGAGAATTTTGTGCGGGTAGGTCTGATGGCCCACGTCCCAAACCAAACGATCGTCTGGCGTATTAAACACCGTATGCAGGGCAATAGTGAGTTCGGTAACCCCTAGCCCAGCGCCAAAGTGGCCACCGGTTTTACCCACCGAGTAGAGTAGAAAAGCGCGCAGCTCGTCAGCCACCACCAGCAGTTCATCGACGCTTAATTTACGCAGGTCTGCAGGCGCATCGATGCGGTCCAGCAGCGGTGTCTCTGGTCGTTGGTGAGGAATATCGGTAAAGGTTTTTGGCATCAGTTTTTCAGTCTGTTCACGATAGGGGATATTACACCAAATAGGCGCGTTAATAAGCCCGATTAACAATAAAGCTGGCGATAGATCGAAGAGATCCAGCGCGCTCGCCGAAGGGTTCAAGACAGGCCATGCTGTGCTGATAGAGATCGGCTGCCTGACTACGGGCCGCCTCAACCCCTAAAATAGAGGTATAGGTCGATTTACCATTGCTGCGGTCAGAGCCCTGCTGTTTACCGAGCTGCTCGGTCGAGCTCTCCACATCTAAAATGTCATCTTGAATTTGAAAGGCTAAACCTATTGCCTGGGCAAATTCTTTCAGAGCGGCCAGCTGCTCTGGGTCAGCCTGATGAGTGGCCAGTGCACCCATCAAAATACTGGCCTCAATCAGCGCACCGGTTTTAAGAGCATGCATCTGTTTAAGCTGCTCTAGCTCAAGCAGATTACCCGTGGCGGCTAAATCAATCGCCTGGCCAGTGACCATACCGTTGCAGCCACCGTAATTAGCTAGCATTGTAACCAGTTTCAGTGACACCTCAGCGGGAAGATCAGACAGCTGAGTCAGCTGTTCAAAGGCTAGGCATTGCAGGGCATCGCCGGCTAAAATAGCGGTAGCCTCATCAAATTGAATGTGGCAGGTTGGCTTACCACGGCGCAAGTCATCGTCGTCCATGGCTGGCAGGTCATCATGAATCAGCGAATAGGCATGCACCATCTCCAACGCAGCGGCAACCTTGGCTGTATTGCGGTCGCTGTCGGCAATCGCCTCAGCGGCGGCAAAACACAGGGCCGGACGAATACGCTTGCCGCCGTTAAACACCGA
>Ga0302130_1000383_pt1 | contig 30866 bp, 23 predicted proteins | sample CB9_surface_MG_FD_203117 | JGI IMG/M metagenome (GOLD analysis project Ga0302130, IMG submission 203117) | Marine microbial communities from Western Arctic Ocean, Canada - CB9_surface | ecosystem: Environmental > Aquatic > Marine > Oceanic | place: Canada: Western Arctic Ocean | collected... | reverse complement strand
GGCATCTCCGGCTGTCTATTATAATATGTTGTCTAATAGCGATAGCGTAGCGAGCTACGCCAGCGCCTTTGTCACCACAGAAGACGTTAATGATCCCAGAAAAATCCTCCCGGGATTACAAAAGAGTCTGATGCTTGAATTTCCTAATGCGCGGATTATGGCCATGCCTTTTGAGCAAGGTCCGCCGTTTTCGGCTCCAATCGAAATCAGAATCGTGGGTCCTGAGCTTGCGGTTCTAAAAACCTTGGGAGAACAGGTAAGGCTCGTATTGTCGGAAACGCGGGATGTCACCTATACCACTGCCACTCTTTCTGGAGGCGCCCCTCAGGTATCTGTGTATACCAATGAGAACAAAATACGACTGCTAAATATGAACAACCAGGATATACCTCGACAGTTAAACAGTGAGTTGCGCGGCGAAGTAGCGGGTACAGTAATGGAGGGGACAATGGAAATCCCTGTGCGCATAAGACTCAATAATGGGTCGCGATCAGACGTTTCGGGTTTGGCTAGCTTGCCGATAATCTCGGGGTCAGGTGCAAACGGCTATAGAGGGATTCCGCTAGAACAAGTTGCTAGCGTAAGATTAGAACCTGCACCAACCCGTGTGGATAGGCGGCAGAATGAGCGGCACAATACGGTGTCGGGTTTTCTTCTTCCCTATGCATACCCGAGTTTAGCCGTTAATGATTTTAGAGAACGAATAAGTAATCAGAATATTGCTTTGCCGAAGGGCTATCGGATTGAATACGGAGGAGAAGAAGAGCAAAGGGGGGATGCGGTTTCTAATATATTGGCTACTTTTATCACCTTTGTTTTTCTTATGATCGCCGTCATCGTCCTCTCGCTGAACTCGTTTCGTTACGCTGGAGTAATCGGAGCTGTCGGATTTCTGTCGATAGGCTTGGCTTTATTAGGTGTTTGGATTTCCGGTTATCCGCTTGGTTACACGGCAATGATAGGAACGCTGGGTTTGATTGGGCTTGCCATTAATGGTGCGATAATTGTGCTTTCCGCATTGAAAGCGAATCCAGCCGCCAAGGGTGGAGACATTGGAGCAGCCACAGATGTGGTTCTGGAATCAACCAGACATATTATTTCTACTACTATAACTACAATAGTAGGTTTTCTGCCGCTAATTCTTTTCGGCGGATACTTCTGGCCTCCACTTGCGATGGCGATAGCCGGAGGAGTAGCAGGTTCCGCAATTTTAGCGTTGTATATGGTTCCAGCATTTTTCGCTATCTTTAGTCGCAGAGATGCTCGTAGAGAGGAACATCGGGGGCTGATTCAAAAAACACGCCCAGCTAGTTAATGAGAGCCCTAGAGTCCGCCATTTTCAGGATAAGGGGTCTGTTAAAATGCAGTAGTTCTCGGAATGGAAAGAAGGGCGGACCAACTTGCGAAAGCAAGTTAGCGCAGGTGAAGGCTTGGCGTAGCCTCGAGTGCACGGATGCACGAGCCTATAATATAAACAGTTTTTGAGCTATTTTTGCCTTTGCGGGCTTCGCGCTGGGGCTCTCAGTTGAAAACTGCCAGAGCAGCTTTTCTAATCTTCGATACGACAGTTTTCAGTCCTCTGCTGAAAAATACAGTTAAACTGCAAGTGATTCTAGCTGGAAAATAGCTGCTATCTATTAGGGGTTGGGCGCTCCATTAGTTGGGGCTGTCTCGACGCGAACGGGTGCGTTAGACTGGCCATTCCAATGAATAATAAAAGGTAAGTACGATGAAATCTTTAACTCGAAGAAAATTTATTGGCGCAACAGCAGCTGCCGCTACGCTAGGCGTTGCTCCCGGAAAACTATCAGCCTCTATTCGTGGTGCTACAGGTCCAGCTGATTTGATCATTACTGGTGCCACTATTCACACAATGGATCCGAACAAGCCGCTGGCGACTGCATTGGCAGTTCGCGGGCAGCACATTCTGGCGGTCGGAAGCGACGATGATGTGGCCAATCTCAGGGGCCCAAATACAAAGCTTATTGATGCGCGAACAAAAATTGTGGTGCCGGGTTTCATTGATGCCCACAGTCATCCTTTGCTTGCTGAAGACGCAATTTCAGCAAACATGAACCTGCCTAGAATTTCGGACGTCCAGGCAGCTCTTGTAGCGCAAGCGAGCCAAACCCCAATTGGTCAATGGGTGCAAGGCACCATGTACGATGACACGAAATTTGAAGAAGGGCGGCCGCTGACGCGCCAAGACATTGACGATGTAGTGCCGGACCATCCCGTTATGGTGAGGCATCGTGGTGGTCATACCGCGGTGGTAAACTCGAGGGCGCTCAATCTCGCAGAAATTACTCCAGCAACACCGAACCCTATCGGCGGTAGATACTACCGCGAAGCAGGGGAACTCACTGGCAAGATTGCTGAGCCTGCGGCGTTCCAACCGTTTGAACGAATCGGTGTGTGGCCGGTCATGGACCGCGCGACCAGGCAACAGTCGGTGTACTTGGCTTCGAAATCCATGGCCGCCTCAGGGCTGACCTCCACAACGGATTCACTGGGAGCTATCGAGAATTTTATTGCTTATCAAGACGCCAGAGCAGCAGGTGAAATGGAGTTTCGCCTATCGTTCATGCCGCGCTTCGGCTCAGAAGTATACGAAGGATTGAAGTTGGCGCGAATGGCGTCAGGGTTTGGTGACGATATGCTGCGTATTGGGGCGGTAAAGTTTCTCGCCGACGGATCGGCGTCCGAGCGAACCATGAGTCGCAGCACTCCGTACTCAGGTACTGAGAACGACTACGGAATCCTGACAGCGACTCAGGAAGAAATACATATGGCGGTGGGTGATGCGGTCGCTCATGATTTTAGAATTGGTATTCATGCCAATGGCGATGTCGCTATCGACATGGCTCTAAACGCCTATGAGCGTGTTCTCGAAGGCTGGGAGGGCGAGAATCCGCGATTCAGAATTGAACACTGCTCGCTGGTGAATGATTCATTGTTGCGGCGCATAAAAAGTGCTGGCGTTGTACCCGCACCTTTTTATACCTACGCCTATTACCACGGCAACAAGTGGGAAGATTACGGAGAGGAAATGATGGAATCGATGTTCGCGCATCGAAGTTTCTTGGACTACGGGATACCTGTTGCGCCGGCTTCTGATTTTACTCCGGGGCCTTTCGAGCCAATGATGGCAATTCAAAGTATGGTGACTAGAAAGGATGTCCAAGGCAGGGTGTGGGGGCCGAGCCAACGGATATCTGTTGCTGAAGCCATGAAGATTTGCACGATGAACGGTGCGTATGCATCGTTTGAGGAAGGTATTAAAGGGTCACTGACGCCCGGTAAATTAGCCGACATAGTTATCCTCGATAGCGATCCACATGATGTCGATCCTGACAGCATCGTTGATATCAAGGTGCTGCAGACTATTCTGGGAGGGCGCACGACCTTCGAAGTTTAGAGGTGAGTAATAGATTAATTGGGGTAGGTTACACCAGCTCGAACTAAACGAATTGTGGGCGAAAAGCCTTTGAAGCATGCTGTTAAAAAAACTCTTGGATGGACTCGGCGCCGCTGTTGTTTTGCATTCTTGCCGTTGTGGCTTTGTACCAATACGGCGGCGTTAGGAGTGCCTTTTCCCCTCCGGTGAGCATGACAGTGTAGCGCCTATCAAGATGAAACCCGTCAACGCATGTTGGAGAGCGCGATAAGCTGGGCTATGGATTCGACCATGTGGGAGGAGGTCCACTAATGTTCAGTCGAGTTTTGATAGATAATGGCAAGAGAGGGGCGCTCACAACCTGACCTCTTTACTGTAGCTCCGCCTCCTTAGACTCAGCAAGTCCTGCTAACTTGGCAAAAAAGAATGCCTATGAAGACCCAAGTTACCCACCATTTAGTAACTTCCCCCACTTGCGCACTATTGAAAGAAGCCCTTAAGTCCATCACTCATCGTCTGCCTTACATCGTTGGCGGAAGGTATCATGTCAACGGCGGTTAATGAGGTATGAACTTGCCCGGGAGCCTGAATATGTTGCACGCTAACACCGGCGGCATCCATTGCAGCAGCATAAGCATTTCCCTCATCGCGCAAGGGGTCCAATTCTGCAGTAACCACCATGGCTGGAGGTAACCCGGCCAGACTTTCAGCGCGAAGAGGAGAGGCGCGTGGGTCATCTCTGTTGCTAGCATCGCAATATTGATCCCAGAACCAGGCCATCAAATTTTTCGTTAGAACGTAACCCTCAGCATTATCCCTAAAAGATGTTGTGGAATAATCACTGTCTGTTACCGGGCAGACGAGAAGCTGGCCGCTAATATTTGGTCCATTCTGGCTTTGTGCTAACTGGCAAACAACGGTGGCCAGGTTGCCACCAGCACTCCAGCCTGCAACCGCAAGTTGCTTTGGGTCTCCACCGAGGGATTCGGCATTTTCGGCTATCCAATTCAGTGCGCCGTATGCATCATCGACTGCGGCTGGAAAGCGCGCTTCCGGTGCGTGGCGATAGTTGACTGAAATGAGGACTGAATTGGAATTGGCGCACAAGTGACGACAAAATGGATCGTCAGAGCTGGCATGACCCAATACCCAGCCGCCGCCATGGTAATAAACAACTATAGGGTGAGGGCCTGTCGTTGCAGGGCGATAGAGCCGGTAGTCCAGATCTCCATCCGGACCCGGTAGCTTGCCGTCGATGATTTCGCCGACATTAGGCCCCGGTGCACGACTGGCAGCATTTGCCTCCATAGCTGCACGGGCTTGCTCGACAGGCAAGGTTTCTAATGGGGGTTGCTCTAGGCTTGCAATAAGATCGAGTAGCATCTGTACGTCGGGCTTAACCACGCGAATTACACTCTCATTGCAGCGGGAACCTGAAGGCCCTGATTGTTCAAAACCAAGGTAATCCTGTTCAGCCACTTCATTACATGTTTGTCGATAAGCATCGACACCACCTATGTAGGGAAGAAACACGCGAGGTTTGCCGGGTACGTTTGCGCCCATATACCAACTGTTAGCAACAGGATAAAGAGTAAGGTTGGATAAGTCGTTCAAATGTGTTGCCCAGCCTTCTTGGGCGGCAGCAGTTGCCTCGAGAGTTTCTAACTTCTGGTTGCGCAGATGCTCGAAAGCTGCGGTTATCCAGTCCACGTGCTGCTCAATAGAGACAACCATATTCGATAACACGGAAGGGCTGCCAGGGCCTGTGATAGTAAAGAAATTAGGAAAGCCATGAACATTCAATCCCAAGTAGGTCTTGGGGCCATCGGCCCAAATATCTTTTAGCTTAATGCCACCGCGACCACGAATATCCACGGCAACGATGGCGCCAGTCATCGCATCGAAACCTGTAGCAAACACAATGGCATCGAACTCCATGGACTCTTCTGAAGTATCGATGCCAGTTTCTGTGATTGACTCGATTGGAGTACGGCGGAGGTTGACTAGTTTGCTGTGAGGAAGATTAAATGTTTCGAAGTAATTTGTTTCTAGGCACAAGCGTTTGGTGAAAAGTGGAAAATCTTTGGCACAAAGATCTTCAGCAGTTTGTGGATCGGTGACTTTTGCTCGCACTTTCTCGCGGAAAAAATCTGCTACTGAATCATTTGCTGCCTGGTCAGAAACGAGATCAGAAAATGATGTATTTATTGTCAATAAATCACCACGGGCAAAGCCTACTTCCAATCTGCGTTGGCGTTCCTGCGGCTCAACTGTGAAGAAAGGCTCTTGGCTGCTAGGCAGAGGAACCCCTGCCCTCGACCATTGGGCCTCTTCGCGATAGGTATCACGATTTGCCTGCATTTTTTGTAGATGTTCTTCACGAACGGGTCCGTTGTTGGCGGGTGCTGCGTAATTAGCCGTTCTTTGAAATACCGTAATTTGGCTCGCTTCTTGAGCTATGAGCGGAATCGATTGAATGCCTGAGGAACCTGTGCCGATGACAGCAACGCGCTTGCCTGTAAAGTCGACCCCTTCATGGGGCCAGGCGTGGGTAAAATAGGTGCTGCCACTGAAGCGCTCAACGCCAGGCACATCGGGTTCTTTGGGTAATGACAGACAACCCGTCGCCATTACATAGAATTGGCTGCTTATACATTCGCCGTTAGCAGTGGTTACTTTCCACTGCGATGCCTCTTCGTCCCAATCGGCTCGTTCTACTTTTGTCGAGAATTGAATGTCGCGTCGCAAGTCATAGCGATCGGCGACGAATTGCAGATAACGCAAAATCTCAGGTTGTGTGGCATAACGTTCTGACCACTGCCACTCCTTCTCCAGTTCGGGATCGAAGCTATAGGAGTAGTCCAAGCTCTCAATATCGCAGCGCGCACCGGGATAGCGATTCCAGTACCAGGTTCCGCCTACATCATCCCCAGTTTCCAGGGCAATTGCGGAAAATCCCGTCGCACGTAATTTGTGCAGTAGATATAGACAGGCCATACCTGCCCCTACAATGATGACATCGTATTGTTGATTGCTCGATCCATTATTCTTCATTTTTGTTACTCAATTGTTGTTATTTTTACCGGTAGGCTTCCGCAGTTAGAAAGATTATAGGGAACCGCACTAAGAAGCAAAAAGGATGAGTCTGAAGCCGCAAAGGAAGGACAGGTATGTATAGAGGGCACGAAGGTTGGGCGTTGCCCGAGTCCAGTGTGGACGAGTCACCAATTTGCAGGAGCGAACTAGCGCAGTCACAGACTGCTGCTGCAGTTATTCGAACCACCGGCTTGAGAATTTTCAGCAATCTGCGTGACCGATTCTTTATGCTAATCAATGCGTTATAAGCACGAAAGCAGGGTGTGCTAAGAATTGTGCTATGACTTTTGTGATAATATACGCCCGAAACTACTGAATTATTATTTAGACCCCTTTACTCTGGTCATAGTACGAACGGATTGACGTTTTCTACTAACCCATAGAGAGTAATAATAAGAATGTCATTTACTCGAAGGAGCTTCATTAGAGCCATCTCAGCAACGGCTACCGCGTCAGCAGCCGGTTTGCTTTTACAAAAGTCAGTGGCCGCAGAGCCAACAGAGACTCGACTTGTAACGATCGCAAACACTGAGGAGTTCCCCTTACAAGGACCAGATGGTCGCAATTTAAGAATTCAGGTGTCGCATCCACATCCCGATGATCCCAACCTTTCATTGCCGATTAAGGGGAGAAAGCCGATTCCAATCTATGTGATGGATGGCGGTGGTACCTTTGGACTATTTTCTACTTTGACAAGATACATGCAATGGGGCGGAGAATTGCCGCCATGCCTTGGCATTGGCATTGGATACGAAAATGAACAAGAGGCTTACGACAAAGAATATCGCCTGTATGACTTAACTCCGCCAGACCCTAATTGGACCGGATGGTCGGGCGAAGAACGAGAAAATCCAGAAAGCGTAGGCGGCGCACCGGCATTCAGGACGTTCTTGACAAACACCCTTTGCCCGCTTATTGAGCAGAGATTCGATGTCGATTCGTCTAATTCGGTATTGTATGGACACTCGCTTGGCGGACTCTTCGCGCTAGAAACGATGCTGGAGGCACCAGACGCGTTTCGCAACATACTGGCCCTTAGTTCCTCAATCTGGTTCGCTGATCGTCAGTTTTTGAAGACACTTGAGGAGCGGCTTGAGGACGCATTTGATTTTCCTGGAGCCATTGCTGTTTACGTTGGAGAACGCGAGGAGCGCATTGCAGGTGCCTCGGCAAGAATGACGAGCAACGTACTAGATCTCGGACGGCTTGTTGCTTAACATCGATCAAGGTTCGAGCGTGCCACTGTGCGCGTACTGCCAAATGAATCACACCACACTATTCTCGCTAGTGCTGTTAGCCAGGGAGTGCAGTTCCTGATATCACCTGAGAGTAAACGGGGCGAGACTTTCTCAACTGCAATCAAGAATCAGAGTGAACTTGAGTAAATCGAGCCACCGACGCAGGGGGTTTTAGGAGTGAGCGTGACATATTTTCTATTTTAATCAATCAGTTAAGAATAAAAGTCAGGGTGTGCTGTGGGCTGTGCTATGAATTTCTATTAAATGTAGCCTAAAACGACTGTAGCTATATCTATCCTTTGATTAACCAGCCCTCCGAAACCCCTTGCTGCTATAATGAGTATCGTTCCTTCTACGACAATCTACCGAGCCTTTATGCCATTTTTAAAACTTGGATTATGTAACCCTATTGTGCAAGCGATTGAAGAATTGGGTTATACAACTCCTACCCCGATTCAGAAACAAGCCATCCCCATCATTATTTCTGGTAAAGACCTCATTGCCACCGCTCAAACGGGGACAGGTAAAACTGCCGCGTTTGTCTTACCGTTATTAACCTTATTCAACAAAGAGCGTTGCTTACGAGGTAAACGTGTACGCGCCCTTATCCTGACTCCTACGCGGGAATTAGCGGTGCAGGTTGCTGCGAATGTTGCGCAGTACAGCAAGTATTTAAACCTAAATTCTATGGCTATTTATGGCGGTGTTGATAGCGAACCACAAAAGCGGCGTTTAATTAAAGGTATTGATGTTTTGGTTGCCACTCCGGGCAGGTTGTTGGATTTGGCTCATCAGCGTGCGCTGCATTTTGATGAGCTTGAAGTGCTGGTGTTAGATGAAGCAGACCGAATGGTGGATATGGGTTTTGGCGATGATATCAAGAAGATCATTGAGCGCTTACCTGCAGACCGTCAAAATCTATTGTTTTCCGCTACTGTGAACAATGGCGTTCGTATCTTTGCCGATCATTTTTCAGCCAGCAAAATGGGTCGGCGCGCTGTTGAGATATCGATTTCACCAGAAGCCAAAGCGGCACCCAGTATAGACCAGTGGTTAATCACCATAGATAAGGACACAAAGTCTGCCTTGTTGAGTCATTTAATTAACGAGCAGAAGTGGGATCAGGCGTTAATCTTTATCGAAAAGAAACACTCTGCTGCCAAACTAGTGGCACAACTTGCGAAACGTGGTATTGAAGCAGATGCCATTCATAGTGATAAAAGCCAAGCCATGCGTGAAAAGATATTAGCTGATTTTAAATCTGGAAAACTAAACTACTTGGTTGCCACAGGCGTTGCCGCCCGCGGTATAGATATTGGCGAGCTGAGTCGCGTTGTTAATTATGACCTGCCCTTTAAACCTGAAGAATATATTCACCGCATTGGCCGCACGGGTCGTGCTGGCGCTGCAGGTGAAGCGATATCGTTTGTGGCAATGGGCGATTTTAAGAATTTATGCGCCATTGAAAGCCGTTTAAACCATGTCATCAAAAGGAAGGAGATCGAAGGCTTTCCGGTTAGAAAAGTCGTTCCCGTTTCAATTTTAAATTATGTTCGCAAAAGCAAACGGTAGCGCTAACTCATACCAGTGGCGGGTTACTTTTTCTCTTCCATTTTAGTTTTCAATTTGGCAAACGGTTTAAAGGTTGCGGCTTTAACTTCAGTGTCCGTGGGGGATAGTTCATTATAGTAATACCTTTCAATGGTGTGCGCTAAACGGAAATACAGGGGACACTCGCAACTTAACAACTTAACAACTTAACAACTTAACAACTTAAGGTTGTGAAACGTGTAGCAGTGAGACAGACAATTAGGAGATGGTGACTCGGGACGGAAGAATTCAAACAGGCCTAGCTCTGTTTGTCCCCTGCGGGCTTCGCGCGTTGCGCTCGTTGAAAATTGCTGGCGCAATTATTCGAACCGCGGTGGCTCTCATCCGACCCCCGATCTCTGCATACAAAAAAGCCCCGCTGAAAGCGAGGCTTGTTGTGTATGGTGCCCAGGGGCGGAGTAAGATAAACAGCCTTGAGGCTTTTTATCCCCTGCGGGCTTCGCGCGTTGCGCTCTTTGAAAATTGCTGGCGCAATTATTCGAACCACGGTGGCTCTCATCCGACCCCCGATCTCTGCATACAAAAAAGCCCCGCTGAAAGCGAGGCTTGTTGTGTATGGTGCCCAGGGGCGGAATCGAACCACCGACACGAGGATTTTCAGTCCTCTGCTCTACCGACTGAGCTACCTGGGCATATTTTAACTTGCTTGCCTTGTCTTCACACGTCACGCTTAAATCACAATTACATTTTGATCTGCTGCGCGTGATGTCCCTTCGTTGAAATTCGATATCGGGCACTTAACTAGTTTAAGCTCCATTGGTCGATTCAGATTTCACCTTCACTAGCGACGCTCGGAACTTAGAATGCAGTCTGTTCGCGAGCGGCGTATTAAACCTTCACGGCCCTTATGTGTCAAGAGCTTTGCCTTTTGGTTTATTTATCCTTCTTCTGGAACATAGCCTTCGGCGTGGTCGTGGTCTTCGTTATTGAAGAATTTGTCCATTTCTGCTTGCAAATACTTCCTGTCATCGCTGTTGGCCATACTCAGCTGTTTTTCGTTGATTAGCATGACTTGAAGGGTTTGCCAGTCTTTCCAGGCCTGTTGAGAGACGTTCTCATAAATCTCCTGACCCTTGGGTCCAGGATAAGGGGCCACGACGAGGCCCGGTAGCTCTTTGCCATACTTTTTGCAGTTAACTGTGCGTGACATAGTGATTCCTTTGCGCGGTTGGGCGCGAGTCAGTGCTTTTGGCTGGCTATTTGGTGCTGGCCAGTTGTTTTAATATCTTTTTGATAGGGGCAGCTAAGCCAATTTCTGTTATCCCAGCCGTGCCTTCTTGGATAATCGGATACCAAAGCCAGCGGTCGGTTTCGCAGACGCCGGATGACTGCTCTTGTGCGGTGTATTCTACCGGTGAAATATCTAAATGATAGTGGGAAAACGTGTGTCTAAATACAGTCAGCTCTGACCTGCTGGCGTCATCTATCGATAAATTGGGGATGCTGGGGGCTATTGCTGTTTGCCCCTCTGGCAAGCTGTAGAGACCGCCCCAGATGCCGCTGGCAGGGCGTTTTTCCAATAGCACTTCATTGCGAGCGCTGCGCAGAATATAAAGCGTCACTTCCTTCACCGGAAGCGTCTTTTTCGGTTTTTTACCGGGTATCTCAGCAATTTTATCCTGTTTAAGCGACAAGCAGTCAGTGGACAATGGGCAGCCTTCGCAAAAAGGCTTGCTGCGAGTACAGACGGTGGCACCGAGATCCATCATGGCTTGAGTGTAGTCGGCAAAGCGGGCGCTGGGTAACAGTGCTTCAGCGACTTTCCACAACTGGGTTTTGATCTTTGCTTGTTCAGACCAGCCCGGAATGGCGTGAAAACGAGTTAGCACACGTTTCACGTTGCCATCTAGAATCGGTGCGCGAATGTTCATTGATAATGAGGCAATGGCTCCCGCAGTTGAGAGGCCAATTCCTGGCAATGACTCCAAGGCTTCTACGGTGCGTGGAAACGTGCCGCCAAAATTGTCGACGACCTGATTAGCTGCCTTGTGTAAGTTTCGAGCGCGGGCGTAATAGCCGAGCCCAGTCCACAGATGCAGAACCTGATCGATATCTGCGTCTGCTAAATCGTTGACGGTAGGAAACCTGTCAGTGAACCTTTCAAAGTAGGGGATAACGGTATTGACCTGAGTTTGTTGCAGCATTATTTCGGACAACCAAACACGATAGGGGGTGCGGTCAGACTGCCAGGGCAAATTCTTGCGGCCGTGCTCATCAAACCACGTTAGAACCAGTGTTGAAAAATTAGACATTAGCAGTTTTGACAGTTGATGACTTTAAAGGGTGTCGATAGCACTAGTTCAATATGTTTTGCAGGAGGCCCCGCGCAGTATCGCGAAGGTTTTCAGGCACCTTCTCTTTGATGCTCTCTTCAAGCGTGTTGCGCAGTGCGTTGCTGCCCAGCTGGGTAAACAATTCACGAACGCCGGTGAAGTCAGGGCGGCAATATTGGCTAACCTTATCAGCAAAGGCGGCAGCACATTCTACCGGCCATTGTACGTCGCGATAGAGCTCATCTATTGGTATGGTTTGTAATTCGGGCTCGCCAAGCAATGTAAATGCGAGCTGATAATTGAAGGTGCTTAAGGCTAAATCAATTGCGCCAACGCCGTCGAGCTGAAAATTGTCCATCTTGAGGTTTATCAATTGGTTTTCAGTAATGCCATTGTCCAAAACAATGTGACCACCAAGCTGGCTGAATTGAATCTGATCTGGCCATTGCTGAATGCTGCCGCCGGATGGGCTGAGGGCAGAAATAGTGGTAAATATTTGTTTAATAACACCGATGTCCACAGAGTTTTCTGATATAGCGAACTGTGTTGAACCGGTTAGGGAGTTCGTTATACTGCCAGTGCTTGCGGCGCTGGCTGTATACTGTGAGTTCATGTTGAGTTTGCCGGTTACCGAATTAAATCTTGATATGGAAGGTGCCAGATCAACCAAGTTAAGTTGGTTGATGATTAGGCTTGATGCCATTGGCGCCTCTGGAGAGCGGCCATCTACTCTGATATTGCCGGCAATCGTACCGTCGAATGCCGAAATAGGCTGAATTTCAATGTCTAACACGCTGTTTTCAATGTTAGTAAAAACAGTAATGTCCTCAAACAGGTACTCGTTAGTGATGAGAGAATCAATCGATATACTTCCAATCACGTCAAAGCTGCTCAGCAATTCTATGGGCAGGGCAGTATCTACAGCTGAGCCGCTGGCAGAACTGGCACTAGCTTCTGTGTCGACAACGATAGTTGTATTTGATTGATTTTGTGTTGGCGAAGTGTCTTCTTCCTGTGTCATGAAAGGGCTTAAGTTCAGGGCCGAGGATGACAGGTTGTAGCTTATGTTCATTGGTGTAAAGTCAGTAGCCAAGCGAATGTCGGCGTTGCCTTGGACAACAGAATCGCCAAGCGTTATGCCTAGATCCAAAACTGAAAACTGTGATTGATTGCCACTAAAATCCAGTTTAAAGGATAGTCTTGGTATTGCTGCGGTGGAATTTAAATTTGCGCCGAGGCTTATTCCGCTGCCCAGGTTTTTACCTCCGTTTAAGGTTTGCATGAGACCTGCTAGGTCAAATGAGTTGGCCAGTATAGAACCAGTCGCCTGCATTGAATCGTTCAATCCCGTAATAGAGATTTGCCCTTGTAACAGCATCGGAGTCAAACTGAAGTTAAACTCTTTGATATCAATAATGCCGCTGTTCAAGTCTGCGCTAATAATGCTGCGAAGACCCATGGGAGTTGTTTCAGCCAATCCTGTTGTATCGCTATAGGTAACATAATCGAATTGGAGGTCGACAGGAAAAGGGATGCCGCCGATATTGCTTAGGCTGCTTTGCAAATTAACATCGGCAAAGCTGTAGCGAGTACCCTGGGATAAGTCTTGGATATCTATGCTGGCATTAGAAATATTGATGCGCTCGAACGTTGCCGAAACAATACCATTTGCATCAGAGCCGTTAGGGCTGGTTTGGACGTTTTCCGGGGTAGTATTTTCCAACTCCCAACCGCTGATACCGGACTCATCGATTGTGTAATTAACGTGAAAATCATCAGCGATAAACTCTTTAATTAGTAGCTTACCCCTTAGCAAGGCACCGGCGTCAATTTTTAAGGATACAGCTGAGGTGGATGCCAATTCCCGTGGATATGCAGGATTTTTGAGTCTTACATCATGAAGTGTGAGCCCTAAGGTCGGGAGAAAAACCAGCTCCAAATCGCCGGCTATGAAAAGCTCGTAGCCGCTATTACTTGCAACGGCAGATTCTATAGCCGATTTATATTGATTGGCATCAACAAGTATTATCAGACCGACGATAAGTGCAACCGCGACAGCCGTTATGCTTAAGACAGATTTTAATAGTACTTTTAACATCGAATTAGCTTCTGTGTTTATCTAAATTAGGTCAGTTCGAGCTAGATAGCAGGTAGTCGTATTCTTCGGTTTGGGTTTGCGCAATAGAGTACTATGGAAATTATTTAGTTTAACGGAATCACAGGTTTGTTGCACGATTGATGAAATTTCGCCGTAGTTTGTCGAATTCACCTCGATCTAGGGCGAAAGCTTACCATTTTGATGGGAATAGCCGTTGCCCTTGCTTTCAAAGCAGCAGCACGACCTTTATAATAGTGTTTTTTCAGGTCACCGAAGGCTTCTCAAAGGCATTCGGCACACAAGGACTTCCATGAGCGAACTATCTCCAAGCGCTGGCGCCATTAGCAGCCCTCGTCAAGCCAGTGTTGAACGAAATACTAAAGAAACCCAAATTTCCGTGACAGTAAATCTTGATGGCACAGGTAAGTTAGATGTTGAAACAGGTCTACCTTTTCTTGACCATATGTTGGATCAGATTGCCCGCCACGGACTCATCGACATAAAAGTGAGAGCGGTTGGGGATTTGGCAATTGATGCCCATCACACAGTTGAAGATATTGGTATCACCTTAGGTCAGGCCTTTAACGAGGCGCTGGATAAAACCGGTATTCGCCGCTATGGCCATGCCTATGTGCCATTAGATGAAGCGCTGTCCCGAGTTGTCATAGATTTTTCTGGCCGTCCAGGTTTGGACTACCATGTCCAATTTGTAAAAGGCACAGTGGGCAATTTTGATGTGGATCTATTTCATGAGTTTTTTCAAGGCTTTGTAAATCACGCGTTGGTTACTCTGCACATCGACAACCTTCGCGGTAAAAATGCCCATCACCAAATTGAAACTATTTTTAAAGCTTTTGGCAGAGCATTGCGCTTCGCGATGGAAATTGATCCAAGATCTTCCACCACGATTCCCTCTACTAAGGGTGTGCTCTAGACCGACATTCTCCATAGAGTCGATTAGCTGGACTAGAGGCGCTGTGTGTTAATCCGTCAACAGTTGTTATGCCTAGTTCTGGCTTTTCTTAGCTACTAACAAAAAATACGCAGTTGAACTCAACGATGAACAAAGTAGCAGTAATCGATTACGGCATGGGAAACCTTCACTCTGTTGCCAAGGCGGTAGAGCATGTTGGTCGTGAACTTGAAATATCCACTGGTGAGGTCACTGAAGTATCCGTCACGGCTGATGCAAAAATCATTGCTGCCGCTGATCGGGTGATTTTCCCCGGGGTTGGCGCTATTCGTGATTGCATGGCTGAGATCAAACGACTAAACGTTGGCCAGATTGTTGAAGACGCTATGAAGTCGAAACCTGTGTTAGCTATTTGCGTTGGCATGCAGGCATTAATGCAGCACAGCGAAGAAAACGATGGAGTGGAGTGCTTAGGTTTTATTGAGGGTGATGTTCGCTATTTTGGGGATAATCATGTGGACGAAAATGGCCACCGATTAAAAGTTCCCCATATGGGCTGGAATCAAGTTAAGCAAACGGCTTCCCATCCTTTATGGAGAGGCATTCCCGACAACAGCCGGTTTTATTTTGTGCACAGTTATTATGTCCATGCGGCGGGCCACACAAAGGTTACAGGTGTCACCAATTATGGTGTTGACCTGGCTGCAACCATTTCCGACAACAAACTATTCGCAACTCAATTTCACCCAGAAAAAAGCCAAACTGCGGGGCTTACGTTACTTAAAAATTTCCTGCAGTGGGATGGTTCAACAGAGTGAGTAAATTTACGTGTTAGTAATTCCAGCGATTGATTTAAAAGATGGTCAGTGCGTTCGATTAAAACAAGGGCGGATGGAGGACTCTACCGTTTTCTCAGACGACCCGGTTAGCATGGCGGGAATATGGGCTGCAAAAGGCGCAAGGCGCCTGCACATAGTCGATCTCAACGGTGCTTTTGCCGGCACCCCGGTGAATGCTGAAATTGTTGCGGCTATAGCCAAGGCCTACCCAGATTTACCTATTCAAATTGGCGGAGGAATCCGCAATTTAGAAATCATTCAGTCCTATTTGGACGCTGGTGTTAGCTACGTCATCATAGGAACTCAGGCCGTTAAAGACCCGGACTTCGTGCGTCAGGCTTGCGAGGCTTATCCTGGTAAAATTATTGTTGGGATTGATGCTATGGATGGCATGGTTGCCACCGAAGGCTGGGCAGAAGTAAGTGAAGTGTTGGCAATAGATTTGGCTGAAAAGCTCGCTGATTTTGGAGTTTCCGCTATTATTTATACAGATATCGCTCGCGACGGGATGATGAAAGGCGTCAACATCGAAGCAACCAAGGAATTGGCAAACCATTCTCCTATTCCAGTTATCGCCTCCGGCGGAATCAGTAAGTTGGCAGACATTGCCGCCATTCGCGAGGCCTCCGAATCAGAGTATGGTGCTGGCATAATTGGTGTGATCACGGGCCGTGCTATCTACGAAGGCATGCTCGATCTTTCTATGGCTCAGCAGCTGTGTGACGAGTAGGAGTTACCGTGGCCTTAGCAAAACGAATAATCCCTTGTCTTGACTGTGAAAATGGCCGAGTCGTCAAAGGTGTAAAATTTTTAGATATAAGAGACGCAGGTGATCCTGTCGAGATATCCAAGCGGTACTGCGATGCGGGCGCCGATGAGATAACGTTTTTAGATATTACCGCCAGTCACGAAGGTCGAGAGACAACTGTTGATACGGTCCGAGCTATTGCCAGCCAAGTGTTTATTCCTTTGACTGTTGGCGGCGGGATTCGAACTCTCGAGGACATTCGTACCATGCTAAATGCAGGTGCTGATAAAGTGTCGATTAATACCGCGGCGGTAACTAACCCTGAATTTGTGCGTCAGGCGGCCCAGCGCTTTGGCTCTCAATGTATCGTTGTTGCTATAGACGCTAAGAAAGTTTCAGGGCTGGGTGAAATCGATCGCTGGGAAATATTCACCCACGGAGGTCGCAATGCCACCGGCATTGATGTTATCGAATGGGCTGTGCGAATGGTTAAATATGGCGCTGGAGAAATTTTACTAACCAGTATGGATAGAGATGGCACTAAAATAGGATTCGATCTGGCCTTGAACAAGGCCGTTAGCCAAGCGGTACAAGTTCCTATAATAGCCTCCGGTGGTGTTGGGAATCTTCAACACCTTGTAGATGGAGTTCTGGAAGGTGAAGCAGATGCTGTGCTGGCTGCAAGTATTTTCCATTTTGGTGAATTTGGTGTCAGCGAGGCCAAAGAATATATGGCCTCGCAGGGAATTGAAGTTCGCTTGTAGGGGTGATTGGAGTCGTTAGTTTTAACGCTAGATTAAGGCGCTTTATCAGCACCGATAATTTTTAGCGATCAGTTACTACGCTGAGCAAAATCACCTGATGCCGCTCGTGCCTGTGGTGGTCTAAGAGCGTTTATTCCTTTCAGCACGTTCAAGGCTTCGTTCAGTGGGTAATCACTTACCAGCACTTCCTCTGCAGAAATTAATGCCTCGGCCATTGCCTTTGTATTATTGTTGGTAGTGCTGCTGCTGCTGTTGTTTTCACTGTCTCCGTCTTCATCTCTATCTTCATTACCGTTACCTAAATGGCCCGGCAGGTCAGATTCGCTATATTGCGCTACGTTTCTTGAGCGGCGAGTCACAAAGGCTTCTTCGACAATAATATCCGGTTCTATACCTTGCGCCTGAATCGAGCGGCCTGATGGGGTGTAGTACAACGAAGTGGTTAGTTTTATCGCCCGGTCTTCCCCCAATGGCAGTATGGTTTGTACTGAGCCTTTACCAAAACTCCGCGTACCCATAATGATTGCCCGGCCATGGTCTTGCAATGCGCCTGCGACGATTTCTGATGCTGATGCCGACCCATTGTTGATCAAGACGACTAATGGTATGTCTCCTCCGACGGTGGCTCGGGTTGCGTTAAACTCCATGCCGGAATCTTCCATGCGGCCTTTAGTAGAGACGATTCTGCCTTGGTTAATAAACGCGTCCACAACGCCAACTGAGGCTTGGAGTACGCCTCCTGGATTATTGCGTAGATCTAGAATCAGCCCTTTCAGGGATTCGTTTTCCTCCAGAATCTCAGTGATTTCTTTCTGCACTTCATTGCCTGTGTTAGCACGAAATTGAGAAACTCGCAGATAGGCGTAGCTAGGATCAACCATGCGGCTGCGGACGCTGGCAATGGTAATAATTTCGCGCACCACGGTGACATCAAAGGTATCAACGCCCTCTCTCGCGATGGTAACTGTGATTTCACTGCCTGGAACTCCGCGCATCATCTCTGCGGCTTCGTCTGGCAGCAGTTCTCTTAAGGGGCGGTTGTTTATCTGAATGATTAGGTCGCCTGCCTGAATTCCGGCGCGATCCGCTGGTGAATCATCGATGGGGCTGATCACCTTAATATAACCATCCTCACGGCCGACTTCGATGCCCAGGCCGCCAAATTCGCCTGTTGTGGTTTCTTGAAGTGCCTCATAGTCATTGCCCACAAGGTAGGATGAATGAGGGTCTAACCCTGAGAGCATGCCCTTTATGGCGTTTTCTAGCAGTGTATGATCATCAACCTCTTCGACATAGGCTGCACGAATTCGATCTAATGCCTGAGTAAATATTCTCACCTCCTCTAAGGGCAGAGGGAGCTGTTCTTGAGCCGTTGCGGGAAGTGCTAGGCAGGTGCCTGCTAGAGCTAAAGCTAAACTAAAAGACTTAAGCTGGGTGTGATTATTTTGGAGCGAAATCATAAGACTTTCCTAGTGGCGCTTACTGGGCTTTTGCTTTGTTAAAAGAAGCAACGCCTGAGTTGCTAACAAGAAACTAACGAGCGGCGAATGAGTTGCTTGAAATCAGTTATACGAATAAACCAATAGTTTCAGTTTATTCCTGTAATGGCAATTCGGAAACTACTCTATCGGTGTTAAAGGTGGGGCCTGTGAACGCATTTTCATCCCTTACACTCATTTTTAGTTGTAGTGTTCGACAATATAGCCCCAGTAACTGGGCAAATAAGAGGCCACGTTGTAGAAAATAAATCCTCAGCCGCAGGGCTGGCTGGCGAATGATGGTTAGCGATCAGAGTTAAACCAAGGATTAGGATCTTGAGGTTGGCCGTTACGCCTAATTTCAAAATATAAACCATCCACGCCGCTGCTGATGGATGTGCCTGATGTGGATAGGATGTCGCCGGCATCAACCCAGTTACCTGCAATGGCAGAAAGGGCCTCATTGCCGCCATACAGGCTCAGAAACCCCTGGCCGTGATCGATAATGACCAGCAATCCAGAGCCCCGTAGCCAATCTGCAAAGACTACGAGGCCGGCGTGAACAGCCCTTACTGGCGTGCCTGTTTCTGCCTGAATGGTTATGCCTTGGCGGCTCAGGTTGCCATCACCGTAGCGCTCACCAAAGCGGCTGCTAAAGCGGCCGTTCAGAGGCTGAGTAAGCCGGCCTTTAGCTGAGGCAAAAGGTGGCACGTCGGCAAACGATCTTACCCCTTCCATCACGATTCGTATTTCTTCAATAAGTCGCTGTAGATCCGCTTGATTGATTTCTAGCTGTTCTAATTCTTGGTCCTTAGAGGCAATACTAGTTCTGAGAGACATCAGTGCGTTTTGTTTCTTTAGTCTTGCTGAATCTAGTGCTGCGAGCTGATTGCGCAGGGCAGTGTCTTGCTCTTGGAGCTCGACTACCTTTGCTGCTGTTGCGATTTCCGTCTTTTTAATTTGTTCTATTAATGCTTCAAATTCATTGATTTTTTGCAGCTGGGCCTCGGAATATTTTAGCGTGTAGTGGAGCATTTGCGCCGCGTTTGTAATACCGTCTTGATCGTCTTGGCTGAAGAGATCTTTCAGCAAGTTTGGGGCTCCACGAATGTATGCAGCGCGAATTAGTTGATTGAGGGTTGTTGCTTGCCCAGTCTTTAATACGTTTAGGGCCAGAGCCTCAAACGTTAAAGCATCTAATTCAGTCTGGGCTAGCTGGATACTTGTGTGGGTTTGGTCGGTGCGGTTACTGAGCCTGGCGAAGTCATTATCGGCTTGCCTAAGAGCGCTCTGCTCGGCGCCTATGGTTTGATTGGCTGTGTTCAGCCAGCCTCGTATATCTTCGATTGCGGCGGCGACCGATTCCAACTCTTGCAGGGCTTGCCTGTCGCTACTGGCGGCCTGGCTAAGCGCTTGATTCGGGCTCAGGGTAGAAAAAAGCAAAGCCACCGTAAAACCAAGCGATCGCTTGTTGAGGTAAATTTTTAACCGCCGCCAGATTAAAAAGGACACCGGAACCCTTAGCCGCCCTTCGCAACGAGTGCCTGGCCGGTCATCTCTATGGGCACCTCTGCATCTAGCAGTGTGAGTAGGGTTGGTGCGATGTCACATAGGCTGCCATCTTGAGTAAATTGAAACCCGCTTTTGCCCACGTAGACCAATGGCACCGGTCCTGCAGTGTGGGAGGTGAGAGGCTGGTTAGTTGTCAGATCAAGCATCTGCTCGACGTTGCCGTGGTCAGCTGTTATCAGTAGTTCACCATCAGTTGCTAGAATGGCATCACAAATGGGTTTCAAACATTTATCGACAGCTTCTACGGCTTTAACGGCGGCGGCGAAATTCCCAGTGTGGCCCACCATATCGCCATTGGCGTAGTTGCAGATAATGACATCGTACTTGCCTGAATTAATTGCTTCGACTAGCTTTTCGGTGAGTTCGAAAGCTGACATTTCAGGTTTTAGATCATAGGTTTTAACTTGCGGAGAGGGGATAAGTTCGCGATCCTCGTTGGTAAAAGGTTGTTCGCGGCCGCCGTTGAAAAAGAAAGTTACATGAGCATATTTTTCTGTTTCAGCAATGCGCAGCTGAGTTCTGCCAGTGTTGGCAAGATATTCGCCCATAACATTTTTCAATGCCATGGGCGGATAGGCAACGGCTGCCTCGATATCGGCAGCGTATTGTGTCAACGTAATAAAGTCGCCTAGCATGGGCCTAACCTCGCGGCTGAAGCCAGTAAACTGGTCGTCAACAAAGGCGCGGCTGATTTCTCGAGCGCGGTCGGCGCGAAAATTCATGAAATAAACCACATCACCGTCACTTATTGCGCTGACGCTGTCGTCGGAGTCGGTGATTGAGGTGGCTTGAACGAACTCATCGTCTTCGCCGCGCTCGTATGCTGCAGCCAGCGCATCACTCACACTGTTGTAACTAAACGGGGCCTTACCCTGAGTGAGCAGATCGTAAGCCGGTTGCACGCGATCCCAGCGATTGTCCCGATCCATGGCAAAGAAGCGGCCACAAAAAGAAGCGATGCGGCCGCGACCAGATTTTCTAAGCAGATCATCGGTTTTCTGAAGCGAGGCCAGCGCGCTGCGTGGAGCGGTGTCGCGACCATCCAAAAAAGCATGCACAAATATTTGCCGAGCATCGCGAGCTATGGCCATTTCAACCATGGCATTGATTTGGTTCTCGTGGCTGTGAATGCCGCCGCAGGAGAGCAGGCCGATGATGTGGATAGCGGTTTCACTGTCCATTGCCCTGCGTATGCCGCTTCGCAGAACAGGGTTTGTGAAAAATGCCCCGTCCTCAATAGCCTTGTCGATTCTCGTAAGACTCTGATACACCACGCGGCCAGCACCGAGATTCATGTGTCCTACTTCAGAATTTCCCATTTGGCCGGCTGGCAATCCTACCGATTTTCCGGAGGTAGTTATGAGGGTGTGGGGCTGTTCCCGCCAAAGTTTGTCCCAGTTTGGGCTGTTAGCAGCATGGATTGCGTTGCTGGCTGTTTCCTCTCGATGGCCCCAGCCATCAAGAATGAGTAGAAGGGCAGTTTTCTTATGAGTCATGGAGGGCGCTTTATTCCGATGCAGTTTAAGTTTTAATCAGGTCTAATATTATCCTTGAAACCCTGATTCATAGCGAGTGAATCACGATGAGCATCTTCTTTAGCGGCGCCGGTCCGTGTATACTTCTCGCCTTTTGCGGTAGCGGCGATTAAATGCCCGTGGGATATAGCTGACTTAAGATGGCTCAATTTATAGAATTTATAGGAAATCACATAATCTTGGCGTCAGCTTGGTTGCTGGTGGCTACTGGGATTGTTTTCTTCCACCAGCGTACAGGTTCCAAGTCTGTCAGTCCTCAAGGGGCGGTTGCGCTTATTAATCGCAATGATGGAATTGTGGTTGATTTGCGAGACAAGAAAGAATTTGAGATGGGACATATTGTTGACTCAGTCAACATCCCTTACTCGAAGCTAGCCCAGAGACTGACCGAGCTGGATAAGCATAAAGAAAAGCCGCTAATTGTGGTTTGTAAGCTTGGGCAGCAATCAGGAATGGCTGTAAAGCAGATTCAAGTCGCGGGTTTCTCAGATGTTTATAAGCTCTCCGGTGGTATGAGTGAGTGGCGAGCTCAGTCGTTGCCTGTTGTTAATAAGTAAGAGACAGCAGGCGGCAAGCAACAAGCAGTATAAACACCCAAAGTAAAAACCTACAGTTACGCTTGTTTGTTAGCGATTACTCACTCGCCAGCAAACGTAATTCAACCGATACAAAGACTTTATAGGATTTATCATGGCCGAGAACGAAGAGAACACAACAGAAGCGGCCGCTGCGCCTCAGGAAACTGAACAACCTGCAGGGCCTCAGTTCGCGCTACAACGAATATTTTTGAAGGATTCGTCCTTTGAATCGCCCCGCAGTCCGCTTGTTTTTCAGGCGCAGTGGAGCCCTAAGATTAATTTTGATATCAAGACTCGTAGCAGCAAAGTTCAGGATGATGTATACGAGGTTGTATTGATATTAACTGCAGAAGCGCAAATTGAAGAAAAGGCAGCATTCGTAGTAGAGGTGCATCAGGCGGGCATATTCACGGCTAAAGATTTTGATGATCTTCAGCTTGAGCAGCTTCTGGCGACGATATGCCCGAATATTCTTTTCCCTTATGCTCGCGAAGCTGTAGACAGCTTAGTTATCAAGGGTAGTTTCCCTGCGCTGATGCTAGCACCAATAAACTTTGATGCTTTGTATGCCCAGCAAAAGCAAAATCAAGCTGAGCAAATGGCTGATGGAGGCGATGCAGCCTCTGAAGCGCCAGCATCTGACACCACGCAGTAATAATGTTGCTAGCTTAAGATAAGCCGCTTAACGCGGCTTTTAAAGGCCAGACTCGAAGCCTAGCTGACGCCAGGCTTCGTACACTAATACAGCAGCGGCATTAGACAAGTTAAGGCTTCTGCTTTCAGGCAGCATGGGTATTCGAACGAGGTTATCAGGGCCTAATTCATCCCTTATAGAATCCGGTAAGCCACGCGTCTCAGGCCCAAACACCAAAAAATCCCCTTTTTCATATCTAACTTCAGTGTAATTGTTGCTGCCCTTGGTGGAAACGCCAAAAAGTCGTGAATCGACGTTAACTTCTTTAAAATTCTGCCAATTATCGTAGATTGTGATGCCTGCAAACTCGTGATAATCCAGTCCCGCTCGGCGCATACGCTTATCATCAAGCTCAAAACCAAAGGGTTTGATCAAATGAAGCTGTGAGCCGGTATTTGCTGCCAATCGGATAATATTTCCCGTGTTAGGGGGTATTTCTGGTTCGAAAAGAACGATGTTGATCAAAATTTAGCCACTTGTTTATAGTCAATAAGACACATTAACTGTTACTGATTATTAGAATAAGCCAGATTTGGATTGCCTAGATATTCGAATTCTTCCCAGCTTTAACCCGCTACATACTGATAAACAGGGAGCTTGCGGCTAGAAACAGGGTACTTACCCTAGTTTATCCCAGTTATATGTCAAATTTGTTATAGAATTTAACTACTTAAACGATATTCTTTACTGGCTTCCTAGGTTTGGCAGATACATATGCGAGTACAGAATTGTTAAGGCAGATTGCTAAGCATAAATATCACAGCAGAGACTATGCTAAATACAAGCAAGTGCGCCAGTAATGATAACGTTGGCTATTAGTTCGGGTTTATAAATAGGTACGTAAAAGCTACGTAAACAGGAAATTGAGCAATGCTTCAGTTTTTGAAGAAAAAAACAAAGTCGACAGGCCGAGTTGGACTTATGGTGCAGTCCGATCAGCTTGTGCTTGCTCATGTAGAGCAAAGAGGTGGGTCACCTTACCTGCTCAGCTGTAAAAAAATACCCCTAGCGTCGCCAAAAGAGGCGGCGGCAATACTTGAGGGTTTGGTAAAAGAATACGAAATGGAGGGGACTCAATGCAGCTTTGTCCTCAACCCAAAAGATTACAATTTGCATTTGGTCGAGGCACCTAACGTTGAACCTGACGAACTGATATCTGCGGTGCGCTGGAAAATCAAAGATTTGCTGGACATGAAAATTGATGAGGCAGCAATTGATGTCTTTCAGGTGCCGGAAGACGCTTACCGAGGCCGAGAAATGGTCTATGTGGTGGCGTCCTTAAAATCCAAAGTTAAGTCGATAGCCGAGCTGGTTGCTGGCAGCGGTTTAGAACTTGCGGTGATAGATATTCCCGAGCTAGTGATGAAGAACATTTCCACCAGCTATATAGATGATTCTAATGGCGTTGCCTTTATGGATCTGCGCCGAACCGGCAGCACAATGAATATTAGCCGGGATGATGGTCTCTATCTTACTCGACGAATAAATACGCAATTAGGTCCTGACGTTATGCAAGCGCCTGATTGGGAAACATTGAAAGATCGTTTGGTTCTAGAAATTCAGCGGTCACTGGATTACTACGAAAGCCAGATGGGCAAGAGCCCCATAAACAAAATTATTATTGCGCCGAGGCTACAAAACAGCTTAGCAGGAAAGCTCGGCTAATGTTAAACCCCGGATAGCTTTAGATAAGAACGGGTCGGCTCTAACGGGCCAAAGGATAGGATGCTGATCAGGTGAGTCTCGCTCAAGTCGCAGCATGCTAACTGCCTCGTTCAAAGCTAACCTTTAGAAAGTGATAGTCAAAAATCAGCGGACCGGCTTTAACGGTCAGAAATGCAACTTTCAGCGTTGCCAGTTTGAGATTAAAAGTTAGAAGCTGCATCAACAAAAAAAATTGGCTGAGATCCCCAGCCAACCCTAAAACTACTTGATTACACTAATTTTGCTGCAGTCTTTCCTGAAGGCCTTGCAACGGCCCAATTTTCCAATTCAAGCCTTAGAGATCTAAGTCATGGCTTGAATCAGTGCTCTTGGGATGAGATGAGCCTAGTTCCTTGATCTTGCGAGTCAATGTGTTCCGTCCCCAGCCTAAAAGATTGGCAGCGTCTCGACGCCGGCCTGAGGTATGTTTCAGTGCTATATCAATTAGGGTGCGCTCGAACAGCGGTGTAGCTTGATCAAGAATGCCGGTATTACCCAAACTTAATTGCTGGTCAGCCCAGGCCTGAAGCGCGAAAGTCCAGCTGCCAGTGTTGCTGCTCTGGGCTTCTTGCGCCGAAAACTCTGGAGGCAGGTCGGTCATATAGACTTCTCGACTGGAGGCCATAACCGTGACCCAGCGGCAGAAGTTTTCCAATTGTCTAACATTGCCAGGCCAACTAAGGCCGGTTAGATAGGTTTCGGTTTCCGGCCTAAGCACCTTGGGTTCCATAGCTATCTCTTTAGCAGCCGACTTCAAAAAGTGTGATGCAAGAGTAGGAATGTCTTCGCGGCGATCGGCAAGTTTTGGTATGTGAATGCGAATCACATTGAGACGGTGAAAAAGGTCTTCCCGGAATAAATGCTTTTCTACTAGTTGTTCTAAGTCTTGATGGGTTGCCGCAATAATGCGCACGTCCACTTTGATCGGTGTATGGCCGCCAACACGGTAAAACTCGCCATCAGACAACACTCGTAATAATCTGGTTTGAGTTTCGGCTGGCATATCGCCGATTTCATCTAAAAATAAAGTGCCTCCATCAGCTTGTTCAAAGCGGCCGATGCGCTGGGAGATAGCGCCAGTGAAGGCGCCTTTTTCGTGACCGAATAATTCCGATTCAATAAGTTCTTTCGGGATTGCCGCGACGTTTAAAGGTATAAAAGGCTGTTCGCTGCGAGGGCTGTGGCGGTGAAGGGCATGGGCCACTAGTTCCTTGCCGGTACCTGACTCACCGTTAATCAATACCGAGATATTAGACTGGGAAAGCCTGCCAATTGCTCGGAATACTTCCTGCATGGCTGGTGCTTCGCCAATGATCTCTTGAAGCTTTATCGGTGCTTCTTCTGTCGGGCCACTGCTTTGCTCTTTCGAATGTTGCAGGGCGCGTTTGGTTACAGCGACAGCTTCATCAATGTCGAAAGGCTTAGGCAAATACTCAAAAGCGCCGCGGCTATAGGACGAAACAGCGCTGTCCAAATCAGAATGAGCAGTCATTATAATGACCGGCAGCAATGGATGCTTTTCCTGGATAGTGGATAGCAAATCGAGTCCGTTGATTCCTGGCATTCGAATATCACTGATAATCGCGTCGGGCAGCTCATGTGCTAGTCGATGCAGCAGTTGGTCACCGTTCTCAAATGTTTCTGTACTGAGTCCAGTTTTAGTAAGTGATTTCTCTAATACCCAGCGAATTGAGCGGTCGTCGTCAAGTATCCAGACAGAATTGTTATTGGCCATGTTCAGGTACACCTTTTCTTTAACTCACGCAAAGGATTGCGCAGATTTTACTGCAGTTGGTTCAAGGGGGAGTACTATTGTAAATTTTGTTTCTGCGTGATCGCTTCGGCATTCAATCATGCCATTATGCTGATTGATTATTCCGTGGGTGATTGATAGCCCCAACCCGGTGCCTTCAGCGCGCCCACTAATCAGAGGGTAGAAAATTGTGTCGATTAGGTTGGCCGGAACTCCTGGGCCGTTGTCGATGATCTCTATAGCTGTCGCCAAGCGGTGAAACTTAGAATCGATGGTTGAGTTTCGTATGATCCTAGAGCGCAGAATAATCTTGCCTAGGTTGTGTTCGATGTCGGGGCTGTTTAAGGATTGCATAGCATTTCTTACCAGATTAAGAACGGCTTGAATTAATTGTTCAGCATCAGCTACGATCGTTGGGATGCTTGGATCATAGTCCTGTACCAATTGAATGCCTGAAATATTTTGGTCTGCGATTTCGGCGGTAACTAAACTACGGACTCGTTCAAGCACCTCATGAATGTTGATCTCTTTTTTGTTTAAGGGCTTTTTTGAGCCACTGAGTCGATCGACAAGGTTTCGAAGCCTGTCGGCTTCCTCAATAATAACGTTGGTATATTCACTAAGCTCATCGCCTGGAATTTCCCTTGCCAGTAACTGCGCGGCACCTCGAATTCCGCCCAAGGGGTTTTTGATTTCGTGGGCTAGGCCCCGCACCAGTTCCTGAGTCGTTGCGTGGGCCGAGTGCAAAGTTTCCTCTCGGGTTATTCGGTGGGTGTGCTCTAGAGAGTTGAGCTCTATTAAAGCCTGAATTTCCCCATTGTTATCAAACGGACTGATTGTGTAGTCCACAACGATGGCTTTGTTGTGGACTGTGCGCAGTTCGGCTTTGCGTCTGGTGATGCTTCGTTCGTTTGCGAGCGCTGCTTGCATTTCATTGATATCTGCTGAGGCGTTCAGAAATAAATCGCCTATAAAGCTGTCCTTAGCCTGACGGTCACTAATATCGAGCAGGGTCTCGGCAGCTATGTTGATATAAAGCAGGCACAAATTTTCATCGAGAAGAATCACCGCGGTTTTTAGCGTGTCGAGTAGGCGTTTATGTACATTGTCTAGTGTCACGCGGTTATTCGGACTCTCTGTGTTGTTACTTTACGTTTGCTGTCTAGGCTACCATGCAAAAAGCAAACCAGAACTGTGCATGCCGAATCAATGGGTTAACGGCGGATTTATGGAGCTAGAATGGCCTGCGGGCACTGCAATGGTCCGAATTTTTAACTTACGCCCAATAATAGTGCATTAGTGGGGCGCGGCAAAGAACTTACGTCCATAGGAGTGCGCGGGCAGAAAGTCGGTAAAAGTTGGTTGCTATAGGGGTGTGCTGAAGTTATCCGCAGGCAGCGTTATAAAAATAGGGCTAACGGTAGGTAGCACGACCTGAACAAAGTCAGGACTCCGGGCCAAAAAAAGCCCGGATTACCGGGCTTTTCTATACTAACTGCAGCCTGAGATTGTAGGCCTAGCTTATCGATGTCCAAATAATAACGCTGACATCAAATAACCAACACTCCAAACTCAATCTGTCCTGTCTGACTAGGCAAGAGCTTCTTTCGTAGTCTTAATAATCGCAGCAGCAACTTTATACGGGTCAGCGTTGGAAGCTGTTCTTCGGTCTTCCAAGCGACCTTTCCAGCCATCTTCCACTGTAGTAATAGGTATGCGAATTGATGCGCCACGGTCAGAGACTCCGTAGCTGAACTCGTCAATGGCTTGAGTTTCGTGCAAGCCGGTTAGGCGTTGCTCGTTGTTGGCGCCATAAACACTTATGTGACGCTCTATGTTCTTGCCAAAGCTTTCGCAAATCTTGGTGAAAACTGATTCATCACCATCATCACGCATTGGGCCGTTAGAGAAATTGGCGTGCATGCCAGACCCATTCCAATCCAGATCCTTGCCAAGTGGCTTCGGCTCCCAATTGATTGAATAACCATAGCGCTCACCAGTTCTTTCTAAAATGTAGCGGGCTATCCAAGTTTGGTCGCCAGCGTCTTTAGCGCCTTTAGCAAACACCTGAAATTCCCATTGACCGGCAGCTACTTCAGCATTTATTCCTTCAACGTTGATGCCAGCTTCTAGGCAGATATCAAAATGCTCTTCTACACAGTCGCGGCCGAATGAATTAGCAGCGCCTACTGAACAGTAATAAGGTCCCTGTGGGGCAGGATAGCCGCCTGCTGGAAAGCCAGGAGGAAGATTAGTTTTGGTGTCCCAAAGAAAATATTCCTGCTCAAAACCGAACCAGAAATCTTCATCGTCATCATCTATAGTTGCTCGGCCATTGCTTATATGAGGCGAGCCGTCAGCGTTTAGAACTTCAGTCATGACTAGGTAAGAGCTGTCACGGTCTGGGTCTGGATAGATAGCGACGGGCTTAAGCAAGCAATCCGAATCATCTCCGGCGGCTTGTTGTGTTGAGCTGCCATCGAAACACCACATTGGGCATTCTTCCAGAGTACCGCCAAAGTTATCTCTAACTTGTGTCTTGCTTCTAAGGCTTTGAGTGGGGGCATAACCATCTAGCCAGATGTATTCCAGTTTAGATTTCATTTCGTGTCTTTCTCCTAATGAATTACGACTTCTTGTTAAACACTGACTTCGGCGGAAAATCTAACCTTAAGCGTGTTCCTGGGTTTTTTGATTCGATAAACCGTCACGGCAAGTGCGCAGAGATCTATCGCATCTGTGAATCGGAGCGATGCCAATTCTTCTAGTACATGGCATTAGCCATCATTACAGGGTAAACAGCAAGATGTATGCCATTGGCTGATTCCCTGCAATGGCCGAATTTACTGGACCTTGCTATAAACTTCAACAGCCATGGCACTACAAAAGCGCATTCTCGCCATTATTGGTCTATTATGGTGCGCTCACCCTCGCGCTTGCGGGTTTTTAGTGCGGGTCCTAGACCGCGTAGCCCCTCAATGCTACAGGTGCAACAGGATGCTGGGCTAGGCGATCGATACGGCAGTTGGGAGAGCAATGAAGGAAGTAATAGAGAGAAACCAGCCCGTGGGCCTTAAAGCCATCCCTGCAGGAAAAGCTGATGCTATTTTATTTGAAGGCGAAAAATCTTTGTGCATTGAGCTGGGGGTAGGAATTCTAAAATTAGATAAGAGTTACTTCTGAATCCACACTAAACCCGGCACTAAACCCGGCACTAAACCCGGCACTAAACCCGGCACTAAACCCGGCACTAAACCCGCGCCATGGATCTATATGCAAATGGGAATGAAACGAATTCGTTAGGTGTTCACGCAGGAAACTCTATTTTTTAAGGTATCTGTGACGGGTTTAGAGGCCAAATATCCAATTTAGGTGGCTAAAGTTACGGGACTTGACTGTACACGGTCAAGATTCATTTCATAAAACCTTACTGAGTCGTGTATACTCGCCGCCTTTTGTGCCGGAGAAAAAGGGCTTTAGGGCTCCATTAGCTCCTCTATATAAGGCTTTATTCGCCAAAATTTAAATCCTGAGTTTTAAACCTTGAGTTTTAAGCCAAGGCGCCGCAGCCTAATTACCTTCGCTAGCAGGTCTGTTGTTTAGAGATCTAAAAGCCTACTCATTTACTGGAAAAATCGTGATAGAAAAAATCCGCAACATCGCCATTATTGCCCACGTTGACCATGGTAAAACAACCTTGGTGGATAAGTTGCTGCATCAATCAGGAACACTGGAATCACGAGGCACTCAGGTAGAGCGAGTGATGGATTCCAATGATCAGGAACGGGAGCGTGGAATCACGATTCTTGCCAAGAACACGGCAATTAATTGGAACGGTTACCATATTAATATCGTTGATACTCCTGGACACGCCGATTTCGGTGGCGAGGTGGAGCGCGTTCTTTCCATGGTTGACAGTGTGCTTTTGTTAGTTGATGCGGTTGATGGCCCCATGCCTCAAACTCGTTTCGTGACTCAAAAAGCATTTGCTCAAGGCTTAAACCCAATTGTGGTCATCAATAAAGTTGACCGAGATGGCGCCCGACCAGACTGGGTCGTTAATGAAGTTTTTGACCTATTTGATAAGCTAGGTGCTACCGACGAGCAGCTGGATTTTCCGATCATTTATGCTTCTGCCTTGATGGGATTTGCTGGCCTGGAAATCGATCAGATGGCTGAGGATATGATTCCTTTGTTGGAAGTGGTGGTGGACAAAGTTCCTCCGCCGAATGTTGTGGTCGATTCTCCTCTGCAAATGCAGATCAGTGCGCTAGATTACAACAGTTATGTTGGAGTTATAGGTATTGGACGGGTAACCCGTGGCAAGGTGCGCAATAATCAGCCGGTTATCGTCATCGACCGCGAAGGAAAGCAGCGCAAGGCAAAAATACTGCAGGTAAAAAGCCATCTTGGGCTTGAAAGAATAGATGTGGATGAGGCCAGCGCCGGCGAAATTGTCTGTATTACGGGCATCGATAAACTTAATATTTCTGACACTGTTTGCGACCCAGAAAGGCCTGAGGCGATGACGCCGCTGTCGGTTGACGAACCCACGATAAGCATGACCTTTCAGGT
>Ga0302130_1000368_pt1 | contig 31556 bp, 30 predicted proteins | sample CB9_surface_MG_FD_203117 | JGI IMG/M metagenome (GOLD analysis project Ga0302130, IMG submission 203117) | Marine microbial communities from Western Arctic Ocean, Canada - CB9_surface | ecosystem: Environmental > Aquatic > Marine > Oceanic | place: Canada: Western Arctic Ocean | collected... | reverse complement strand
AATCTATCTTGGACTGATGTCCGGCACCAGTATCGACAGTATCGATGCAGCAGCAATGACTTTTACTGGCGGCGAGTTACAGCTTTTAGGCACACATGCACAGCCCATTCCAGCCCAACTCAAAGAGCAAATTTTAGATCTCTGCCAGCCTGCCAAAGACAATGTGCAGTTACTGTGCGAAACCGACAATCAGCTCGGCGAGTTATTTGCCCAGTCTGCACTGGCGTTAATGAACACAAAAAACATTAGGCCCGACCAGATAGCCGCCATAGGCAGCCACGGGCAGACCATTCGTCACTCGCCTCCTGTATCGGGGGCGATCGCATTTACCCAGCAAATCGCCGACGCCAATATTATTGCCGTACGCACTGGCTGCAAAGTAGTTGCGGACTTCAGACGCAAGGATATGGCACTCGGCGGGCACGGTGCACCACTGGTACCGGCATTTCATAAAACGCTTTTTGCAGATACTACAGCCAATCGAGTGATCGCCAATATTGGCGGCATCTCGAATATCACCGCCCTACCCAGCGACCACAGCTGTTATGGCTTTGACACCGGCCCCGGCAATCTCTTACTCGATGCCTGGTGCGCCAAGCACACTGGACATGGCTTTGATGACAAGGGTTCCTGGGGGGCAACGGGACAGGTTAGCTATAAGCTGCTCGAGCAACTTATGGCCCATCCATTTATCAGCCAAGCTGCACCCAAGAGCACCGGGCGAGAGATGTTTAATCTTTCCTGGCTAGAAAAGCAGCTCAGTGGCTACAACCTTACCGCGCAAGATATCCAGGCAACCCTGGTGAGCTTTACGGCGCAATCATTAGCTGGCGCTATCAATCAATTAAATGAGCCTGTGGATGAAGTCTATATCTGTGGTGGCGGGGTGTTTAATGATGAGCTTATGGATGAACTGCAAATCGCGCTCGGCTCAACACCCCTGCATTCGACTGAACAGCTGGGATTGGACCCAACCTGGGTAGAAGCCTGTGCTTTTGGCTGGTTGGCACGTCAGCGTATCAACAATCAACCGGGCAATTTGCCCAGCGTAACCGGTGCCAGCCGAGAAGCTGTGCTCGGAGCCGTATACCTGCCTTAGCCTCTCATAACGCAGGAAATAAAGAGCCACAGACTCAGAAAAAGCTGTAATCCTCTTCTTCAAGTAGGCGCTTCAACTCCGCTTGGCCAATATCTACCGGCGAAACAAACGGCAGCAGATCGTTTCTATCGAGACCAACCCCTTTCGAGCTTAGCTGACAAACCTTAATGTCGATCACCCCAAGAGATGAGAGTCGCGCTGCCAGATCAACCGTTGATTTGTACATTCCGTAATTTTGTTTAAAAAACATCGCTACATCGGGACCAAAGATAACGAAGGCAATCGGCCCGACAGGGTTTTCCAGGGACTCGAAATAGTTTTTTGACTGAAAGTGCGCCTCAGCACGACGCAGTGCTTCAGCAATTTGACCTGGCTTATTTAAATCAATTCGCGCGACATAGCCTGGCGCTGTATCAACAGCGACCAAGCTTGGGATCGAGCCAGTAGAGGCGGAACTAGAGTTTTCATTGACGCCAGTACCCAATTGCAACACTGGCTGCGCAGACAAAAAAATCGGCAATACAATCAGTAACAACCAAGGCCAACGCATAACAACAATCCCTGTTTATAAATTCCCAAGCACAGACTAGTGCGTTTAGATGGAGAAAGATGCCCCGCAGCCGCAAGTAGTGGAGGCATTAGGATTGCTAATCAAAAACCGCGACCCCATCAAACCCACTTCATAGTCGACAGTCGAGCCAACCAGATACTGGTAACTCAATGGGTCAATCAGCACGGTTACGCCATCTCGAGTCACGGCTGTATCATCATCTGCCATGATATCTTCAAATGAAAATCCATACTGAAAACCTGAACATCCGCCTCCGGTGACGTAAACGCGCAACTTTAAATCGTCATTGCCCTCTTCCGCTTTCAGAGAGTCAACTTTGGTCACCGCGTGTTCAGTAATATTTAGCGGTGCTGGGATGTATGTTTCAATACCTGACATTATTTCTCCGTACTGCAGTTTCTAGGTGCATAGCTTTTTATGTAAAGGGCCGGACAAAACTCTTGTCCGGCGGCATATCTATCGGGTTTCATTACGACTAGTTGCTTAGTTCTCTTGAGTCTGCAGGGAACTGCGTAACATTGCTAGGCCTCTGATGATAAACAAAACGGCCCACAACTTCAGCGCCTTTCTCAATTTCAGTCAATTTGTAATTAATGATTCATTGGACCACAGCTTTGGCCGCTAGTTTTATCACCCATCAGCGCGCCCCACTCGGTAATCATTGTCGTTGATCCTAAACTGTTCCTATGGTTTTTTCTCTTCACCAAACATTCGTTAGCGATCAATTTTCCACTCAAACTTCTTGTCGAACCGGGCTTTTTCCATCCAGGGATAGCGCAAAACGATCCTTATTTGTTCCGGCTCGAAATTCTCAGGCAGCGTTATAAGGCCACGATTGATTGAAAAGTACTTAAATTTCAAACGCAGTGGAAAACTCTCAAGCTCCTCATCAAACTCTTCAAAAGAGACCTCAACCGGTTCGCCATCCACAATACCTAAGAGCCACAACTCGCCCAGCACTTGCAGTGTTTTCATTTGTGCAGTCTTTTGTCGCGCCACCCAACGGTAATCAATCCGGCCATCGTCCAGCAGCGTAAGGCGCACATCGACAACAGAGAGGCCATCGGGCTGATCTTTGTCCAGCAACAATTCTCTATAGAGCTTTAGCTCTTCATCACGCTTGTAAATACTGCGCTGCAGAACAATCATCTCTTGGCGACCATTTTCCAGTGCCGCCACATCCACCTTGGAACTCAGTCTAATTCGACTCAACTCGTCCTGCTGCGTTTCAACTCTAGCGCTCAGCTCATCGACCAACAGCTCCAGCCGGTGTTTTTCCTCAAGCTCTTGAGCAAATTTCTGCCCGCCCCAGAGCTTACCCACGAACAGGACCAACGCAACCAGCGCACAACAGGCAAAAACAGCGAGATACACCAGCCTTGGCCTATAAGAGACCACAACCGATTTGACTTCGGACATCAGGGCAGCAGCGCTGGCGCGGCCAACCCAGCATTTTCAGCCAGTCCACAGATGATGTTCATGCATTGAATACCCTGACCTGAGGCACCTTTAGTCAGGTTATCCTCCACTACCAGCACAATCACCTTAGCGCCACCAGCTGGGCGGTGCACTGCTATACGACACATATTAGAGCCACGCACAGAGTTGGTCTGGGGATGGCTGCCCGCTGGCAGCACGTCGACAAAGGGCTCGTTGGCATAACGGGCTTCAAACAACGCTTGCACATCGACGCTTAAATCGGTCAAATTAGCATATAGGGTACTGTGGATTCCGCGATTAATCGGCAGTAGATGAGGGACAAACGTCAGGTTGACCGAGGCATCGGATACTGCACCAGCAGCCACCGCCATATCATTCAAACCCTGAACAATCTCTGGAAGATGACGATGCCCCGAGGCCGCATAGGCCTTAAAGCTATCGCTTACTTCCGCGTGCAGGGCACCAATACTCGCTTGACGACCCGCACCACTGACGCCTGATGCTGAGTTGGCAATCAAATCACTCAGGTCTATACAGCCAGCTTCCATCAATGGCAAAAAGCCCAACTGCACGCTAGTCGGATAACAGCCGGGGCACGCGATCAAAGACGCATTGGCTATAGCTTCACGATTCAGCTCAGGCAGCCCATAGACCGCCTGGGGAATTAATTCAGGCGCACCGTGAGTCTGGCCATACCAGCTCTCCCAGGTCGCCACATCTCGAATACGGAAATCCGCGGACAGGTCGATAACCTTAACCCCGCGCTCTAATATACTTGCGACCATGCTCTGGGCGACACCGTGGGGCGTAGCGAAAAATACCACATCGCACTGGGCCAGCTGATCAACATTGGGCTGAGAAAACACCAGATCGATAATACCGCGCAAACTGGGGTAGAGATCTGCAACCGGCTTACCTTGCTCACTGCGCGAAGTAATCACTGTCACTTCTGCTTCTGGGTGCACGGCCAACAATCTAAGTAGCTCTACTCCGGTGTAACCTGTTGCTCCAACAATACCAACTTTAATCACGTGTTTTCTCTTTTCGTTATCCAGAAATATTTTGTCAGACTATAATACCCGAATCTTATAGCCCCTGTGTGTTTTGTAGTCCGATATACCATCGGCACAGGGATGATTTTTCCGGGAGTATCTCTTGTACGAATGGGTCTTGGCCTTTCATCTAATTGCAGTCATCTGCTGGTTCGCGGCACTGTTTTACCTGCCCCGACTATTTGTCTATCACGTGATGTCCGATGATCGCCTCAGCATCGAGCGTTTTATTGTGATGGAACGCAAACTCTACAACGGCATTGCCACCCCATCCATGATCGCCACAGTAGTGCTCGGCGGCTGGCTGGTCTCTATGTCCCTAGATTACTACCTCAGTCAACTGTGGTTTCAGCTGAAAGCGCTGCTGGTGGTGATTTTGATCGGCTACCATTTTGCCTGTGCCGCACATCTGCGTAAGCTGCGGGATGGTGTTAACGAAAAATCCCACGTTTACTTTCGCCTGTTTAATGAAGTGCCCGTGCTGTTTTTGGTGGCGATCGTGATTTTGGTTATCGTTAAGCCTTTTGCATAGCTCCTTGGATAGAGCTTTGGATAGCTCTATCCAAAGTAGCAGCGGTCATCCACTGATAAAGCGCCGTCGTATCAAAGCTTCCAACACAGAATACAATTATCATCAGCTGACAGGATGGCGTCGCAGTACTATTTTCAGGATAATGCAGCACCAATTCTCAAGCTGCATTGCAGGCATCACTCAATTAGGAATCGTCAATGACCTACGCTGGCCCACGCTCCAAAGAACTCTTCGAAGCCGCACAAAAGCATATCCCTGGAGGCGTTAACTCTCCGGTTCGAGCCTTTCGTGCTGTCGGTGGAACACCGATCTTCTTTGATCGCGCCGCCGGCGCCTATATGTTCGATGCAGATGGTAAGCGCTACATTGACTACATTATGTCTTGGGGGCCGATGATACTCGGACACGGCCATCCCCAGGTGCTGGATGCAATTCGCGAGCAGCTGGAAAAAGCCATGACCTTTGGCACACCCACAGAGCTTGAGATTTTACTCGCCGATAAAATCTGCGATCGCGTTCCAGGCATGGATATGGTTCGCATGGTCAACTCCGGCACCGAGGCAACCATGAGCGCGATCCGCCTTGCCAGAGGCGCTACCGGTCGAGATAAAATTGTCAAATTCGAAGGCTGTTACCACGGCCACTCTGATTCACTGCTGGTCAAAGCTGGCTCCGGAGCATTAACGCTCGGCGTGCCGAGCTCACCAGGTGTTCCCGCTTCACTGGCCGATCACACTATCACTCTCAGCTACAACAATATCGACCAGGTGAGACAGACCTTCGCCGAAATGGGCGATCAAATCGCCTGTATTATTGTTGAGCCAGTGGTCGGCAATATGAACTGCGTGCCACCGATTCCTGGATTCTTACAGGCCCTGCGTGAATGTTGCACCGCGTCTGGAGCCGTATTAATTATGGATGAGGTCATGACTGGCTTCCGCATTGGCCCCCAAGGTGCAAGTGCTTACTATGGCGTGATGCCCGATCTAGTCTGCCTTGGAAAAGTTATTGGCGGCGGCATGCCAGTAGGCGCATTCGGTGGCAAGCGCGAACTCATGGAACAGATCGCACCTCTGGGTCCGGTCTATCAGGCGGGCACCTTATCCGGTAATCCCGTGGCCATGGCCGCCGGACTGGCAACCCTCAATCTAGTGTCAGAACCCGGTTTTCTCGACCCCCTAGTTAGGCACACCGATGAACTGGTCAACGGTCTTCGCGAACGGGCCGCCAGTGCAGGCATACCCTTAGCCAGTAATCACGTGGGCACCATGTGGGGTATCTTCTTCTCCGAGGAAGAGCATATAGTCAATTATCAGCAGGTGATGAAGTGCGATACCGAACGCTTCGGTAAATTCTTCCACGGCATGCTCGAAGCTGGGGTCTATTTAGCTCCCGCCTCTTATGAGGCAGGCTTTATGTCTGCCGCACATACCGACGATGACATTCAGTTCACTCTGGATGCCGCTGCAAAAGTATTCAAAACACTATAAGCCTGCACTTTAAAGCCGGCAGGTAAAATACTGCCGGCCACCAGATAGTTATGTGTCCCTGTGCGTTTTTCCGTATCATGCGGAAATTAAAAACTGTAGACACGACTGAACATCTTTTGGAGTAGCAATGAGCTTTTCAAGCCAACGTGGCCCCTATCCATATACCCGCATGCGACGCAGCCGCGCCTCAGACTTCTCTCGACGTCTGGTACGCGAGTCATCGCTCAGTGCCAATGATCTCATTCTGCCGATATTTGTCGTCGAGGGGACCGGCCAGCGCCAAGCGGTGCAGTCCATGCCCGGCGTTGAACGTCTATCGATTGATCTGCTGGTAGAAGAAGCTCGCGAAGTTGCCGCCTTGGGTATTCCAGCGATTGCGCTATTCCCAGTGATTGCGGAAGAGAACAAATCACTGCTCGCCGAAGAAGCCTACAACCCTGAGGGTTTGGCTCAACGAGCCGTTAGAGCGATCAAACAGGCGGTCCCCGAGCTGGGTGTGATCACCGATGTCGCCCTCGACCCTTTTACCACCCATGGCCAAGACGGTATTATCGACGAACAATCTGGTTATGTGCTCAACGACATCACCGTCGAAGCACTGGCCAAACAAGCACTTTCCCACGCTGAGGCTGGTGCAGATATAGTTGCGCCTTCAGATATGATGGACGGCCGAATCGCCGCTATTCGTGAAGAACTCGAAGAAAACGGTTTCGTAAACACCCTAATCATGGCCTACGCCGCCAAGTTTGCCTCCAGCTACTACGGACCCTTTCGCGACGCAGTGGGTTCGGCGGGCAATCTAAAAGGTGGCGACAAAAAAACCTATCAAATGGATCCAGCCAATAGCGATGAAGCGCTCCATGAATGCGCTCTGGATCTCGACGAAGGCGCCGATATGATCATGGTCAAGCCGGGCATGCCCTATTTGGATGTGGTGCGCCGGGTTAAAGACGAATTAAAAGCACCGACCTTTGCCTATCAGGTCAGTGGCGAATACGCGATGCACTGCGCGGCCTTTGAAAATGGCTGGTTAGAGCGCGATGCAGTTATTCTTGAATCCTTGCTGGCGTTTAAACGCGCCGGTGCCGATGGCATTCTCACCTACTTTGCCAAATATGCGGCAGAGCTACTAAAGAGCCAATAATGCTCAGACTCGATAAATATATTAGTAATGCCACAGACCTCTCACGGGTTGAAGTTAAGCGCCAAGTAAAATACGGCGATGTCACCATCGACGGTGAGAAAGCCACCAATGCGGCACAAAAAATCAGCGGCGACGAAGTCATCTGTATCGATGGCTCGGCCATCACCTTGGCGAAAAATCGTTACTTTATGCTGAACAAACCTGCTGGCGTGGTTTCGGCCACCAAAGACAATAACAACAGCACCGCCCTGGATCTGATCTTTGAGCACCGCAGTGACGAGCTGCAAATTGCTGGGCGCCTGGATATAGATACCACCGGTCTGCTGCTGATTACGGACGACGGCCAGTGGAATCATCGCCTGACCTCACCGCGCAGCGAATGCCAGAAAATCTATAAAGTCACTCTGGGCATTCCAATTACCCCAGACTACTCTGAAAAACTCGCCAATGGTGTCTGGCTCAAGGGCGAAAAACATCCCTGCCTGCCGGCCACCATGGAGCAGATTGACGATGAGACGGTTTTGCTGAGTATTGCCGAAGGCAAGTATCACCAGGTTAAGCGCATGTTTGCCGCACTTGGCAACCATGTGGAAGCACTGCATCGCACTCAGGTCGGCGGCATCATTCTAGACGAGGCTCTTGAGCCCGGGGATTATCGCGCGCTTACCGAAGCTGAAGTTGCCAGCATAATGGCAGCGAAACTATGAGCGATCCCAGCGTAGAGCTACTTGCTCAGCAACTCCATGACCTTGAAGGCAAGTGCTTAATTGTTGCCGATGAAAATTGGGACGATGCCCCCTGGGTAACCATTGCTCAGTCAGGCAACGCCAAACGTATTCTGCGCAGCAATCGCTACGAAATTGCTCAAGCTGCAGCTAAAGCTGGCCTGTCGACGCAATTCAATGATTTTGATTTCAGCGACCTCGAGGCGGCAAGTTTCGACAGCATTCTGTTTCGCGTTTCCAAGGAGCGCGCGGTCAGCCACCATATTATTAATCAGGCATCGGTTCTGCTGAAGCGCGGCGGACTACTGATGTTAAGCGGTGAAAAAACCGACGGCGTAAAGACCTACACAGGTCACGCCAGCAAACTGTTTGGAGACAGCTGTCAGCCACGAAAGCTCGGCAACTATTATCTCTCTCGTCTGACCAAATATAGTGACGATCAAAAGCCCCTGGATGACAAAAACTATTTGGCCCTACGCCCTATCGGCAGCCCTGATAATCTGCCACTGCAGAGCAAGCCGGGCATTTTCGGCTGGAACAAAATTGATCAAGGCAGCGCGCTGTTAATCAATCAGCTGCCAGGATTTCTGCAATCTTTTGGCGAAGCCAATCGTCCTCAGTCGCTGCTCGATCTCGGCTGTGGCTATGGTTTTCTTGCCTGCGCCGCAGCGCAACAGGGTTTTGCTCAGGTCACAGCAACTGACAATAATGCCGCGGCATTAAAAGCCTGCAAAGCAAATTTTGAGGCTCTCGAGGTAGATGGAACTGTGATTGCCGGTGATGCGGGCAGTCAGATCGAAGAACGTTTCGATGCGATTATTTGCAACCCTCCCTTTCATCAGGGGTTTAATATAGACAGTGAGTTGACGGCGAAATTTCTGAGTGCAAGTAAGCGGCTATTGGCCCCTAAAGGACGTGCGCTGTTTGTGGTGAATAATTTTATTGCGCTGGAGAAAAAGGCTCTCGACTATTTTCCGCGGGTTAGGGAAGTTGCCAGAAGTGGGTCGTTTAAACTGATTATGGTGTGGCTTAAAGACTAGGCCCTGATCCGGAAGTTATTTGTCATCCTCAGTTGGCCGGAAGGATCTCCTGCCGGCCAACTGAGGTCTCGACAGAATGCACCCATAAAAACGAGCGATCTACATGAGACCCTTCGACTGCGCTCAGGGTCACAAGGTTATTGTTATTCTGAGACAGTAACTACCCTTCATCCCGACAGGGCAAAGCGACGAGGGATCTCCAGCTCAATCAAAGCCCCATTACCTGCTTAATAATCTCATTTTTTAACGGCTTAATTTGATTCACTCTACCAAGACCCATATTTCGCAGCAATCTTACCGCCACATTGTCCGCAGCAAACAATCGCTTAAAACCTTCCATCGCCGCCATGGTTGCCAGATTTTCCGGCTTACGCAGACGCTGATATTTATTCAATGTCAGTAATGATCCGAGATCATTACCACGCTTCGCTTCGGCGTTTAGGGTCTCCACCAGCGCTTTAACATCGGCAAAACCAAGATTGACACCCTGCCCGGCAAGCGGATGAATAGTGTGTGCTGCATCGCCCAATAGAGCCACGCGCTCGACAACATAATCTTTAGCATGTCGCTGACGCAGAGGAATCGCATAGCGCTTATCCACCGCCAGGATCTTGCCCACGCAGTGCTCGCTGGCACGGCTTAACTCAGCACAAAATGCCTCATCATTCAGGGCCATCAACCGCTCCGCCTCATCGGATTCCTGAGACCAAACTAATGAGCAGTAATGATGATCGCCCTGTTTATCGAGGGGTAGCAGCGCCAGTGGGCCGCTAGGCATAAAGCGCTGCCACGCGGTTTGCTGATGAACTGACTCGGTTTGCACGGTGGTGACTATGGCGCTGTGACCATAATCCCATTCGCGGGTGGCAAATTTAAACTGCTCTCTTATACTTGAATTACCACCGTCGGCGGCGACTAAAAGGCGCGCAACTAGCTGTTCACCACTGCTTAGTTCAACACTGACCTGAGAGTCTGACCGGCTGTAATGATCAACGGTAACTGGGCAGAGAAACTCCACATTGTCGAGCCTGTCCACCGCGGCTAACAGGGATTCAACCACTAGAGAGTTTTCAACTATATGACCAAGATTGGGCTGCTGCACATCCTGACAATTGAAATGAATTTCGCCCGTGCCCTCAGCATCCCAGACCTGCATAGCAGCGTAAGCGCTGACCCGCTGAGCGGCGATTGAGTCCCAGGCACCACAGCAATCCAATAGACTTCGGGATTTTTCGGTGAGCGCGGCAACTCGTGGATCAAATTTCTCTGGATCGAATGCAGGCGTTCCACGAGCTTCTAACAAGGCAATAGATAAAGCGGGATTTGAGCGTGCAAACAGACAGGCAAAAGCGGCGCCGACCATGCCAGCACCGACCACAATCACATCGTACTGTCGCCCTTTTTGGGTCTTATTAACTGTCATGCCCAGCCTCCTTATTGGCCATGCCCATACCAAATTTAGCAAAGCGACTACGCAGACTCGGCAGCAAATCCATCATCACCAATCCGGAGTTTCGCCCCAGAGCCACAACCGACGATGGCTGGGCAAATAATTTCGGTAGATTGTCGCTAAACATTAGGGTGTTTTGTTGATCCGCTAACTGCTGTTGCTGATAGTCTTCAAGGGTTTCCAGAGAAGAGAAATCTCGGCCTCCAGATTTAGCCTTGCCCAGCACATCCGCCAGCATCGCCACATCGCGCAGCGACAGGTTAAAACCCTGACCGGCGACCGGATGCAAGCTGTGAGCAGCATTGCCAAGCACTACAATATTGCGCCGCACCTGCTCGCTGGCGGTGGTCAGGGCCAAGGGATAGGCGACCCGTTCACCGACTTTTTCCAGCATTCCCATGCGGTAGCCAAAGGCCTCTTGCAGGGCCTTTAAAAAATTCTCATCGGTGGCGCCCATCAATTCTGCTGCGCGTTCCGGCGGCTGCGTCCAGACCAAGGCACAGCGCGGATTGCCATCAAAATCTGGCAGTGGCAGCATGGCCATTGGACCCTGATCGGTAAAGCGCTCGTAGGCCACGCCATCGTGGCCATCTTGCAGTGCTATATTGGCAATAATACCCTGCTGGCCATAGGGCTGCTGATCACTGTGGATACCGAGCTTTTGAGCGGTTTGAGAATTGGCACCGTCGGCGATAACCAACAACGACGCTTGAATAGTCTCGCCACTGTTTTCAAGATTGACGCGCACGCCAGATTTTAACGGTACTATTTTTGCAACCCGCTCTGGCGCCATCATCTCAACTCTAGTCGCGGCAAGTTTTGCTAACAACACTGCGCCAATCCAACGGTTTTCAACCACATAACCCAGCGCTTCAACGCCGGCTTCCTCGGCGCTGATTCTTGTCAGGCCCATATGACCGCGGTCACTGACATGGATTTTTTTGATCGCGCTGGTGTGAGGTTCTAGTTCCGACCATAGCCCAGCCGCCTGAAATATTTTGCGGCTACTCCAAGACAGCGCGGTTGAGCGCGAGTCAAAGCTCGGGTGATGATTTCGCTTATCGGAATTCTCATAGGCCTGAGCCTCAAGTAACAGTATTTTCCAATCAGGCTGCTGTTGCGCTAACAATAGCGCCAGACTAATGCCCACCATACCGCCGCCAACGATAACCATATCGTAGTTTTTGACCCGTTGTGTTCCGTCTATATCGGTCATAGCTGTCTCGCCATCAATAATTCAATATCACTGCGTGTCTTCGGGACCCCAGCAGTTAAATCTTCGCAGCCGGTTTTAGTCACCGCTATATCATCTTCTATACGCACCGCCAGTCCGCGCCATTTCTCCGCCACATTGTGGTTATCGGGAGAGATGTAGATACCGGGTTCCACGGTAACAACCATACCGGGTTCATAGACACGCCACTGATTGTCAATTTTGTAGTCGCCAACATCGTGAACATCCATACCCAGCCAGTGACCTGAACTGTGCATATAGAAATCCTTGTAAGCTTCCGTCTCAATCAACTCACCAAGTTCACCGTCGAGTATCCTGAGATCACGCAAGCCTTCAGTGATCACCGCCACGGTGGCATCATTAGGCTCATTGTAGGCCGCGCCGGGGGTAATTTTGGCAATAGCCTCAAGCTGAGCCTGCAAAACAATATCGTAGATCGCCGACTGCTCTGAACTAAACTTGCCATTCACTGGAAAGGTGCGAGTGATGTCCGCAGCGTAATTTTCATATTCACAACCGGCGTCGATAAGCACTAAGTCACCATCGCTAATTTTTTGCCGGTTCTCTATGTAGTGCAGGATGCAGCCATTTTCCCCGCCACCGACGATACTGGTATAGGCCGGCGCCGAAGCACCAGAGACCATAAACTCGTGTTCAATTTCAGCCTGAAGCTGATATTCATAGATTCCGGGCCTGCTAGTTTTCATTGCCCGACAATGGGCTCGTGCCGAAATCTCTGCCGCTTTGCGCATTAATTTAAGCTCAGCAGCGGTTTTGATCAGACGCATTTCATTGACCAGATGATCGAGGTCGATAAATTCACCTGGAGGCACAGAGCCGCGACTTTTTTGCTCGCGAATCTGATTGATCAGTCCCATCAGATGGCGGTCAAAGTCGGCATCTTTGCCAATCGCATAATAGACCCGCTCTCGACCCTCGAGCATGCCGGTCAAAATTTCATCTAGATCGTCAATCGGGAAGGCATCATCTAAACCAAAGTCAGCAACCGCACCCTCAGGTCCGGAACGATAACCGTGCCAGGTCTCGCGCAACTTGTCTTTTTCGCGACAGAACAGCAGGCACTGGCCCTGCTCGCGGCCGGGAATTAAAACTAAGACAGCTTGGGGTTCGGCAAAACCGCAGAGATAACTCAGGCTGGTTGCCTGTTTAAAAGGATAGTGTGTATCTCGAGAGCGAATTTTTTCCGCTGCGCCAGTAATAATGGCAATGCTATTCGGCGCCATCATCGACATTAGATCGCTGCGCCGAGCGGCGTACTCCTTAACGGTGATCATAGCGCTCCCCCGGCATGGAATGGCTTTGGTTTGTATAGCCTTTAGACGCGCTTAATGGACGGTTGGACCACTGTTGGCGGCGGCCTCTGGGTGCAACTCAGAGAAAATCAGCTGCACCGCTATACGAATGTACTCGATCAATTCGGAGTAGTCCCGCTCGCCGTCATCGTCAGTCTCAAAATCCACCGAGACCTGAGCAATGGCGGAAATATCTTCCAGCGCTTCTTTGACATCATCAGACACGGCAAAACCGTCGGTCATGCCATCGCCAACACCGGACAGATAATTGCTACACCACTGCCCCACGGCAACCAAACGCTCAGGCAGGGGCAGCTCGTCATCGGGCAACACCGGTTGAAACAAAAAAGAAACATCTTCAAGGCTAGTTAGTGCGGCCTCATAAAAATCACGCAGCGGATAGGCTGCGCCTTGGGCCTGCTCTTCGGATAGCCCCAACCAAGCTGTCGAGGTATCGATCAACTGATCCAAGGGGATTTTTCCGCAGCACAAACGACCGCAGAGAAAGCCATGAAATCCAGAGGGATCGGCCTTTACTCGCAGTTTAAAAAATAGATCTTCCAGTTGTTCAAATGTCATCGGTATGCCTCGCTCAGGTAGCAGGCATCCTAACATTCTAATAATTTCACTGCACGCCACATTGACTTAATGATGTGATTGACCAAAACTGTGACAATGCCTATAGTTAGTCGGCTGTAGTGCCTAGTCATTCACCAAAAAGAACTCTGATTATGAGTGGTTACCAAGAGTTAGAAGCAAAACTGGACAGCTTGATCGAGCTTTGCCTGCAACTGAAACGCGAGAACCAGTCTCTGCGAGCCAGAGAGTCGAGCCTAGCCGGTGAGCGCGGCAAGCTTTTGGAGCAGAATGAAATGGCCCGACAAAAAATTGAGACTATGATTAACCGTCTCAGAAACCTAAACGCGGAGTAACCATGTCATCTATATCCCTCACTATCCGCATTCTCGATAAAGACTATCAGGTCAACTGCCAGCCGGACGAGCGCGACGCACTCATCCTATCAGCGAAAATGCTCGATGAAAAAATGGAAGAAATCCGCCGCGGCTCGCATATTATCGGCGTCGAACGCATCGCGGTAATGGCTGCTTTGAATCTGGCCCACGATCTTATTCGCAGTGAACAGTCCGCCCAAGCCGGTGCTGAGACCTCTCATCTGCTGCAATCGATGAACAGTAAGCTGAGCTCGGCGCTCTCCGATATCAACGGCTAAGATCAGCACAATTCCCGACTCTCTTAAACACACTTTAACGCGTTCTTTTTGAATCTGCTCTGCTATACTCTTGGATCCTGGGGTGTGCGCCAGTCAAGAAGTCCCTGAGCCGATAATTATTACCCGGTTTCTCTCCGCCAATGTTGTTGTGCACTTCCGTGCGTCGGAAAGCCTGATATATTGCGAGGGCAGCCACCTTGAACTTCTCGGTTCGAGGCCACGTTGACAGCGGCACTCTGGGATTTATTTTAACCATGGCCATCTGCCGATGAATCCTAGCGAAATCCGAAATAGCATTCGAGAGAAACGACGAGCGCTAAACCCAAGCCAGCAACGAACAGCCTCTGAGCAGCTGGCAAAACTACTTTGTCGACAAGATTTTTTTCAGCGCGCCAAACGTATCGGTATCTATCTGGCCAACGATGGCGAAATCGATCCCATAGCGATCGTCAATGCCGCCTTTAGAGCCAAAAAGGCCTGCTTTCTGCCCCTGATAGATCCTCTAAAAGCCAACAGCCTGCACTTTGCCGAATATCAATACGGCGACACTCTGCATAAAAACCGCTTTGGCATATTAGAGCCGCAGTTCAGGTCTACAGCCATAACCCCACCCTGGAGTCTCGACCTAATTCTTGTGCCACTAGTGGCATTTGACCGCGCCGGCAATCGACTCGGTATGGGCGGCGGGTTTTACGATCGCACACTAGCGTCAAGTCCCGGCAAGCCAAATGGTGCAAAACTGATCGGTCTTGCTCACCAATTACAAGAAGTTGCCGGACTCACAGCCCAGAGCTGGGACATTCCCTTACATAAAATAGCCACAGACCAAGAGATAATATGCGCAAGACTAAAATAATTTGCACCATTGGGCCGGCGACAGACTCGCCGGAAATGTTGGAAAATCTGGCCAATGCTGGAATGAATGTGGCGCGGTTGAATATGTCTCATGGCACCCATGAGTCCCACCGCAAAGTCATTGATGCCATTCGCGTTCTCAACCTCAAACTCAATCACCCTATAGCGGTGCTGCTCGATACCCAGGGCCCTGAAATTCGCACGGGCGATATGGCCAATGATCTGCACCTCAACGAGGGTGACACCATCTCAATCGTGGCGCGGGGCGCTGAAGATGTTGAATCAAGCTCAATTCACATCAACTATGAAGACCTGATTACCGATGTCGGTATTGGCGACATCATCACTGTGGACAACGGCCTGATTAATCTTGAAGTACTGAGCAAAGAAGAACGCGTCATGCAGTGCAAGGTGATTGATGGTGGTCTGCTGAAAAGTAAACGCCACGTCAATCTGCCGGGCATTCGCGTCAATCTTCCGGCCATCACCGAAAAGGATCGCCGTGACATTGAGTTTGGCATGTCTCTGGATGTGGACTTTATCGCCCTCTCTTTCGTTCGTCAGGCTGAAGATATTCATGAACTGCGCGAACTGCTCGGAGAGAAAGCCGACACTATTAAAGTGATCGCAAAATTGGAAGACCAAGAAGCGGTCACCAATATGGTCGAAATTATCGAAGCCGCCGACGGTGTCATGGTCGCACGTGGCGATCTCGGCGTTGAGGTTCCCCTCGAGGTGCTGCCACGTATTCAGCGACGCATTCTACGCACCTGCGCGGAAATGGGTAAGCGCGCTATAGTCGCAACCCATATGCTTGAGTCGATGATTGAAAACCCCAACCCAACTCGCGCCGAGGTGACCGATGTTGCCAATGCGGTATACGAAGAAGCGGATGCGATTATGCTCTCCGGTGAAACAACCGTCGGCAAGTACCCGGTTAAGTGCGTTGAGATTCTCGATCGCATTGCCCGTTCAACGGAAAGTAGTCGCGGCCTGAGATTTACCGACAATTTAGTGATCAAAGGGGACAAGCAGCAGATCGCCAAAGCGGCAGTCAATCTTGCGGAAGCGATTTCAGCAAAGGCGATTATCGTGCCGACCAAACGCGGGCGCATGGCCAACCGTGTGACCAACTGTCACCCCCAGGAACCGATTATCTGTGCCTTTACCGATAGCGGAGTAACAAGGCGTCAGCTGGTGTTAAACCGCAATGTGCTGAGCTATCAAATTGATTTCGGCAAGGATTCAGATGCCACTCTGGCTGCAGCTGCGGCAATTATGATCAAACGGGATGAGTTCTCGCCGGAAGATCGCGTCGTGGTAATTTCAGATACGCTGGCGGGCGATGGTATTGAAGCGATTCAGATTCGTCAAATTGCCGACCTGCTTTAATTAACCAGCAGGTTCGACAATTCCTCGGTTGCCTCTAGGAACCGAGGAAAAACTGATAGGCTTCATTCTCAGTTTCATTAACATAGTGATAACCCAGGTTGTCGAGAAAACCCGATAGCGTCTTAAGGTCTTTCTTCGAAGCTTGAATGCCCACCAGTACGCGACCAAAAGCCGAGCCATGGTTGCGATAGTGAAACATCGAAATATTGAACCCGCCACCCAGCTGAGTGAGAAAATTCAACAGCGCACCGGGGCGTTCGGGAAACTCAAAGCGGAATACCTGCTCTTCTCCCACCTGGGGTGAACGCCCTCCCACCATATGACGAATATGAGATTTCGCCACTTCGTTGTCGGTCATATCAGCAACGGTGTAACCCTGTTCACGGAGTTCAGCCACTAGCTGATGACGATCCTCATCATCCACCACCTGGGCGCCAACAAAGATATGGGCTTTATTCGCATCGCTAAAGCGATAGTTAAACTCAGAGATATTGCGTTTATGCATGGCCTTACAAAACAACTTAAAGCTGCCCGGCTTTTCATCGATGGTCACTGCCAACACCGCTTCGCGCTTCTCACCAATTTCGGTGCGCTCAGAAATATAGCGCAGGCGATCAAAATCTATATTGGCGCCGCACTGAATCGACAGCAAGGTCTTTCCCTTCACGCCGTCTCGCTCGACATATTTTTTCAGACCGGCCAGACCCATAGCGCCAGAGGGTTCGCAAATGGCCCGCGTGTCGCTGTAGACATCTTTAATCGCCGCACAGATTTCATCCGTGCTGACAGTGATCACTTCGTCAACCAAGTCTTTCAGTAAACGGAAGGTCTCTTTGCCAATCTGCGCAACCGCAGTACCGTCAGCAAAAATTCCCACTTCTTTTAAGCGCACTCGGCGACCCGCTTTTAAGGCGGCATCGAGACAGGCGCTGTCATTGGCTTCGACAGCAATAATTTTCACATCCGGACGCACATATTTAACATAGGCCGCGACACCGGCGCAGAGACCGCCGCCACCCACCGCGATAAAGATTGCATCTAGATCACCCGGCAATTGACGCAAGATTTCCATACCAATGGTGCCCTGCCCAGCAATCACGTCGGGATCGTCAAAGGGATGGATATAAATCAAGCCTTTCTCTTCAACCAACTTTTGCGCATGCGCGGATGCCGCATCATAGTTGTCGCCAATCAAAACTACTTTGGCACCCCGAGCACGCACTGCGTCGACCTTAATTTGCGGCGTTGTCTTAGGCATTACAATGGTAGCTTTAACACCCATCTTTTTTGACGCCAAGGCTAGACCCTGAGCATGATTCCCCGCCGACGCTGCAATCACACCCGTGGCGCGCTGTTCATCGGTGAGCTGGCGCAGCTTGTTATAAGCACCGCGCAACTTGAATGAAAACACCGGTTGCAAGTCTTCTCGCTTCAACAGAACGTTGTTATTGAGTCGTTGAGAGAGCAGTGGCGCTGGGTCGATCGGTGTTTCGATTACCAGGTCATAGATACGCGCATCGAGAATTTTTTTCACGTACTTGTGTGGCATGGAGATTCCATAATTTGAGTCTGAAGAATCAATGGTAAGTTGATAAGCATAATTACGCCAGCCTCAAAGCGATGAATCTGTTTTATTGCGCTTATCACCGTATAATTGTGCGCTTACAAAAACTTATAACGGGTGAGGTTAAAGGTGGATCAGAATCAATTAAAGCTCGCGGTAGCAGCTGCTGCAGTCGAGTACACATTAAGCAAGATCAATCCCGAGAGTATTGTTGGCATAGGTACAGGTTCAACTGCCAACTGCTTTATCGATTTGCTCGCCGAACACAAAAACTGCTTTCAGGCTGCAGTAGCAAGCTCTGACGCTTCAGCCGAGCGTTTGCGCGGCCATGGTATCGAGGTCATCGAACTCAATGCTGCCGCAGAAATCACCCTCTATATTGACGGCGCCGATGAGGCCAACCCCCACCTTGAGCTGATTAAAGGCGGCGGCGCAGCACTGACCCGAGAAAAAATCGTCACCGCGGTGGCCAATGAATTTGTCTGTATTGCCGACGAGAGCAAGTGGGTCGATTACCTAGGGCAGTTCCCCTTACCGGTAGAAGTGATTCCCATGGCGCGCAGCTATGTGGCCCGAGAGCTGGTCAAGTTGGGCGGCGATCCAGTGTGGCGTGAAAATGTCATCACTGACAACGGCAATCAAATTCTTGATGTGCACCATCTCTATCCGGTTGCATCTGCTCAAGCCTTGGAGGAAAAAATCAATCAAATTACCGGAGTCGTTACCAATGGGTTCTTTGCTCTGAAAGCAGCCGACGTATTATTTTTGGCAACCCAGCAGGGCATTGTCACCCACTACCCGAAAGTATAAGCAGCGGCGATTACTATAATGAAGCAATATCATGTCTGCGGTCTTGGCAATGCCTTGGTCGATACGGAAATCGAAGTCAGTGAAAAAAACCTCAGTGAGCTGGGGATTGAAAAAGGTTTAATGACCCTCGTCGACGAAGAGCGTCAGCATTTCTTGCAGGAAAATCTCAGCGATCACATGGTGATGTCGAAGCGCGCCTGCGGAGGATCTGCGGCAAACACGGTTATCTCTCTGAGTCAGTTTGGCGGCAAAGGCTTTTTATCCTGCAAAGTAGCAGACGACGACAACGGTCGGTTCTATATGCAGGATTTGGTCGATAATGGTGTCGATCACAATGCTCATGCACAGATCGCTAAGGGCATCACCGGGAAATGTCTGGTGATGATCACTGATGATGCCGACCGCACCATGAACACTTTTCTCGGTATCAGCTCCGACCTCTCCTCTACCGATGTCGACCCAGAGGCCATCGAAAATTCGGAATACCTTTATATTGAAGGCTATCTGGTCACCGGGGAGAGTTCCCTAAACGCCGTTATTGAGGCCTGTAATATAGCTCGCCAGGCAGGAACAAAAATCGCACTGAGCTTGTCCGATCCGGGCATTGTTGAATATTTTCGCGACGGCTTAAAAACGATTGTTGGCGATGGCGTTGACCTGCTGTTCTGCAACGAAGCGGAAGCCCTTAGCTGGTGTCAAACTGATAACCTCGACCGAGCCTTGGAACAGTTACAGAACAGCGCGGCGCAGTTCGCGGTGACCCTCGGCAGCAAGGGCTCGGTGATATTTGATGGCAGTGACTATCTCCGCGCAGCGGCCCAGCCTATTACCGCCGTCGACACCAATGGTGCTGGTGATATGTTTGCCGGGGCCTATCTCTACGGGATCACTCAGGGTTATTCATGCTTATCCTCAGCAGTGTTTGCCAATCGTGCCGCCAGCGCGGTTGTTGGCCAGTATGGCCCGCGCCTGCACAGCGCCGAGTACGACGGTCTCAAAGAAGGATTGAGATAATTTTTTCTACCCCTCAATGGGCACCGATCATAGGTGCCCATTAACGACCCACTTGATCCAATGGCTGGGGATGTTGAAAGAGAAAGCCCTGCAAGTAGTCGACACCAATTTTCTTTAGCAGACGCAGTTGGTTTTCATTTTCCACCCCCTCGGCCACAGTGGTAACACCCATAATATGACCTAGGTGATTAATGGTGCTAACCACAGAATAATCCACATCGCTATTCTCCATGGTGTTAATAAAGCTCGCATCAATCTTCAGGCAGTCGATCGGCAATTCCTTTAAGTAGGCAAATGACGACAGTCCACTGCCAAAGTCATCCAAGGCAATCGACACGCCCACTGAGCGCAGAGTCGAGATCAAGCGCTTGGCCTCCTGCAAATGTTTGACCGCCGCGGTCTCGGTAATTTCGAACTGAATATGTTTTGGCGAGATGCCGGTGTCACTAAAACCACGGAGAATATAATCAATCGCATTCTCATCCCCCACAGTGCTGCCCGAGAGGTTTACCGATAACAGTGGCAAGGGCGAGCCTTTGGCCTGCAGTCGCTGAAGAAATTGTAACGAATGACTGAACACCCACTTATCCAGATCGTCGATCAGTGAATAATGTTCAGCGCCGGGAATAAACTCTGAGGGCGGCAAAATAGTGCCATCACTGTCACGCATTCGCACCAGCACCTCATAACATTTGGCCGTTGCGGCAGTGCCATTTAATGACACAATTGGCTGGGCAAACAGGGTAAAGCGATCCTCATCCAACGCCGAGACGATTTTCGGCATACTGGTGGCAAGGCTGCGCCGTCGGGCAACCTCTTCGTTAAACGACTGGAAGTGAATTTTGTTTCTGCCTTTATCGCGCGCCGTCGCACAGGAAGAGCCCGCGGAGATCATCAGGTCAATATCGGAAAGTGCGGTGTCATCGATCAGTATGGCGCCGATACTCGCGCCAATTTTTAACACCTCCCCTTCCCAGGGAACGCGCAGCTCTTTGACTTCGGCGAGGATGCGCTCGGCCAACATCATTGCCTTGTCGTAATTGACGCGATGTATCAACAGCGCAAATTCGTCATTGCCGATGCGCGCAGCTATATCACTGGGGCCCGCCAGTCTAATCAGCAACTGAGCAAACTCTTTCAGCAACTCATCTCCGGCGGTATGACCGCTGGTGTCGTTGATCACTGAAAAATTATACAGATCAATATATAGCAGCGCGTGTATCGCCCCCTCATGGCGAGCAATTTCAATGGCTTTTTGAAGCCGCGCCGACAGCGATGTACGGTTGGGCAATCCAGTTAAGGAGTCGTGCATGGACTGCCACTGTAAGCGGCTGGAGACGCGACGCGCTTCACTGAGAGGTCTAAAGATTACCAGGCACTTAACGATGCGGCCCATTCCATCGCGCAATGGAAACGCCGACACGGAAACACTCACTGGCGCTGCGCCACGCACTTTTAATAACAGCGACTGGTTTGACTCCACATTGAGGGCCTTGTTTAAGGCATCGTGAACCGGTGTTTCGGCAATACCTGTGTCTTCGTTAGCCAGAGGCATGGCCGCATGAATCTGTATGGGCTTGGATTTATCTAATTTGAAACCCAGCAGCTGTTCGGCAATCGGATTCATTTCCAAGACAAAGCCTTCGGCATCTACCAGCGCCACAGCATCTGCAATATGACGGGAGGTGAGATCGAACAACTGGCCGCGGTTAATTAGCTCGTCGGCCTGCTGACTGACCTGAGTACAGTCATGGCAAAGAATAATCAGCTGATCCTGATCGGTCGCCGAATGAAACAGTTTGATATCCAAATAGCGGCTTTCACCATCGCATGTAGCGGCGAGTACATAACCCTGATTATGCTGAGTGGCAAGACTATTAATATTCTCTACAAGATCCAGCCCGTGCATCTCATCGAGACCGGGGAACAGTGTCCGCACCGAGCTGCCGAGCAATAGCTCATTGCTGAAGCCGAATAATGATTCTGCTGCAGGGCTAATCTGAGAAATAAAACCAAATTGATCTGCGGTGATATAGGCGGAGTTTTTATCCACAAGGAATTTTTCAGATTGCTGATCGTTGGTCTCGACGGGTTTTGGTTGGCTGTGGTTTGGCCTGCTGCCTGGAGTACCGTCTTGAGTGCCTTCTGAAGTGCCTTCTTGCGTGCTATCCAGCGCCAGAAGTGGTTTTTTGTTAGGGGTGTTTTTGGCCGCTGCCTGCAGAGTAAAGCAGATCAGACCATAGGTGTTGGAGCCATCATCGTAGGCCATCATGGAGACCCCCAACAATGAACAACTGTCTCGTGAAAATGCCCCGGTGAATTGGTCTAAAAGACTGTTGTCTGCCGGCCGAGTAAAGCGACTGTTACCGGCAGCACTAATAATCTGGTGCAACTCTGCGGAAAAGCCACTGCCCAATAGAGCTGGAAATAGTGCATAGAATCGCTTGCCTTGAGATTGCCCCGAAGAGACCTGACAGAAATCGGCAGCTTTGCGATCGATCATCACCACCCTCAGATTGCGGTCTACGACCATCACGCCCCCCTGCAGGCGCGCCGCAATCAGGGCCCGACTCAACTCGGACCCTGCTCCACCAACTCCATTTACGTGGAAGATATCGTTCATCCTTTATACCTTTTTTACTGGCCGTTATTAGGGCCTTATTTTCACATCAACCCTATCCCTGAGAGAGCAGCTCCCGAAGATCAATAATCGCCGCATTGGCACGACTGATATAAGAGGCCATCACCAACGAGTGATTGGCTAACAAACCAAAACCTTCACCATTAACAATCACTGGCGCATTAACGGGCTGCTGGCTCATTTCCAGTTCGCGGATAATCTGCCGCAAACTGGTAATCGCATTTTTGCGATTGAGCACATCAGCAAAATCCACTTCCACGGCCTTTAAAAAGTGCAGTAGCGCCCAAGTTGTGCCACGAGCTTCATAGAACACATTGTCGATTTCCAGCCAGCTGGTTTTCACATCGATCTCACTGGCATTCTGCGTCGACTGACGGCCGGCAGCATCACCTGAGAGATCAGTATTAATACGTCGCTGACCCACACTGGCAGAGAGTCTCTGAGACAGACTGCCGAGTCGGGTCTCAACCGTGCTCAACCAATAGCGCAGGTTATCGGCACGGGCGAAAAATTGCGCATCAGGGGCCTGGCTGTCAGCTAATCGTTCGAGGTAGTTGCGGAAGTATTGCTGCCCCTCGGCATATTCAGATTCAGGCCAGGGCACAGCCCAGCTATTGTGATCAATATGCAGTCGTGGCTCGGCCATCGCCAGATCAGGATCTTCGGTTGACTGGGATTGCGAGCGACTGAACGCTTCTCGATTAGCTTTGCTGAGATCTCGGATCTGCACTAACACGCCAAATTCCCAGCTGGGAATATTATCTAACCAAATTCCGGGGGGCATCATGTCATTGCTGAGGTAACCACCAGGCTTTTCCAGCAGCACCTCAATGGTGTGGATCAATGTGGAGGTTGTGGTGACGCCCACTACCAGAGGCTTACCCGCCAGCGCCTTCTGCGCCTCGGCACGCACATCAAAGAGTTCAGGTTCATTACTCCAGTACCAACCCAAGCCGAGCAACAGCAGTCCGACAATCAATAAAGCGATCAGGGCATAGCGGAGATAGGCCGGCCTTTGGTTATCCACATAGCCATCGGCTATTTTTTCTGCCGCATCGAGAAAAGGTTTTTGCCCGACCGTTTTAATTCGACGCCAAAGTTTCATTTATCCATACCGTTTGGTTTCATTTTCTGCATACTGTGACCCGAATGATCGTGCATCTTTTCCGCAGGAGCGGTCTTATTAAACAGGCTGCGCACCTCAGCGGTTATTGCGATAGCGCCGCAGCCCTCAGTTTGCAAACTCATGCCATGGGTTTCACCCGGCACCAATTTAGCGTCGACCCCGAGTAACATCAGGTGAAACCCACCAGGTTGTAATAAAAGGGTTTCCCCTGGGGCTACAGTTACCGCAGCAACGGGACGCATTTTCATCATACCCTCGCTATGCAGTTGCTGGTGAATTTCCAGCTTGGACGCGATCACTGTGCTGCCACCGACAATCGAACAAGCTTTGTCATGGTTATTCGTCACCGACAAATACGCTGCCGTCGCTGTGCGCCCTGGAGGCATAGCGCGGATATAGGCATCTTCAACAGTGAAGCCAGAGGCGTTTGCCGCCAACCCAAAAGGCATGACGAGGCAAAATATAAAGCAGTAGATTAATCGAGTATTCATAGGATTCCTTGTTCAAACTATAGCATGTGATCAGAATGTTGATCGCAAACCCGTATTATTGATCAGGCTTACACCCCGTCCACTAAAAATTGTAATCAGTTTAGCGGGCGGTGACGTATCTCAGTGCATTATACTAGAGCCAAACCGAAACACCGTCATCAATAACACAGCAGACAGGCTATGAAAATAACACTCCGTAACCTCCTCCTGAGCCTGGCTCTGATGTCCGCCTGGGCAACGACGGCGGCAGATAATGACTTTCTCTCCAAGCCCAGCCAAAACAGCTGGGCAAGCGACATTTCTAGCCCAGAGTTTGTTCCGGTTGAGCAGGCTTACAGCCTCAATGTTGTGGTTGAAGACCAGCGGCTGCTGCTTAACTGGACGATTCGCGACGGCTATTACTTATACCGTGATCGCTTCAAATTTGGATCTATGGATAGCAGTGCCATTTTGGCGGCGCCACAGTTTGGCAGTGGCCTGGTGAAATGGGATGAGTATTTCGAAAAGGAACTCGAAGTCTATTACCAGCAGACCAGCGTCGAACTGCCTTTTACCACCGAAGCAACTCGACTAAATCTCGAAATTGAATCTCAGGGCTGCGCCGATGCCGGCCTCTGCTATCCACCCTATAAACAGTGGCTAGATATAGATCTGATAAACGGCATTGTTGAAATCAGCAGCCAGCCTTTTACCTCCGCGCAACAGCCAAACAACAGTAGCGACACGACTGCCCTGCCACTCGCCCTGGTACTGCTGTTTGCTCTGGCAGGCGGCATGATTCTCAACCTGATGCCCTGTGTTTTTCCCATACTGTCGATCAAGGTGTTGAGCTTCACCATGAATCACAAGACTGATCGCAGCAGACATATTCACGGTCTGGTATACACCGCCGGTGTGGTCTCCAGCTTTGTCGCGATCGCCATCGCGATGCTCTCTTTGCGCGCCGCGGGAGAGAGTATTGGCTGGGGCTTTCAACTGCAGTCACCGCTATTTGTAATCTTTTTAATCTATCTGTTTTTTGTTATGGGCCTTGGACTATCCGGCTATCTCGAGATCGGCAGCAGCCTGATGTCAGTGGGGCAGAACAGCCAAGGTGAAGAGGGCCTGCGCTCTTCCTTTATGACCGGCGTGCTCGCCACCACCGTCGCCAGCCCATGCACTGCACCCTTTATGGGTCCGGCCCTAGGCTTTGCGATTAGCCAGTCAGCGTCCATCGCCGTGCTGGTATTCGCCTTTCTTGGCCTCGGAATGGCGCTGCCATTTATTTTGCTGGCCTGGATTCCAGGTCTCACCAAGCGACTACCAAAACCCGGCCCCTGGATGGATGTGTTTAAACAGTTTCTCGCGTTCCCGATCTATATGACAGCCGTCTGGCTGCTCTGGGTTGCCGGACGCCAGACCTCTATCGATGTTGCCGCGGCAGTGATCATCGGTCTGATTCTGCTGGTTATGGCTCTGTGGATTTGGAAGCTAAACAACAAGCCGGTGACTAGACTTATAGCGGCTATGACATTTGCCACTGCCCTAGCTGTGCCTGTGGCGGCTATCTCAGAAGCAAAGGTCGAGGCAGAATTTTTGACCTACTCACCAGAATTGCTCGCTGACTTGCGCGCCAATAATCAGCCGGTGTTTATCAATCTAACTGCGGACTGGTGCATTACCTGCTTGGTTAACGAACGTATAGCGCTGAGCTCAGAAACGGTTATGGGATTAATGCGCGATAACGGCATTAGCTATCTCAAGGGCGACTGGACTAACAGCGATCCCCAGATAACCGAGCTACTTGGCCGCTACAATCGCAGCGGCGTGCCACTCTACCTACTCTACCCTCGAGGCCAAGGAGATGCGCAGATTCTTCCGCAAATTCTCACCGAATCAATGGTCATTGACGCTCTGAATAAAGCAATTAACTAATTTCGCAGATGTTAGCCTAAATATAAGGCCATTTAACGGGTTTTAGCAGACTTTAGGCGCTTTTAGCGGTTTCGACTGCGAAAAGCGCCCTAAAAACCGCCATCTTCGCCGTTTCAGTAAAAGCCCGCCAACCAAAAACCTACACTATGCAGAATATCGCCGGTATTTTCGGGGAATTTCGTCGAAAAAGGGTTTCTTTCAAGTATTCATGGACAGTACTTTTATTTTCGGGCAGACTCCTCCCAAACTGGTAACCAATCTATTTCCGAGGGATCCAATGGCTTCACTACTGGTACTTCATGGTCCAAACCTAAATTTACTCGGCTCTCGAGAGCCAGAAATTTATGGCGCCGAATCTCTTGAGCAAATTAATGCGGCCCTGGTTACCCAGGCAACTGCAGCCGGCCACAGCCTTGCAACAATGCAAAGCAATGCCGAATTCGAGCTAATCCAAAGAATCCACGACGCGAGAAACCAGGCCGTCGACTTTATCATCATTAATCCCGGCGCCTTTACTCACACTAGTGTGGCGCTGCGTGATGCACTACTCGGCGTTGAAATTCCGTTTATCGAAGTGCACCTCTCCAATGTCCACGCCCGAGAGGCCTTCCGTCACCACTCCTATTTTTCCGACATTGCTGAAGGCGTAATTTGCGGCTTCGGTGCAAACAGTTACCAGCTGGCGCTGCAAGCAGCGCTCGGCAAGCTTGGCCATTAATCTTAAAGCGAGAAAACTACATGGATATTCGTAAAGTAAAAAAACTCATTGAACTGCTCGAAGAGTCGAACATCAATGAACTGGAAATTACCGAAGGTGAGGAATCCGTGCGTATCAGCCGCGGTGTTCCCCTGCAGGCCTATGCTGCGCCCGCTCCCATTGCCCAGCAACCGGCAGCCATTGCCGCTCCAGCCGCCATTGCACCTCCGGCCGCTGCAGCACCTGTGGCCGCAGCCCCTGACGAGTTGGCTGGTCATATAGTCAAATCTCCGATGGTCGGCACTTACTATGCGTCGCCTTCACCAGACTCAGCGGTCTTTGTTACGGTCGGCAGCACAGTAAAAGCCGGTGACGTGCTCTGTATTCTCGAAGCCATGAAAATGATGAACCAGATCGAAGCCGATAGAGCGGGCACCATTGGCGCCATACTGGCCACAGACGGCGAGCCTATAGAGTACGATCAGCCACTGTTCACCATCGTTTAATTGTAGCCAGGGATAAAATCATGCTCGAAAAAGTCCTGATCGCAAATCGCGGCGAGATTGCTCTGCGTATATTGCGCGCCTGTAAAGAATTGGACATTAAGACCGTCGCGGTTCACTCCAAAGTGGATGCCGATCTAAAACATGTCATGTTGGCTGATCAATCTATCTGCATCGGCCCCAACCCTTCGCAAAAAAGCTACCTGAATATTCCGGCTATTATTAGTGCCATGGAAGTGACTGGCGCCACAGCTGTCCATCCAGGCTATGGCTTTCTCGCCGAAAACGCTGACTTTGCCGAGCAGGTAGAAAATAGCGGCTTTGTTTTTATCGGCCCCACCGCTGAAGTTATCCGCATTATGGGTGACAAGGTGGCCGCGATTAAGGCGATGAAGTCTGCCGGCGTACCTACGGTTCCCGGTTCCGATGGACCATTAAATGACGATCCGGAAGCGCTCCGCGCCATGGCCAAGAAGATCGGCTACCCAGTAATTATTAAAGCAGCTTCAGGTGGCGGCGGTCGCGGTATGCGCATTGTCGAACGGGAAGATACTCTAATCAACTCAGTGGCAATTACCAAAACTGAAGCTCAGGCTGCATTTGGTGATGGCACTGTGTATATGGAGAAATTTCTGCAAAACCCGCGTCACGTTGAAGTGCAGGTACTATCTGATGGCCAGGGTCATGCAATTCACCTCGGCGATCGCGACTGTTCATTGCAGCGACGTCACCAGAAGGTTCTCGAAGAGGCTCCGGCTCCAGGTATTCCCGAAGAGGCGCGCCAGGCTGTATTTGAAAGCTGCACCCAGGCCTGTATCGAAATTGGCTACCGCGGCGCCGGCACCTTTGAGTTTCTCTATGAAGATGGCGGCTTTTACTTTATCGAGATGAACACTCGGGTTCAGGTCGAGCATCCTGTATCAGAGATGATTACCGGCATCGACATTGTTAAAGAGCAGCTGCTGATTGCTAGCGGCCAGCCGCTTAGCTTCACCCAGAAGGAGGTGATCTTCCGCGGCCACTCCTTCGAGTGCAGAATTAATGCCGAAGATCCGGTGACCTTTATGCCACAGCCCGGCACCATAACCTCCTATCATGCCCCTGGTGGAAACGGTGTCCGCGTCGACTCGCATATCTATAATGGCTATCGCGTGCCACCGAATTACGACTCTTTAATTGGTAAGATTATTACCTATGGTCACGACAGAGACTCGGCGCTTTCGCGCATGCGCAATGCCCTAGACGAAATGATGATTGACGGTATAAAAACCAATATAGAACTGCACCAGGGTTTGGTTCGCGATCCCGAGTTCAAAAAAGGTGGCGTCAATATTCATTATCTTGAGAAGAAACTCGGACTGTAATTTACAGTCCGACGTTTTACCCAACTTCCTTTCCAAATAGGCCCCTCCTATGCAATGGCTCCAGCTGATTGTAGGTAGCACCCGTGATGCCAGCACTGCGGTTGAAGATGCACTGCTCGAACTAGGCGCCGTTTCGGTGACCCTCGAGGACGCCGCCGATCAGCCTATATTGGAACCCGGCGTTGGCGAAACGCCACTCTGGGATAACTGCACCATCAAAGCCCTGTTCCCAGACGACACAGATACAACACAGACAACGGTACAGCTCGAGCAGCTGATTGCTAAACCAGTGCAGGTAAGCTGGCAACAACTGGAAGACAAAGACTGGTCTCAGGAGTGGAAAAAATACTTCTCGCCGATGAAATGTGGCGAACGCCTGTGGATCTGTCCCAGCTGGATTGAACCACCAGATGCTAACGGCATCAACCTCAGCCTTGATCCAGGCCTGGCCTTTGGCACCGGTAGTCATCCAACGACGCACCTCTGCCTACGCTGGCTCGACAAACAAGATTTGACCGGGCAAACAGTGATCGACTACGGCTGTGGCTCTGGCATTCTTGGTATTGCCGCACTGCTGCTGGGCGCCGAAAAAGTGATTGCGGTGGACAATGACCCCCAAGCCCTGCTGGCTACAAGAGACAATGCCGAGCGCAATAATATCGCCGCCGAACGCATTAGCACCTACCTACCCGAAGATCTCCCTGAGGACGTAATTGGGCAGACCATGTTAGCTAACATTCTCGCCGCACCCTTAATCGAGCTGGCACCAAAACTCATCGCGTTGACCGCGAGCAATGGCTTGATCTGTTTGTCGGGCTTGCTTGAGCATCAGATTGCTGCCGTCTCGCAACCCTATCTTGCCAACTTTCGCTTTGACGATGCCGCGATCGAGTCAGAGTGGGCGCAACTGGCTGCGCGTAAAACAGCCTGAGCGTAAAAACAGCCTGAGCGCATAAACAGCCTGAGCCATTAAGCGACAGGCGTCTTATGCTGCTAAACTCAGCGAAACACCCGCTGGATATACCATGTCACAACTCACCACCGGCTGCCCTAACTGCGCCACTAACTTTCGCCTAACGCCAGAGCAGCTGGAGATGGCCGATGGCCTGGTGCGCTGCGGGAAGTGCATGACTGTCTTTAATGCCAGTGACAATGCGGTTGCCGCGCAACAAGAGATCAGTGAAAAGCCTCAAGACAATACTCAACTGCCGGTTATGACCGAACTTCTACACAATGAATTTGGCCACAAGCCAGCTCCGATAAAAGCGAAAAAGCCCAGCCTGCTGCCGGCACAGCTAACAGTGATTTTAGTCGGCGCAATACTGTTGGCCACACAGTACAGCTATTTCTTTAGCCGCGAATTGGGCCAGACTGAAGCCTACCGCACAGCTTTGATCAGCTTCTGTCACTACACCGGCTGCAAAATGGAGCTGTTCCGCGATATAGATAAGCTCGCCGTCAAGCAATTCGTGGTCCACTCCCACCCCAGCCAACCTGGCGCCCTAGCTGTAGATCTGATTATCGAGAACCGCGGACTGTTTGATCAGCCCTTTCCCAAAATCGCTCTGCGCTTTTCCGACATGCAAAACCAGCCCGTCGCTGAGAGGGTGTTTGCAGCCAGCCAATATTTATACCGCGGTACGCAGCCCCTCAAAATAGAGCCTAAACTGATCGCTAGCGGCAAACAGAGGCGAGTAAAATTCAGCCTCGTCGACCCCGGGGACAGCGCGATCAACTATTCCGTTGAGCTAAAAAAATAATAAATCTATCTTTTTCAACTGATCACTTTTTAATCAGCTAATCTCAGGGTATCATTGTTTACCTTTTAGCCCAGACCCTTTATCTCGAGGCAAATTTGTTCAATATCGGCCCCTATCAGATCAATCGAAAGACAGTATTGGCACCTATGGCTGGTGTAACCGATCTTCCCTTTCGTCAGCTCTGCCGTGAGATGGGCGCGGGTATGGTGGTGTCGGAAATGGTCGCCGCAGACCCCAGCACCTGGTCGAGCAGAAAATCCAAACTGCGTATCCAATTCGCCGATGAACCGGCACCAAGATCGGTTCAAATAGCCGGCTATGATCCTTTAATGATGGCCGAAGCGGCGCGCTTTAATGTTCAGCAAGGCGCTGAAATTATTGACATCAATATGGGCTGTCCAGCCAAGAAAGTACTCAAGAAAGCCGCTGGATCAGCGCTGCTGCAGCACCCAGATCTGGTGCAAGATATTCTTCGGGCTGTGGTCGAGAGCGTCGACGTGCCGGTGACCTTAAAGATTCGCACTGGCTGGGATCGTCAAAATCGCAATGCGGTGACTATTGCCAAAATAGCAGAAGATGCCGGCATTGCCGCGCTCGCTATTCACGGTCGCACCCGCGCCTGCCGCTTCGTTAAAGAAGTGGAATACGACACCATAGCCGAGGTGGTCTCAGCACTGTCTATTCCGGTGATCGCCAATGGCGATATCACCACTCCTGAAAAAGCCCTCGCCGTTTTAGAACAGACCGGCGCTGCCGCTGTAATGATAGGCCGTGGCGCTCAGGGCAATCCCTGGATCTTCAACCAGATTAATCATTTTCTTGAACATGGCGAAATTGCGGCCAGACCTTCTATAGAAGAAATTGAACATGTGGTTTGTCGTCATTTGGTGGCATTACACGAATTTTATGGTGCCTATGCTGGAGTGAAAATTGCCCGCAAACATATCGGCTGGTATTTCAGTGTACTGCCGGGAGGGCGAGAATTTGCCCGCCACTTTAACCGCATCGAAGACCCTATTGAGCAGCAGCATCTGCTACAACAATTTTTCCAACAGCCTACTATTTTCCAGGAATTAGCGGCATGAAGTACGCACAAACCGGCAC
>Ga0302130_1000366_pt1 | contig 31575 bp, 30 predicted proteins | sample CB9_surface_MG_FD_203117 | JGI IMG/M metagenome (GOLD analysis project Ga0302130, IMG submission 203117) | Marine microbial communities from Western Arctic Ocean, Canada - CB9_surface | ecosystem: Environmental > Aquatic > Marine > Oceanic | place: Canada: Western Arctic Ocean | collected... | reverse complement strand
GAGAGGCCATAGCAGCGGCTTAAATAACCAGCCCCAATGGGTGTGAGACCAGGCTCTAACAGTTGCCGGAATTCCCTTAAGCCAGTCCCCCTCAGCGGTCATCAGATGCAGCACTTTTAGCATCTCCGATTTTGTGGGCATATGTTGATCGACATCACACCCGTGAACATCCACAAAGGATAGGCTGCCATCACTCAAGCGTTTTAGTGCTTTTATTTCTTTGGTGCACATGGGGCAAGAGCCATCAAAATACAACACATCTTGGGTAGTATTTTTATCAAAAAAATTTGTCATAATGCGCTCTTTATTTTACGATTGTCGTGCTCAAGATAATAATGTGCAGATCTAGGATGGAAATCCTACCTGCTTAATAGCTTTTGCTTCATGTTGACTTTTATATTGTGTTGAGGTTTTTAGGTTAGACCTCAATCTATACCAAAAATTAAAAAATCATGATGAAAAAAGAATAGAAATTTTCAAAAATTTTTATTCTTTAATCCTCATTATACTAAAATTCCAAAGCAAACTAAACAGTGGAGATATTCTTAGTGGTTAGAGTTATGGACAGCACATCCCCGAAACTAAAGACCAAAACTGTTGGTATTATTGGTGCTGGGATTGCAGGACTCTCTTGCGCTAAGACTCTGGCGCAAGCAGGTTATATCGTTGAAGTATTTGATAAAGGGCGCAATCTATCTGGACGAATGGCCACTAGGCGAAATGATTTCTCAGAATTTGACCATGGCGCCCAATATTTCACTACAACGGATCCTGATTTTAAAAAAGAGGCAGCCGGCTGGATTGGTGTAGGTGTTGCGCAGTTGTGGTCCCCAAGAATATCAGTTTTGGGTGATCCGGGGCCCGTGAAAGCTACCACAAGTCACGCAAAACGTTTTGCCAACTGGATGAGCGCAAATATCGCGCAGTTGCGGTCTCCAAACACCACCAATGTGGAACGTTTTGTTGGCGTTCCAAAAATGACAACACCGGCTGCACTTATGGCCAGGGGGCTTTCTGTTAATTTAAATACAACTATAGAGTCTGTATTTATTAGACCTCAAAGCTATCCTAGATGGTCACTAAAAAGCAAGGAGAATGGCGTTATAAAAAGTAGTTTCAATATTGTGATCGCCGCTATTCCTGCGCCTCAAGCAGTCGAGCTATTCAAAGAAGTCTCGCCCGTGCTCACTACGATTGCTCAAGGTGTAAAGATGTCTGGATCCTGGGCTGTCATGCTCAATTTCAATGAAAAAATAGACTTAAAGTTTGATGCCGCCTTCGTCAACAAGGGCCCACTAAGGTGGATTGCCAGAAATAGCAGCAAGCCAGAAAGAGGTAGTCATGAAGCCTGGGTGCTTCATGCAACATCAGAATGGAGCGAATCACACATCGATGCCCCCGCAGAAGAAGTTGCACAACTGTTAATCAAAGAGTTCTTGGCTCTTGGGGGCTCTCTTCCTGATCAATATCAAGCTCATCTTTGGCGCTATGCAGAAGCAACGCCTCCATTAGATATGACTTTTGCTTGGGACAAAGAAAATAATCTAGGTATGTGTGCCGACTGGTTGAATCAAGGCAAGGTTGAAGGTGCATGGTTAAGCGGAAGAAGGCTTGCAGAGAATATCATTCAATCCTTATCAGACAGAGATCCGCTCAAGAACTACTATAGCGTATAGTCGCTAGCTAAAATTACACCGAAGTACCGCTCCTGTGTAATAATCAATTTATTCAGCTTATGCGGTTATACAAAATTTGACTAAATTCTTAATAGTGTTGATTGCCCTCACTCTACCCTATGCTAACTGCCTGTCTGATAACATAGTCAAAAAGAGTAAGCGTGCTATATGTCATGGCGCAGCGAGTCCGTACTACTCAAATATCAAACACTTTCAGCCATTCGCCTCTCTTGAGGGCTGTATTAAAAGCGGAGGAAGGCTGCCTAAAATCTCTGCTGACTACTCCCAGTCATTCCGCACTAAAACGGCTAAAGAACAAGATTCGCGAAAATATCATCGCTCTATGTTTGGTGGATGGATTGATAAAGATCAAGACTGTCAAAATACACGCCATGAGACATTGATAAAGTTATCCGTTAGTCGGGTGGACATGGAGGCTAAAGGTTGTACGGTTAGTCGGGGTCTCTGGAACGACCCCTATACAGGAATGGCTGTTCATCAGGCTAAGGGGATCGATATTGACCACCTAGTCCCATTAAAATGGGCTTGGATTCACGGAGCATCGTTGTGGTCACCCGAGAAAAGATCTGCTTTCGCTAACGATGAAAATAATCTGTTTGCTGTGACAAAAAAAATAAATCAAGAAAAAGGAGCCAAAGGGCCTCTGGAATGGCTGCCGCCTAATGAAAAGTTTCACTGCTCTTATGTTCGCGCTTTTAATCAAGTAATAGAAAATTATACTCTTGCGCTATCAAATACAGAGGCAAATCATCTCCAATCTTTACAATTATCTTCCTGCGGGGACTAACTGGACCCTATAAACCACTCAACGTTAGGCTTTATGTTTGATATAGTTAATTCTCATACCAAAGCGAAAAACCTCCTGCCAACAAAAGTACTTAAAGCCCAGGCAACCACTCATGAATTTGATGCTTTTAGAACATACAGATTTTATAGATGAAGGAGTGGTCAAGCTGTCTGATCGTCGAGTCAAGCACATGCTAGAGATACAAAAAGTCAGCGTTGGCAGCTGCATAAAGGCTGGGATCATCAATGGTCAGCTAGGCACCGCAACGATTACAAGAATTCAATCAGATTCCGTATTCTTACAGGTATCATTAACAGAGGATCCACCGAAAGCATTGCCTCTAATTCTTGTCCTTGCCCTGCCGCGCCCTAAGATGCTTAAAAGAATTCTTCAAACTATAGCCACATTGGGAGTTAAAGAGCTCTATTTAATTAACACCTGGAAAGTAGAAAAAAGCTACTGGCAAACGCCCTGTCTAAACGAACTTTCTATCAAAAAGGAGTTGCTGCTAGGTCTAGAGCAAGGCTGCGACACCCTGCTCCCAAAGGTGATTATAAAAAAACGCTTTAAGCCGTTTATAGAGGATGAATTGGCCGAAATGGCTAGTGATGCCTATTCTTTAGTCGCACACCCTAATGGTGACATCTCTTGCCCTGTCGGTGTAACTCAGCCCACAATACTAGCCATTGGTCCTGAAGGCGGGTTCATCAAATATGAAGTGGATAAATTTACAGAGGTTGGCTTTCAGCCTATTTCCATGGGAAGTAGAATCCAGCGAGTAGAGACCATTATCCCGTCGTTGCTAGGGAAAATTTTCCTATAAAAGGAACCATTTTGAAGCTCGCTCTTTACAATAAAAATTTCAAACACACATAAAAAAGTGTACTCTTTTGATCTGAAGAAAATATAAATTTGTACTATCTCTATAAAAAAGGATGCCAATGGCTATGATACTTTACGACTGCGCTGTAGCGCCCAATCCAAGACGAGCACGTATGTTTATTGCTGAAAAAGGCTTAGACATCCAGAAAATCGAAGTCGATATTATTGGCGGGGAAAACCTTAAAGATGCGTTCCTATCCATCAATCCGCGTGGATTACTTCCTGTCTTAGAGCTAGACGATGGCACTAGATTTGATGAAGTCATGGCTATTTGCAAGTATCTTGAAGAGGTCTATCCGGAAACCCCTTTGCTAGGAAAAACTCCGCTAGAACGAGCAACAGTCGAGTGCCTGCAACGCAAGATGGAGTTTGATGGGATGATCGCTGTCTCAGAGGCTTTTCGTAACAACAAAAAAAATGAGAACTTCACATACCGCAGTCTTCCAGGAAATGACGCTGTTGGAGCCATAGAGGGTCTGGTAGATAGAGGGCAGAATACGCTCAACAATTTTTACGCCTGGCTGGAGCGCTACCTAACGGAGAATACGTTTGTTGCCGGTGATTCGTTTACAATGGCTGACATTACTGCTTTCTGTGCTGTTGATTTTGCCAAATGGGTTGAAAGAGAAATTCCAGAAGGTAATGCTCGATCTCTTGAGTGGTACAATAAAGTCTCTATGAGAGACAGCGCAAAAGCTTGAGCTTGATCGATAATAAAAAATAACAGAGATCATCAAATAAATGTTAAGCGCAACTGGACTATTTTTTTCAAAAAAAATGGATGATCTTCCACGTCTTGCTAAGCAGTTTATCGTGCTTGCTACAGATGCAAGTCTTTGTGTGCTGGCAGTTTGGGTCGCCTTTTATCTCAGACTAGGTCAGTCTATCTCTTATTCTGAAGAGTCCATCTTAGCAGCAACAATATTTTCTATAATCTTCGCCCTGCCCATCTTATTTTTCTCGGGCATATACCTCAGCATCTTTCGTTCTTCAGGAAGCGGAGGGATATTTTTAATTATCCGGGCAATCGGACTATATGCTTTTGTATATGCAGGCCTCATTACTGGCATTGGGGTTCTAGGAATTCCAAAAACCATAGGGTTAATTCAGCCGCTGTTATTGATAATTTTTATCACAGGGTCCAGATGGCTAGCTTTTGTCTGCCTAAGCTCGCGATATCACGGTCCATTACCAAAAGCCCTGATCTATGGCGCTGGTAAAGCGGGCCAGGAGTTAATCGCCGCTCTCGATATAAACAACCAGATGAAAATAGTTGGATTTCTGGATGATGATAAAAAACTACATGGCCACACAATCAGTGGCAAACCGATTTTTTCGCAAGAAGAACTGCCAAATCTAATTTCATCTAAAGGTATCACGCGGATATTGTTAGCGATACCATCCGCTAGCCGACGACACCGAAATGACATCATAAAACGTATTGAAAATTACCGGATTTCTATTCACACCATACCCAGCTTACTGGATCTAACAGAGGGCCGAGTGACGGTTTCTAATCTACAGGAGCTTGATATAAACGATCTATTGGGTCGCGAAGCAGTCAAGCCTGATGGTCTTCTGCTGACAAAAAACATTACTGGTAAAGTTATGCTGGTAACAGGGGCAGGAGGATCAATAGGAAGCGAGCTCTGCCGACAAATCAGTCAATATAATCCAAGTAAGTTATTGTTGCTAGAAATCAACGAGTTTGCCTTGTATTCCATTCATGCTGAACTCGAAGAATTCCAAGCCAGTAAAAATTCTGATATTGAATTAATTCCATTACTTGCCTCTGCGCAAGATAAAGATCGTATGCAAGCAATCATATCCACCTGGAAACCTAACACCATTTATCATGCAGCTGCTTATAAACATGTGCCGCTAGTGGAATATAACCTAACAGAAGGGGTCAAAAACAATATTATCGGAACACTGGTAACCGCACAAGCGGCCATTAAAAACGAGGTTTCAAACTTTATACTTATATCTACCGACAAAGCAGTTCGTCCAACTAATGCCATGGGTGCCAGCAAGCGCCTCGCTGAATTATGCCTGCAATCTTTGTTTGCACATCAAAAGCATTCCAAAAAAACACAATTCTCTATGGTGAGGTTTGGGAATGTAATAAATTCATCAGGGTCTGTAATTCCAAAATTTCGCAAACAAATACAGGCTGGCGGACCCATCACTCTAACTCATCCGGATATCACTCGTTACTTTATGACCATCAGAGAAGCAGCGCAATTAGTCATCCAGGCCGGCTCCATGGCAACTGGTGGGGATGTATTTATCTTGGATATGGGTGAACCGATTAGGATTGCTGATCTAGCTCAACGAATGGTTAGCTTGTCGGGACTGACTATTCAGGATAATCTTCATCCCGATGGGGATATAAAAATTAGCATCACTGGTATCCGACCAGGAGAAAAACTTTACGAGGAACTGTTGCTTGGCAAAGATCCTCGACCGACATCCCATCCCAAGATTCAACAGGCGCATGATGCGTTTATTAGCTGGGAGAAGTTAGAGGTTGACATTAATTTACTACAAAATGCATTTATTCAAAATAACTTGCTTTTAACGCTCAGTATTCTCGAAAAACTTGTCACAGACTACAAGCCAAGCACTACAATAGTCGACTGCATGCATGTAGCGCTAGAGCGACAAAAGTAACACTGGTGACACTATGAAGAATTGCTTGGCGTTTCCGCCAGCCTTTACTATAGTTAAATTAATTCCTACTATCGAGAGAATCTTAAGATATGACCCACAGCGCCCCACAATCAATATTTGACTTAAAACTTGCTGTTGTTGGTCTTGGTTATGTTGGCCTGCCACTTGCTGTGGAATTTGGGAAAAAATTTCCCCTTATCGGTTTTGATATTAATATCAGTCGCATTGAAGAGTTAAAAAAAGGCATTGATAAAACACTAGAGGTTACAGATAAAGAAATTAAACAAGCAAGTTATGTGACCTATACAGCAAACCATGACAACCTAAAGAATGCTAATTGCTACATAGTCACCGTCCCGACTCCGATCAATAAGGATAAGCGGCCCAATTTAATGCCGTTACTTAAAGCAAGTGAGACAATCGGCAAGGTCTTAAAAAAAGGTGATATCGTAATCTATGAGTCAACAGTTTATCCCGGCGCAACCGAAGAAGATTGTGTGCCAGTGCTTGAGAAATATTCAAACCTTAAATTTAATGAAGACTTCTTTTGTGGCTATAGCCCTGAACGTATTAACCCCGGCGATAAAGAACATCGTATCACCAGCATCAAAAAGGTCACCTCCGGCTCGACGCCAGAAATTGCTGACCTTATCGACACTCTTTATAATGAAATCATTACCGCCGGGACACATAAAGCGAAGAGCATAAAAATTGCTGAGGCTGCCAAGGTTATCGAAAACACCCAGCGTGATCTCAACATCGCTCTTATTAACGAGCTTGCTATCATTTTCAACAAGATGGACATCGACACCCAAGCAGTACTCGAGGCTGCTGGCAGCAAGTGGAATTTCCTTCCCTTCCGACCCGGCCTTGTAGGCGGACACTGCATCGGTGTAGACCCATACTATCTGACACATAAAGCTCAGGCGATCGGCTACACTCCTGAAATAATTCTTGCCGGCAGGCGAATGAACGATAACATGGGGGCTTATGTTGCCTCACAATTAATTGGGGCGATGAGCAAGAAAAAAATTCAGATCGAGGGATCAAAAATTTTAATCATGGGGTTGACCTTTAAAGAAAACTGTCCAGATTTACGCAACACTAAGATTATAGACATCATTCATGAATTAGGAGTATATAACGCTCAGATCGATGTTTACGACCCCTGGGCAGACAAATATGAAGCACAGGTAGAATATGGGCTCACCATGACAATGGAGCCTTTACCTGGCGCCTATGATGCTATCATCATTGCTGTTGCGCACGATAGATTCAAGGTAATGGGTGTCGAAAAAATTCGACGTTTTGCCTCTCCCGAGCATATTATTTATGACTTAAAATACCTGCTAGATGAAGCATCATCGGATCTGCGTTTATGAGCGAATTGAATCAAAAAATTCTACGCTCGATGGATTTTTTCTTGTCTTTTTCTGGTTTAATGCTATTTTCCCCATTACTACTTCCTGTGTTATGTTTTGATAGAATTGGCTCTCGCACGCTCTTATTTAAACAAAAGCGTGTAGGTCGCAACCAAAAACCCTTCATTCTAATAAAATTTCGCACTATGCTGCCAGGCACGCCATCTGTTGCTTCACATCTGTCCAGCGCGTCTGCGGTAACATCGGTCGGGAAAATTTTACGTCGAACAAAGCTAGACGAATTACCGCAACTATGGAATGTACTCAAAGGCGAGATGAGCCTTGTTGGCCCGAGGCCCTGCTTGACCAATCAAAATGAGCTGATTCGGAAACGTGAGACACTCGGGGTCTACGATGTCCTTCCTGGCATTACAGGTCTAGCGCAAATTCAAGGAATAGACATGTCCAACCCGCAACTGCTAGCGGAGGTTGATGCAAGAATGTTGACTTCACTTAATCTGAAGAATTATTTTCGGTACATTTTTTTAACGCTTGTGGGCAAGGGTTTGGGTGACAAAATAAATCTAAACTAAAGGAATAATAGCCAAAAATTGATTAATATATGGCGGTGAGAGAGGGATTCGAACCCTCGGTACGTTACCGTACACACGCTTTCCAAGCGTGCGCCTTAAACCACTCGGCCACCTCACCATAAAATAATTTTTTTCTTAGATAGTGCGCCATATGGCGGCCACACAAAAATATTTCTTACTTTTGCACTAAAAAATCCAAGGTTCTAGAGCAAATTAAAGCGATCAAACTCTACACAACCGCTCCTTAAATAGCAATCGTCAAGGCCAAGATTGAAAGTAATCTTCGGTGTTCATTTTGGGAGCCTTGGCTTCACAGCTAGCGGAAGCAGTCCCTAGGTATAAAAAACCAACGATTGCCTCATTTCTTGTTAAGCCTAGTTCGGCAGAAAATTTACTATCGTAAGCTAAATCACCAGTGCGCCAAACAGCTCCTATTCCCTGCGCATAAGCCGCCGTCAACATATTTTGTGCTGCTGCTCCAGCTGAAATAATTTGCTCTATTCGCGGGATCTTGGGGTGATCTTTAATACATGCAATCACAATCACAATAGTTGGAGCTCTCATGGCCTTATTGGCAGCCAGCTCACATTTTTTTTCTGACAAATTGTCTATTTTTTGTTTTTCAGCCGCAATAAATAATTCACCTAATTTTTTTCGACCATCCCCCTCGATCATCAAAAATCTCCACGGTCGCAAGCGACCATGATCGGCCGCCCTAAGTGCTGCTTTTTGTATATTTTTAAGAACTTGAATCGTGGGGCCAGGGGCAACCAGTTTTGTACTGGACGCCCTATTCTGCAAAGCAACTAATGCATCCATTTTTTCACCTATACAACAAATGAGTATTTCTCATTATAGCAGGTCGCCTGCCTGAAAAATAAGCAGTCTCTCTGCTCACTGACAAGATATACGAATTAACGGTGGATGTATTTTTTTCGAACTACGATAAGGATTAATATCTAAACCGCCTCGACGACAGTATCTAGCATAAACCTCAAGCTCTACAGGCCGACAACGGGCATATATCTCCGAATATATACGCTCAACGCACTGCTCATGAAAATCTTGATGATGGCGGTAAGAAATAATGTATTTGAGAGCGCCCACAGCATTAATCGGGTGTCCTGTATATCTAATCATAATGCTAGCCCAATCAGGCTGATTGGTGACGGGACAGTTAGTCTTCAACAGATGGCTATAGAGTGTTTCTGTAACTATCTCACCATTTTCTTCTACAGATAACAACGAAGGATCTGGCTTGTAAGAATCAACGACAACATCTAGGTCATCCAGCAATATGCCTGAAAATGAAGGAAGTCCACGAATATGGAAATCATCCAAGCTATACATATAGACATCTACCGGGCCCTCTACGCAGCTTTCGATATCTTTTTTCATTAATGTTAAAATACCATCGCTAGACTCACACCTCCTTTGATTCAAGGAGTTCAGGTATAACTTTAAAGACTTGGATTCCACTATATTTTTTGTTTTACACGATACAGTAATCTCAGCGATAGCAAACTTAGGTTTACCCTTTAAGTCCAACCAAGAAACTTCGTAGGCTGTCCAAATATCCACCCCATGAAAGGGGTAATTATCATCAATTTTGATTGCTTGTCGCCCATTTTTTCTGAGGATAGGACACAATAAACCTGAATCATAATCTGACGGATATGGAGTATTAGCGCCTAAAATAAAATTATTATCAGTGGCCATAAGCACCTATTTTTTATGTCAATTTACGTTCTAAGACGTTTTCCTTGATTAAGCAGATATGAAGCATAGCAAAATAAAACAATACAAAGAGCAGCCACCATAAAAAATGCCCAGCCTACACTAATGTCAGATACCCCCAAAAGGCCATATCTGAACGCATTAACCATATAAAGAATAGGGTTTATCATTGAAATATCCTGCCAAAATTTAGGCAACATCTCCATGGAATAAAAAACCCCGCCTAAGTATGTAAGTGGCGTCAAAATAAAAACTGGAATGATGGATATATCATCAAAACTATTTGCATAAATAGCGTTAATGAAGCCGGTTAGCGAAAATAGTACTGATGTAAGAAAAACAATAGTAACAGTAATAGTAATGTTATGGACCTGAAGGTCAGTAAAGAATAGAGACAAGCATGTCACGATAGATCCTACAGCCAACCCCCTAATCACGCCCCCAATTACATATCCAGACAAAAGAACATAACTTGGGACAGGGGAAACTAACACCTCTTCAATAGACTTCTGAAATTTGGCACCAAAAAAGGATGAGACAACATTACCGTATGAGTTAGTGATAACAGACATCATGATTAATCCAGGAACGACAAATTCAATATAAGAAAACCCTGCCATACGCCCAATACGAGGGCCTATCAAAGTGCCAAAGATTACAAAATACAAAGCAATAGTGATTGCCGGGGGCAATAATGTCTGCGGCCAGATACGAGTAAATCTTCTAATCTCTTTTACCAAAATGGTAACAAAAGCTATCCACTGCTCTCTAACATTCATCCTGATACCTCTTCAGCTTTCTCTTCGTGAGGCTGGACAAGCGAAATAAATAATTCCTCTAATCTGTTAGTCTTGTTTTTCATACTTAGAATCTGAATATCTTGAGCGGTCAAATTCGCAAATAGCGCATTTAAAGATTGATGCCTTTCAACTTCGACTTCAAAGCTGCTGGAATTAACTAGATGCCCTTTATAACCGTCCATTCTCGGTAATTTAATTAATTTTTTATGTGTATCAAAAACAAAGAACTCAGTATTTAGCTGTCGTAACAATTCACGCATTGAAGTATTTTGAATGATTTTTCCACGATCAATAATTGCGACATTTCGACATAAGCTTTCAGCTTCTTCCAAATAATGAGTAGTTAGGATTATTGTTGTCCCATCCTCGTTAATCTTCCTAAGAAACTCCCACATAGATCGTCTTAACTCTATATCGACACCAGCTGTAGGCTCATCCAGAATGAGTAATTTTGGCTCATGGATAAGAGCTCTTGCTATCATAAGTCGCCTCTTCATTCCCCCTGAAAGCATTCGCGGGGTCTGGTCACGCTTGTCCCACAAACCTAAAAGTTTTAGGTATTTTTCTGCTCTTTTTTCAGACAATTTTCCCGGCAAACCAAAATATCCGCCCTGGGTCTTGACGATATCAAAAACCTTTTCAAACTGATTAAAATTAAACTCTTGCGGAACAACTCCAATATTTTTTTTGACTAATGAGAAATCATCATCTATGTCTGCCTCAAACACGCTAATCTTCCCGGAAGTTTTTTTAACTAAGGAGCAAATAATACCTAAAATTGTTGACTTTCCAGCTCCATTTGGCCCTAAAAGTGCAAAAAAATCCCCCCGCTGAACCTCAATATCAACACCTCTTAATGCCTGAAATCCATTACCGTACTCCTTGTGCAGACTTGTAATACATAAAGCTAACTTATTCATAGTTTAATATTCTATTTTTAACTGTGACTTGAGGTTTAATCATAAATAGTTGACCGCATAAGAAAACTTAACAGCCCAAGAACACACTTTAGAGCCTAATTAAAAAGATCCGCCTAGTATGCGCAAAAAAACAGGTATTACTTTTTTTGTATGGTGTAAAAAAATAACAGCTACCAAAGCATGGGCCAAAAAAAAGTGTAATACCTAATTTGATATTACACTTCTTAATTGGAGCGGGAAACCGGGTTCGAACCGGCGACCTCAACCTTGGCAAGGTTGCGCTCTACCAACTGAGCTATTCCCGCGTTTTCTTTACCATAAAAAAACAAGGTAACAAAAAATGGCGTCCCGTAGGGGAGTCGAACCCCTGTTACCGCCGTGAAAGGGCGGTGTCCTAGGCCTCTAGACGAACGGGACCAAAATTTTCCCATAAAGACAGCATGTCTTCTTTAAAAAAAGGGAGGCGCGCATTCTATGAAGCAGGCTCTATGCTGTCAAGCCCACTCTTTAACTTAATCAACTTAATCTAAGTTGAAAAAAAATATGCAAACTTAAACGCAATCTACGTTTTATGTTTTGACTAAATTAAGGGAAAGAGAATTTATGCAATATCGCAAACCTGTTGGTTTTGGTCCATCTGTAAACACGTGGCCCAGATGAGCCCCGCAGTTAGCGCATAGTGCTTCCGTACGAACCATTCCATGACTATGGTCTGAGTTTTCATTAACCGCATGCTTATCAATTACATCAAAAAAACTAGGCCATCCAGAACCAGAATCATACTTTTTTTCTGAATGAAACAAAGGCTTACTACAACAACAACATGCATAAATTCCTGCAGCTTTTTCATCGTTGAGTTGCCCAGAAAAAGCTCGCTCTGTTCCTTTTTCCCAGCAAATATTAAATTCCTCAGAAGTCAGTTTTTTTCGCCAAATCTCTTTACTAGTATTTTTGTCATTCATAACATCTATCTCCTACTTTTCTTAGCTATAGAATCAATTTGATATACAATAGATGAATTATCATTACACGACAGCTTTCAATAAGATTTATATGCAACATATTAAGAAATCAAGCAAACTAAACAATGTCTGTTACGATATTCGCGGTCCAATTCATGATCATGCCAATCGTCTAGAAGAAGATGGCCATCGTATTCTCAAATTAAATATCGGCAACCCTAGCGCTTTCGGTTTTGAAGCGCCGGATGAAATTATACAGGATGTCATTCACAATTTAGCAAAAGCTCAGGGTTACTGTCACTCAAAAGGCATATACAGTGCTAGAAAGGCTGTAATGCAACGCTGTCAAATCATGGGAATTTCTAATGTCGAAATTGACGATGTTTTTTTAGGGAACGGTGTCAGCGAGCTGATAGTGATGGCAATGCAGGCCTTGTTGAATAACGATGATGAGATTCTTATTCCTGCCCCAGACTACCCTTTATGGACAGCAGCTGTAACTCTGGCTGGAGGAAAGGCTGTTCATTACCTGTGCGATGAAACAGAAGATTGGCAACCAAATATTGACGACATAGCCAGTAAAATTACAGCAAAAACTCGAGGTATCGTTGTAATAAACCCAAATAACCCAACGGGAGCAGTCTACAGTGAGTCCGTTTTACGACAAATAATTTCACTGGCTCGGAAACACCAACTAATAATCTACGCCGATGAAATTTATGACCGTATTTTATTTGATGAAGCAAAACATATTCCGCTTGCTAGTTTAGCGAATGATGTATTATGTATTACGTTAAACGGCTTATCTAAAACCTATAGGTTGGCAGGCTTTCGTTCTGGCTGGTTAGTGGTAAGCGGAGCTAAAGGTATCGCTCAAAGCTACATAGAAGGCCTTGAAATGCTTTCTTCTGTTAGGCTGTGCGCCAATGTACCCGCAATGTATGCCATACAAACTGCCTTAGGTGGATATCAAAGCATTAATGATCTGACCTGTCCTGGTGGAAGATTGCTACTTCAGCGAGACAAGGCATGGTCGTTACTCAATGAAATACCAGGTGTAAGCTGCGTAAAACCAAAAGCTGCCATGTACTTATTTCCGCGTCTCGACCCCAAAATATACCCAATAGTCGATGATGAGAAATTTGTCTTGGATTTACTATTAGAGCAAAAAATTCTTTTGGTTCAAGGTACAGCGTTTAACTGGCCGAATTCTGATCATTTCCGTATTGTCTTTTTACCCAGAGAGGACGATATAGTTGAAGCTATTGACAGGCTATCCAAGTTTCTTCTAGATTATCGCATCAAACATGGCACTAATTGAAAACTGATTCGACATAAAAATTAATTAAACAAAACTGCTAAGCTGACTTGAATCCGAGTATTGATAAACTTTTAGCTAGAAGCTCATCACTATTTTTTGCCAAACAGTAGTGCTGGAACTCAAATCTTTGCGGGAAATTTTTCCTCAAACGATCAAACTCCTGTGGATGGCAGGCCTCTTTTTTGAGCAAAGACTCTCTCATAAGATGATCTATTTTTTTTACATCAAAAGTTTCTAGCACGGCCTCCGCAAGAGAATTAGATGTCAATTCAAAAATTTCATCCCTAACAATTGGAATTGGAGTGTCAAACCCATAACTAGAACAAAAAGCATCAAAAATCATTTGAGTGCCCTTAATTTTTCCATCATAACTATAACCTGCTATATGCGGAGAGCATATATCAACTAGCTTCAGCAACCCCAATGAAATATCGGGCTCACCTTCCCATACGTCAAGCACCAACTGCCAAGACTTCTCCGAAAAACAGCGCAGTGCTGACTGGTTATCCAAAACAGCACCCCTGCTAGTGTTAATCAATAAAACGTTTGGCGCAAGATTACGCAAAACTTGTTCATTGAACAAATGATAGGTGGGGTAAAAGCCTGAGTCCGTCAAAGGTACATGGAGAGACAAAATATCTGATTCTAAGACTGCCTCGAAAGTAACTAGATGAGGATTACTTGCTGCCGCAAGAAAAGGATCATAGCAGCGGCATTCTACTCCTAGGGCACGCAAGATTTTATATAGTTTTCCCCCAATAGCTCCACACCCAATAATCCCGATAGTTTGCTCCATCCAGTTAGAGCGAAGAGTGCTCAAAACTGAAAGAACATACTGCACTACTGCGTTGGCATTACATCCAGGAGCATTGGCAAATTTAACGCCTTTGTGTTGAAGATAACTTTGATCTATATGGTCAGCACCGATGGTTGACGATCCGACAAACCTTACCTTGCTGCCCCCTAAAAGGCTTTCGTTTACTTGTGTTACTGATCTGACCAGCAACACATCAGCTTGCTGCACATCATCAGCCGTAATGTCACGTCCAGGAAGCATTGTTATCTCACCATAAGGAGAAAATAACTCTTGGACTAAAGGCATATTATCGTCAGCTATAATCTTCATTGAGCACCATCCTTTCTTGCAAATCTTATTATAACGACTTAATTTCAAGAAAACTGATAGAGGGAAGAACTAAATGGTTGTGTTTTAAAAAAGTGCGACAAAGCCTTTGCGAATAAGAGTCCTCGTTCTGGCATAGGTTCCCGACACCAGATATGGGTCTGCTCAAGAACTGATTGTAAAAAATAATGACTAGTATCAATTTCGCCCAATAGATTATCGGTGCTGACAGTGAATGAGTGTGACGCAGCAACAGAAAAAATCCACTCTAGCGCCTGAGGTCGAACCTCAACTTTCTCAAATATTTTTTGCTGAGCTCCTGATCTTCCATCTGGGTAATACCAATATCCATAATCTATTAAATTTCGTCTTTTTTCACCAGCAATACACCAATGAGAAATTTCATGCAAAGCACTAGAAATGTAGTCTTGACAAAAGATAAGTCTATTGTGTTTACAGATAGAACTTGCTGGCAGATAAAGAGGCTCATCTGCCCCGCCCTCCAAATAAGTATTCAAGGAATCAGAAAATAAGTCATTAAAAATAACAGTTAATTCCTCTACTTTTAATTTTTTTGGAATTTTTATAGCCCGAGGAGCACTTATATCAGATATCAATGTACGGTCACCTTTTCTGCTAAAAAATAGCATCATACTATCCAATGGAAAGGCAATAAATATAGAATTTGCACGTTGGGATGAGGCTTTCTAAAAAAATTACACTATATGTTGTACTTTTATCTTATCAGTAGTACCTTATATTGTGTATTGGGTATATAATCAGTACACCATAATAACTGTTATGGAAAAATAATTTTTTTGTTGCCATTGCCTTATTATTAGACAATATTGGGGAAGTATTATGACCACCTCAACATCCAACAGCAATCATAACAAAGATAATGTTATTGATATCTTTACTCAAAAACCTTACTCCTCATCTTGCAATCACCGCATTATACGCCTTGCACCAGAACTTGATGGTCTTGAAATGATTTATTCGAATGAGACGAGCCCCGAAAAATTATTTAGTGTCAAGATTCTCTGTTGGGCCCTGAGGGCTGATGGTGAAGTTGTTGGCTTAACTCCTTGGCTGGACGAGATAGTATCCTGCCCTCTGATAAGCGACCCTGTTAACGGTTATTGGGAAGGCTATTTTAATCCAGATAGCGATGAGGTTTTTCATGAGGCTCCTATCCACAAAATTATAGAGCTAGAGACTGCTGCTGAATACTATGAAAGAGATCTTCAAACTGATGAAGATATAGTGCAGGAAATACCTGACGTAATCGGCACACATGCTGTTCTCTCAAGCGATGGTTTTAAAAATTTAACGCTAAAAGAAGTGGTGAGCTGGAGACTATTAAGCAGTGGCGCCATAGAATGCATGCTCATAGATGATGCAAAAGTTGTCAATACGCCAGTTTTGCCTGGTGACGACTGCCTTTATCCTTGCAAAACAGAAGAGGCATTTCGATACTTCTTCCAGCATCATATTGCAAATAAGATTAAGGCGCGCGATCCTGAAGCCCTTGAGGCTATTTCAATGCTTGTTGATTCTTAATTAGTCAAAATTAACAGGACTCTATCCATTTTAATTTACAATTTTTGGGTAATTTTTATAAAATCATTTTTGCTCAGAAGGTTGCAGCTTTCCGTCTCTTGATCGAATGTTAGGATTACGTCACCTTGTGATATTTTTATTCTTGCATGTTCAATCTTTTCCTTTAAGCTAATTTCTCTGTCCCCATAATCAGTTCCATCCCTGTTAATAAATTCCTCTATAACAGATGTAAGTAAATCTGCTGGAAGTTTATGCGATGGTATCTCAATCATTTTCTGCTGCCCCCCCTTATACCGATACATGAAACTACACTTATGCTAATACAGTCTAGTATCAATATCGCTCATTCTAATTGTATGCACTATAATATATGCATATAGATATAGGTCTTACAATGAATCATTATCTCACACTCACTATAATTTCTGATGATCGCCCTGGTGTTATCGAAAAAGTCGCAACAATAGTTGCATCTCATGGTGGAAACTGGCTCGAAAGCAACATGTCTAGATTGGCTGGGAAGTTTGCTGGGATACTTCTAGTAAATGTCGAAACAAGGCAGCAACCAAAGCTACTACAGGAGCTTGGGGCACTTAGCACAGAAGGCATTAAGATTATAGCGGAACCAACTACCGAGAGTGATCAAGAACTAGGTGAGCATTTATTATTAACCTTGGTAGGTAACGATAGGCCTGGAATTATCGGCGAACTCTCATCAATACTGACTCGACTTGATGTCAATGTAGAAGAGCTCTGTACAAATTGCGAGGATGCACCTATGAGTTCAGAAACTTTATTCAAAGCCTCTGCAGTCATTAGCTTTTTAAATTCGAACATCCAAAGAGAAGAGCTTCGATATGAGCTAGAATTATTATCTGATGATTTGATAGTGGAATTAGAAGTATTGAGTGATTAGCCTAGTCTTAAAGACTGCTAATGGCTACGTTAACCTAGCAAATTTTTCAAAATTGACCCCACTCCGTAAGCCATAGCAGCAGCAATACCGCCAACAGCAACTGTTTCCATGCCAGAAAGTAACCAATAGTGTGATACAAATCTTCCTTTTAGTGCGCCCACCCAGAAAAATGCAATACCTGTCATAAAGGCAGCCCAGCCAAAGGCGTCATCAATAAGGCCAGGGGACATCCAGTTAGTGACATAGGTTATTAACGGAATAAAGCCAACCAAACAAAAAGCACTGAAGGTTGCAAGGCCAGACTTTATAGGATCATGGGCCTGTAAAGACATCCCGTGCTCATCCTGAAGCATAGTATTTACCCAGGCTTCTTTGTCAGAAGTTATCACTTTAACTGTATCTTCCAACAGCTGCCCCTCAAACCCTTTTCTAGCAAAAATTTGCCTGACTTCTTCTTTCTCCCCTTCAGGGTGCCTATCTATTTCATCATATTCTATCTGACGAATTTTGGCTCGATGCTGATTTTCTGCGCGAACCCCTAGAAAATTACTGGCAGCCATACTAAACCCGTCTGCTAGCAAGTTAGCCAAACCCAGTATAATAATAACTTCTGCTGACATCCCGGCACCTGCGACACCAGCAACAATAGCAAATGTTGTAACAGCGCCATCCACTGACCCATATATGAACTCCTTAATGTAAAAAGAATCAGGGCCTTCATCAAGTCTTTGTGCAATCAGGTCTGGTCTATGGTGATCCTTGTAATGATCCATACCGCCTTCCTTGCTATATTTATCCACAAATACCTCTGGTGCTTAATAAATAATGCTACTAGCTCATGATTCCGTATAATATAGCAATAAAATTAGCGGCATGGCTATTTTCCACTCAAGCCGCACAATACCGTAGAAAAGCAACATGTGTACCGCACTAATAACCACATAACTCCGAAAATCATGCTAAACATAGTTTTATTTGAACCTGAAATTCCGCCAAATACTGGTAACATTATCAGACTCTCAGCCAATACAGGCTTTGCGCTTCATTTAATTGAGCCTCTGGGTTTTGAGCTAGACGATAAACGTCTCAGGCGCGCAGGCCTAGACTATGCCGAATGGCAAGAGGCCAAAATACATTCCAGCTGGTTTGAGTTTATAAAGAATCAGGCTCCTGAGCGAATATTTGCGATCAGCACAAAAGGTTCGACTTGCTATACCAGTGTAAAATTCAAAGCTGGGGATACTTTGGTATTTGGTCCAGAGACAAGAGGCCTAACACAAGAATTTCGCGAAGATCTGCCGTTAGAGCACATACTGCGTGTCCCTATGCAGCCAAAAAGTCGAAGTCTTAACTTATCCAATACTGTCGCATTGGTTGTTTACGAAGCATGGCGACAGTTAGATTTTCAAGGTGCTATCTAGTAAAAATTGCCCAAAGGGGAAAGAACCATGACGAGTCCGCTGAAGATTAGCCCCGCCATCAACAATAATCATATGACTATTGGTTTGTTTTACGGTACTTCGACCTGCTATACAGAAATGGTTGCTGAAAAAATAGCAGCTAACCTGAACAGATCAGATAACAATAAAACTACAGTAGACCTTTATAACATTACCGAGGAGCCTATTTCGTCTATGGAATTGTATGACTACCTAATCATAGGAATACCCACCTGGGATTATGGTGAGCTTCAGGAGGATTGGGAGAAGGTGTGGGATGAAATTGATACTCTAAATCTAAGTGATAAGACTATCGCGCTATTTGGCCTAGGTGATCAAATAGGCTACCCAGAATGGTTCCTTGATGCTATGGGTTATTTGTGGGCAAAAGTCTGTGCTCAAGGTGCCATAACTGTAGGTTATTGGCCTGTATCAGAATTTAAATTTAATCAATCCAAGGCTATGACTGCAGACCAGCAATATTTTGTCGGTCTGGCAATAGATGATGAGAATCAGTTCGAACTAACAGATAAGCGTATTTCCAGCTGGTGTGCACAAGTTTACAAGGAATTCCAACTAAAAACTAACCTCCATCAATCTATTAAAATTTAATCTTGCCTGAGCAAGCGATCATGCATCCCAAAAAAATTACTGCACTCGAAGCAGAACTTACCTGGAGCAACAGCATAAGTGCTACCTCTTTGTTATTTGATAGCCTATATTTTGATGGCTATGCTGGTATCAAGAAAATCCGACATACCTTTTTAGAGCAGAGCCCTCTCATAGCCCAATGGAAATCACACAATAAAGATTTATTCTCTATCGGTGAAACAGGATTTGGGGCTGGATTAAATTTTCTAATAACGGCAAAAGCATGGCTGGAATATTGTGATACGCAAAAAAATAAAAAAATCCTTCATTTTGTCTCTGTGGAAAAATTTCCTTTATCAAAAGAAGACTTAAAGCGAATTTTATCCTTAGTACCGGAACTTTTTGAGTTAGGGCAAGAACTACTTGACGTCTACCCACCTCCAATTTCTGGAATCCATAAACTATACCTGGCAAAGAAGCGCATAGTCTTAACTCTCATGTATGGTGACGGATACGATATGCTTTCATCAATCAAAAATAGCGACCACCCATTTTTTGAACGGCAAAATAATCCTGTTTTCGATACATGGTTTTTAGATGGATTCTCTCCCACTAAAAATAAACACATGTGGTCAATTAAGCTCCTCAAGGTAATCGCTGATCTGAGCCGACTGGGTACTACTATTATTGCTTCTACCTCCGAAGAGATTATAAGGCAGAGGCTAGAAAAAGTTGGTTTTTCTATCGGAATCACACCGAAGCTTAGTTGTATAAATAATACACTGGTGGGTATATTTAAAAGTCCCATCTTGCTACATATATCCAAAGAAAGCTGGGTTCCTTCTCGGTTTCATTCACCACATAAAGCTCCTTGGTATCTAACACCGGAGGCAAAAAAACCAAAAACAGCTATCGTTATAGGTGGAGGGATTGCAGGCTGCTCTACGGCTCGATCATTAGCAGAGCGAGGAATTTCTGTAATCTTGATAGAGCGTCATGAAAAAATAGGGCAAGAGGCCTCTGGGAACCCACAAGGGATTCTCTACCCTAAGCTTTCTTCAAGTATTTCACAGATTTCTCGTTTTGGAGTCACAGCCTTACTTGCCGCTAGCAGATATTACAATAATCTCCTCGATAGCGACGTAAGTCACTATTTAGGAGATAGATGCGGGGTATTGATTTTACCAAAATCGACCCATGATAAGAAAAATTTTAAGAAAATAGCCTCTCTATTTCCTAGTAGTTTTGTTCAGCTACTTAAAGATAGGGTGCTTGATCGGCAAGCTGGGCTGCCTTTAGTGAACAGACTCGGGTTATTTTTCCCTAAGCTTGGATGGATATGCCCCCCAAAAGCATGCGAGTCCCTCATAAAACACCGGCTGATTACAGTCCACAAAGCAGAAGTTAAGGACATTAATCTAAGAAGTGAGCCAGAAGAAGATTGTCAGTCTTGGAACGCATTGGATCACGAAAACAGAGTCATAGCATCTGCTCCAGTCATGATTATTGCTTGCGCATTCAACAGTAGTAAGTTTAACCAGACAGCTCATCTCCCTATAAATAAGGTTCGAGGGCAAACTACAATGACACCCCCAACGACAAGAAGCTCATCACTTAAAACTATTCTCTGTGGCAAAGGTTATATGCTTCCAGTGCTGGATGGAACGCATACCCTGGGAGCAACTTACAATTTAAATGAAAATGAAACAGATACTCGCATAGAAGACCATAAAGCCAACATTAATCAACTAGAAATGATAGATCCGGCATTAGTGCAAAATTTTGAAGAAATCGATGTAACTACACTTAATGGCAGAGCTTCATTTCGATGCACTACGCCTGATTTTTTGCCTATTGCGGGACCGGCACCTAGACTCAATGACTATGTCATAAATTACAAATTGATGAGGGAGGCAGGGCGTGCGCATATACCTATCCCAGGATCCTGCTGGGAAGGATTGTACCTAAACATCGGTCATGGATCACGAGGGCTAAGCTACGCTCCAATATGTGCCGATCTTGTTGCCAGTCAAATATGCGGAGAGGTTCCGCCCTTAGAGCTAGATTTACGGCAAGCAATACATCCAGGTCGCTTTATTATTCGAGATATAAAAAAAGGTAAGCTATAGAATTACTTTCTCTCAAAAAATTCTAGCTCCATCTCTTTTTAAAATAGCTAGACAGCGTCTCCACATGTAGAATACTCACTATGTTCAATACACCCAATTATTTAGGTCTTTTATGAGCGCACATGCGAGTCTAGCAACATGTACTGCCTTTGAGTTGTTGCGCAAAGAGCGCATTGATTCTCTTAATATCGAAGTATCTGAATATCGGCATAGTAAAACAGGCGCCCAACACATCCATATAGCAGCAGAAAATACCGAGAACGTATTTTTAGTGGCACTCAGAACTGTACCCACAGACTCTACTGGAATTGCTCATGTCTTAGAGCACACGGCACTATGCGGCAGTGAAAAATATCAAGTACGCGATCCATTTTTTATGATGGTGCGTCGATCTCTAAATACTTTTATGAATGCCTTTACTAGCTCTGACTGGACAGCATACCCATTCGCAAGTCAAAACAAGAAGGATTTCAACAACCTGCTAGACGTATACCTGGATGCCGTCTTCTTTTCTCGGTTAAATGAACTGGATTTTGCACAAGAGGGTCATCGCATAGAATTTAAAGACCCAAATAATACTGAGTCAGAGCTTGTTTTTAAAGGCGTCGTGTTTAATGAAATGAAAGGTGCCATGAGCTCAATTACCTCTATTTTATGGCACACGCTTTGTAAATATCTTTACCCTACAACTACTTACCAATTTAATAGCGGCGGCGCTCCAGAGTGCATTCCAGATCTTACCCATGATCAATTAAAAGCCTTTTACAAAACTCACTACCATCCTTCTAATGCTATATTTATGACCTTTGGGGACATTCCTGTAGATGAACTGCAGACTAACTTTGAAGATAAAGTACTGCATAGATTCGAGCCACTAGACATAAAAATTTCTGTCCCAGATGAAAAACGTTACTCTAAGCCTGTCGCCATTCAAGAAAACTACGCCTTCGATGGAGAAGAAGGCATAAAAAATAAGACTCATATCATAATAAGCTGGCTGCTTGGAAACACTACTAATCTTGAAGAAAATATGGAGGCTCAGCTACTGTCCAGCATTTTATTGGACAATAGCGCCTCGCCTTTACAAAAGGCTCTCGAGACCAACAACATAGGACTGTCACCCTCCCCATTGTGCGGCCTTGATGACTCGCAACGAGAACTTTGTTTTGTCTGCGGCATTGAAGGCAGCGAGCCAAAACATGCAGATGCACTAGAAGATTTGGTGATGGGCGTATTGAGAGATGTAGCAGAGAATGGCGTGCCCAAAGAAGAAGCAGAAGCATCGTTACACCAACTGGAACTCGGTCAGCGTGAAATTGGCGGTGATGGGTACCCTTATGGTTTGCAGCTTATATTGACGGCTCTAACAAATGCAACACATAGAGGCGACCCAATTGCCTTGCTGGATATTGACTCAACCCTGCAAAAACTACAACGTAACATTCAAAATCCTGATTATATCAAGCAGCTTGTTCGTCGGCTTCTTTTAGAGAATACCCATAGAGTCAGACTTACCTTGGCCCCCGACACCCAGTTATCAAAAAAGACAGAAGCCCTTGAAGCTGAACGTTTGGCTGCCATAAAAGAAAGCCTAGATGAACCCGGCAAGCAAGCTGTGGTCAATAAATCGATGCAATTAAGTGTGCGCCAACAGCAACAGGATGATGAATCAGTACTGCCCAAAGTTGGATTAAAAGACATCCCAAAAAAAATGTCGCGCTCTACCGCTTCAAAAAAACATCAAGGATCACCACTGCTTAATATTTACAATACTGGAACCAATGGTCTTGTGTACCAGCAAGCAATTATTCAGCTGCCCAAGTTAACCGAAGAGCAGATCAATCTTCTACCGATCTATAGCCATGGTCTTACTGAGCTAGGTGTTGGTGATAAAAACTACCTTGATACGCAACGCTGGCAATCTCAAATCAGCGGAGGGGTCAGCGGATTTTTGAGCGCCAAAGGACTTCCTCATGATGCACAATCATTATCAGGCCACTTGATTCTCTCAACTAAAGGTCTAGCAAAAAATCAATCCAAGTTGACGGACTTGATGCAGGCAACGATAGAGGAGCCGAGATTTGATGAATTATCCCGAATCCAAGAGTTAATTGCGCAAACTCAGGCACGACAGGAATCGAGTATTACCGGTGTTGGTCATCGGTTAGCTATGACTGCAGCTTCACGCGGAGCAACGCCAGGAGCAAAGCTAGCCCACCAGTGGGGAGGCCTGGAATCAATCCGGCATATCAAACAACTAGATGCCTCTTTAAAAAACAGCCAGAACTTACTTGGGCTTGGAGAACAGCTAACTGAGTTGCATAGACTAATATTGACCGCTCCACGAAAGTATTTATTGATAGGAGAGACTGACAAGCTTGACTATAAGGGCTTAGAAAGCAATCCCTGTTTTGCGGAATTAAAAAAATTGGGCTTCGAGGCCTTTAGCCCTACTCATACGACTTGCCGTGTCTCAGAATTTTGGAAACTAAATACACAAGTTAATTTCTGTGCCAAATCTTACTCAACTGTTTCTGTAGCCCACCCAGATGCCGCCGCCCTTCAAGTATTAGGTGAGTTTCTTCGCAACGGATATTTACATAGAACGATTCGAGAGCAAGGCGGTGCTTATGGTGGTGGAGCCACACAAGACAATACTACCGCAACTTTTAAATTCTTTTCTTACAGGGATCCTCGCCTAGCAGCCACATTGGATGACTTTGATCTGTCTTTGGATTGGTTGCAAAATGAAAAACATGAACGGATTCAAGTAGAAGAATCAATTCTGGGGGTCATTAGCTCTATTGATAAACCATCCTCTCCTGCTGGGGAAATTAAACATGCCTTTCATGCCGAACTTTATGGTAGAAACCGAGAAGTTTTAGAGCTGTTCAGAAACCAAGTCCGAGAAGTAACCTTAGAGGATTTGCAGAGAGTTGCAGACAGGTATCTCAAAAAAGAAAGTGCCAGCATCGCGGTAATTGGCAGCAACGAGAACTCTGGTGTCGCAGATACATTAAACCTTTCATTAATGACTCTTTAGGAGGCCATGTATGTTTCAAACAACACTAGAACCTCGTTTTTCGGAAACAGACATTTTAGGCCATATCAATAACACTGTATTTCCGGTGTGGTTTGAGGTCGCTCGACAAGACATATTTAAACTGGTCCATCCAACGCTAACTCATAATGACTGGCCCATGGTGATCGCCCGCATTGACGTAGACTTCATCCGCCAAACTCAATACGGGAGCACGGTTTCCATTAATACCTATATTGCAAGAATAGGTCATAAGTCTTTCACGGTCTCTCATGAGGCCTGGCAAGATAGCTCTTTGGTTGCTAAAGGAGAGGCTGTTCTAGTCTGGTTCAATTATACTCAAGAATGCAGCTGCCCTATTCCTGAAGATATTTGTTTGTTGCTCAAAAAACATTTGCAAACTGCTCACAATAATTAAAAATATGAACCTCCCCAAACAATCAATCATCAATTTTTCAAGCTTTATTGATGTAATTTCTAAGGGGCCTTTATCTTCTTGGGCAAAAATACTCCCCGAGCAAATTGAAAAAACTATGTCAACGGGACGTTGGGGTGATATGCCGGCTTGGGAGCTAGCCCTCAAAAACCTTCCTCAGATTACCCCCTCTACAGTAGATTTAAAAAATGGTGTGCTAATAGGGAGTCCTAAAGATTGTAATGACGAAACGCTTACCCGTCTCAGAACGCAACTCATGGGCCTCCACCCATGGCGAAAAGGACCTTTTTATCTGTGCGGTCTTGATATCGATACGGAATGGCGCTCAGATTGGAAATGGAACCGAGTGCTGCCTCACATTTCTCCACTTGCAGACCGCCTGATACTAGATGTGGGATGCGGAAATGGCTATCACTGTTTGAGAATGCAGGGTGAAGGTGCCAAAAGAGTCATAGGTATTGATCCATCCGTCAAGTTTGTTTACCAATTTTACGCCATCAAGCATTTCATCAATCAAGCCATGAATCAAAATAAACCTGCTGCAGGGCTCCCTGTTGATGTCCTGCCAGTTGGCATTGAACACATGCCCGCTGCACTAAAATTCTTTGATACAGTTTTTTCTATGGGGGTACTGTACCACCGCCGATCTCCCATTGATCATCTAGGTGAATTGCAAAATCTACTTCGACCTGGAGGCCAGGTTGTGATTGAGACTCTAATAATAAATGGCGGGGCTGGCGATGTATTCGTTCCCAAAGGTCGTTATGCCAAGATGGCTAACGTTTGGTCGCTGCCCAGTGAGGAAACAATGTTATCCTGGATGAAGCAGTGTCAGTTCAAGAACGCTCGGATGGTGGATGTTTCTACCACAAGCCTCCAAGAACAGAGGTCGTCAGACTGGATGCAGTTTGAATCTCTAGTAAATTTTTTAGACCCAGATAACCCCAAGCTAACAATAGAGGGCCATCCAGCCCCAATGAGGGCGGTATTCATCGCCGAAAGCTGAGAGCAAGAGTGAATAACTAGTCATTGATCTCAGCAAAATTTGAGTGGAGATTAAACTCAGCATGTATTTGCAAACACCATCGGTTAAGTCGGTCAGAAGACAGCTCCGACTGCTGATCTTCATCAAGCGCCAATCCCACAAAATGTCTTCCAGCATGATTCTTTAGCTTGATTTCTGCTTTTGAGGCAGAGTAATCATAGCCATCTGTGGGCCAATAACCCACTATATGGGCTGCTGTTTTGCTAACCACCTCATAAAGTAAACCCATGGCATCCAAGAAAAAATCAGCGTAACCAAACTGATCACCGAGACCAACAAATGCCACAGTCTTGCCAGAAAAATCTACGGCCTCTATATCATCCCAAAACTCTTCCCAATCTGATTGAATTTGACCAAAATCCCAAGTAGGAATACCAAGGATTAACTTGTCGTAATCAAGAAAATTTAGTTGGGTAACTTCTCCAATGTCATGGACATCAACTACTTCTTCTCCAAGCCTTCGTGCAATGCGATAGGCTGTAGATTCAGTGTTTCCATCATCACTTCCAAAAAATATTGCAATTTTTTTCACTATTATCTCGGCTTCTTATGTCCTAAAGAATAACTCTTTAAAAGAATCGGTTAATCTGTAATTGAATGTAATTATCTCTGCTAAATGGATGGAACGACTCGCCTGGCTCTGAATGCGCTATTAATCTTACCTGTAGCTCTAACACGACGTCTTCTTTAAGACGACTCTCTGCCTCAATGCTATAAAAAGCTTCTGACGTTTTATTATCAACGACAACTCCAGCTAGAATTGATCCATCTTGCATATTATTTAGTACCCACCTAGCACCTATAAAGACATCATTATCAGCACTAGTAGCTGCTTCGTAAGAAGAGCGATTGTCATACTGGTACTCTAAAAGCACCCCAACATCACCTGCGCCTTCAAAAACCTGATAAAAGGTATACTCAAATCCTGCTATGCTAGCAAAAAATGACTCCTCATATCCATCTCGAACAAAAGACTCCAACTTCCAGAGCCAAGAACCCCTGGTGTACTGCAGGTCAAGCCCAATCTGTTCAATTTGATCATAGTTGAGAACTACATCTGAATTATTAGCACCCACCCCTAGCCTAGGATCTCGATTTGTTCCATTAAAGTAGTGCAACCCCAAGTCTATATCACCGAAGTAATGACTGTATCGCAAAGCAAAATCAAGATGCTTTCTTTTATTTCCTGATTCATATTTAGCGTTATCAGCATCGACAGGAGATGCGGCTCGTAAACGACCATTTACCCCAGGAAAAGACCGCTCACGAAAATAAGGCAGCAAATAAAAACTGAGCAGCCCCCAGTCTTTTTGAAGTGCCAAGCTGATCATTGGCTGCCCAAGTTTATCTTCCTGGTCAAGATCTTCGACTAAGTCTGTTTGATTGATAACATCCACAAGGTGCACAGATTCAGTAACACCCCAAAAAATTCTATTGACCCCAAAAAGAAGTTCTATTTCTCCGTTTTTGTAGGCCCAATAAGCTTCTCTTAGGTCGAAATGAGAGCGTTTGTCATCATTTTCATCCCATCGAGCAAAGGGTATGAAGGATACGCGCTGGCTATTATCTTCACTACGCCAGCGCACCTCCCATTCACCAGAAATTGAAGATTCAACATCGCTAGAATTTTGATCTGCCCATAGCGCATCTTGAGTAAAACCTCGAAGCTGAAACGCAACGTTACCTCTAATGTCTAACTCTTGGTTGTCAGCAATAGTGTTATCTGTGCCTATCAAGGCATAGAGTCCGATGAGACCGAGCAACAAAAATTTTAATATCAGGCAAGAAGAATCTTTCAAGCGGTCTACCTCAGTCCAGGGAGTCGACCTTTAACAAAATCAATATCAGTCAAGCCAACTTTAAATTTATACTCGCCATAGACTAAGTCACTACTTTTTTTTGTCTGCAAATTTTTCATTACCAAGCGATGAGGTCGCCAATATTTTTCTTCATATATACGATAATCTTCAAAAATAAGCTCTTTTAATAGGCTCCCTTTACGGTCATAAAATTCTATTTTTCGAAGCTGATAGTCAGTGCTATCAACCCATGCTATTTGCTTGGTATATCCAGAATTATCATAAAGAGGAGTGCGCTCAATGACATCACATGTTAGATTTTCACATACCTCTTGTTTTAGATAGCTATATTTAAATTTATTTAGCTCACTGGCAGTAAAATCTTCGAATGCGAACTCAGAACCGACAAATGGACCAGACTTATTCTTTGAAGAAATTCTCTTCACCCTTTTTAAGGCCGGAAGATAAAGCCACTGATTATCTGGTGCCAGCATTTTGGCGTGAGAAAGCAGTGCGGTGCCTTCTATATCTCTTGGGGTGGAAAACAATATTAAGCTTTTGTCCCCAATAGACTCATCGGGCACCTCAAGTGTTGTGAATCGCAAAGTTCTAGATGCTGACTTACCTGCGGCATTACGCAAAATCATGGTCATCTCAGTCTCGCTATCGCCAAAGCCTCGATCAGACCTATCAGATCTTGCGGCAAGATTGAAGCCTTTTTCCTCGAGACTTTCTGCTAGAACAGTATTTATATCTAGCTGTATCCCCAAAAGGGCACTGATAAAAACTATCAGCCTGATATCTACAATATATTTTTTGATTAAACTCACTTTAGCACCTCTCAATGATTTACATGAGCACTGACATCGCCCAATAAAAATATAATTTGACTATAAATCAGCTGTTTTTTCTCTATCAATAACTAAGAGGAGAGCTGGCAGCAATAGAAAATCAAGCAACAGAGCGAACAATATTGAAAAAATCGTCATTAGCCCTAGATCAACATTCATCTTAAAGGCTGAGGCAGTCAAAACAAGAAAGCCGCTTATCAAAATGATCGTATTAACAACAATAGCCACACCAACACTAGAAAATGCATAACGAATGGACTCTTCTGCAGAGAGGCCTTTTTCATTTTTAGCGCGAACATATTTAGACAGGAAATGCACAGTGTCATCAACAATAATTCCCAAAGAAATAGAGGCCACGGTGGCAACAGAGAACCCCACTTCCCCAAAAAGTAACGCCCAAGCACCAAAGGTCATCAGTAGCGGCAAAGTATTAGGCATCATGCTCAATAATCCTAATCGCAAACTCCTCAGTGCAATCATCATAATCAGGGCTATGGCTAGAATTGCGACGCCAGTCCCAAATATCATGTTATGTATATTGCGTTCTGTAATATAGGTAAACATAACTTGTGCACTAGTAGGTTGAGACTGCATATATTCTGGCAAATTTTGAGCCATCCATTTACGAGAACTGTCTAAGAAATTTTTTGTCTCGCTAGTACTGGCTTTTTGTAGCATAGCTGTGACTCGAGTTGCAGACTTATCAACATTTATACGATCATTTAAATCAAGCCCATAAGGCAAAGATAGCTCATATAACAATAAGTACTGGGCAGACAGCTCACGACTATCGGGTATGCGATAAAAATCCTCATCATCGCCATGCATATTTTTGTTTAAACGCTTCATGACATCAGTGATAGAGTAGACGTGAAGAACTTCAGGTTGCGTGCTCAGAAAATCAGTGAACTCTTCAAGATAATTTAGGTACTCGGGCTCACTAACGCCCCCAGTATTTAGTGCAGGAACAGAGAACTCAATAGGATACAAACCAAAGTTCTTAAGCGCCTGGTCTGACTCCCTACGAAACTCGATACTTGTATCAAAATATTCCACCCATTGATCATTGAATGAAATCGTCGGTATGAACCCAGAAAAAACAAGTACCACCAGGCTTGAGACAACTAATATTTTTCGGAAATTTGATATCACAAAATCAGCTAACGAGCCCATCACTCTTTGTGTCCATTCTGTCTCTTTAGTCATTTTTATGTTCACCGGTAACAAGCTGATCATTGCCGGAAGCAGCGTAATAGAAAACAGCCAGGCTGCTAAAATACCTACAGCCGTGATGTTGCCTAGATGCCAAAAAGGGGGCGAGTCAGAAAAATTGAGTGCAAGAAAGCCAACAATTGTGGTGATCGAGGTGATAGCAACTGGCATAAAGTTAAGACGCACAGCTTCTGATATTGCCTCAGATTTTGTCAGCCCCTCTCGCATAAGAGCACGAAGAGATATTAATATATGAATAGAGTCTGCGACTGCCAAGGTAAGTATCACTGTAGAGGCGCTCATGGATATCGGTGTGAGTTTGACGCCAAAAAAACCTGCTGCACCCATACCTACAACAGTAGAAAAGGCAACTACTAAGAAAATTACAATAGTTCCAGCAAAAAACCTGAGTATCAGCCATGACATCGTCAGTATTACCAAAAACATTAAAGGAGTGAGGCTTCCGGCATCCTGTAAACCTACTTCTGAAAAAGCATTATTAAGCATTGAGACGCCTGTAAGAGAAATATTGACTCCGCTAAACTCTGCCTCTATACGTTCGCGCAGCTCTCTTGCCGCAAGTACCGCTTCAGGTACCTCTAGCACGCTAGCTTCTGGGTACTGCAATACAACATTAACAGCCGTCACAACGCCTGAAGGTGTGACTAGGTTATTTACTAACAATGGCTCATTTAAGGATATTTCTTTACGAAGAAGCAGTTCAGATGGGGTTAAATTTTTGGCATCAATAACCAGATCTGTAACTATCAGCTCATCGCCAATTGCTTTGGTATATTGAAAATTAGTAACGGAGTCTACGCGAATCGCATAGGGTATTTTCCAGGCTTCTGCTGTCAGCTTTTCCACCGCATCCAAAGTATAGCTTGTGAATGCAGTCTGTTTTTCTACATCTGAAATAGATTCAACAACAAACAAGATATTGTCATTTTTTGTATATGTGGCCTGCAAGTCCTCAAAGGCAGAAAGCTCAGGGTTTTCATCAGAAAAGAAAGTGCGGTAATTGGAGGCAAATTCCAGCCCACCCATTCCCCTACTAAAGCCAACAGTAACGAGAATGGCAAGCAATAAGACAGTCCAACGGTACCTGATGACGCCATCAGTGAATCGTAATGAGAATTCGTCTATTGCTTTGAAATAGCGCTCCATTAATTTACCTCATGCTGTGTGCGACTAACTATTTATTGATTCCACTCGAAAGAATCAAAAAATTTCTCGGCTATCTTATACCAGACATATTGGGGATCATATAAAACTCAAAAAAACCCACCGAAAAATTTTAGAGGTAATATTCTATGGTTCGCATAAATAAGGCAGGGGTTACTTCACAAGATGGCGCACCCGGAAGGATTCGAACCTTCGACCGCTCGGTTCGAAGCCGAGTACTCTATCCAGCTGAGCTACGGGTGCGTTAAGGCAAACAATCGATTAACTAAATGATATCTTATACTAAGTACATTATGGATCATATTAAACTCAAATAAACCACTTAGCTTAAAACTAGGTCCTTCATATCAAAATAAAAAAGCTTACCATTACTGGCAAGCTTTTTTATTTGAATGGCGCACTCGGAAGGATTCGAACCTTCGACCGCTCGGTTCGTAGCCGAGTACTCTATCCAGCTGAGCTACGAGTGCATCAAGGGCGCGTAATATAAGAAAGTAGGGCTTTTTAGTCAAG